>Ga0116218_1000976_pt1 | contig 18957 bp, 20 predicted proteins | sample Sb_taG_2_FD_88966 | JGI IMG/M metagenome (GOLD analysis project Ga0116218, IMG submission 88966) | Peat soil microbial communities from Weissenstadt, Germany - Sb_50d_5_LS metaG | ecosystem: Environmental > Terrestrial > Soil > Wetlands > Peat | place: Germany: Weissenstadt | collected 2010-09-21 | reverse complement strand
GATCGCCGACTTCGCCGAAACCTACGCCGACCAGAACGAGCTCGACTACGCGGAGCCCGCCTCTTGATCCACGGGTTCGGCTCTGCGCCTGCTTCTCCGGCTGCGGGATATTCACTGCATGAGGGTCGGCCGGCCGATCGAGCGAGGGTGCGGGCTCCTGATCAACCAGGCTCACTCGTTACGCAGATCGGTGCTGCACACGGCCCTCCTCCCGGCGCTCCATTGTCCCGCCCCTCTCTGCGCCTGTCGGGAAGGCGGGGCAGCGGTGAACCTCGTCCGCCCAGGAACAACTAGGTCACCCCCTCGGGGGTGATGCCGGGAAGCCTCATTGCTCGGCACACTGGCAGTGCGCGGCTGCGGCCGGGTGATCTTCGACGCGTTCGCTGCTGAGCCGTCGAGCTGATGGCGGGCTGGCTGGTTATCCGGCGGGTGGAAGAAGACGGTGATCAAGTTGAAGACGATAATCAAGTTGTTGTTCAAGCCGGTGGACCAGATCGCTGGCATGGTAGGCGGGTTGCTCGCCGGGCTGATCTTCAAGAGGGTCTGGAAGCTCATCGGCCGGGGAGGCGCGCCTAAGCCTACCGATGAGCGGCGGGGCTGGGGGGAAATCCTGCTGGCCGCGGTGTTGCAGGGCGCGATCTTCGCGCTGGTCAAGGCCGCCGTCGACCGCGGCGCCGCCGAGGGGACGCAGAGGCTCACCGGGATCTGGCCCGGCGACGAAGGCCAGCAGCCCGACGAGTCGGTCTGACCATCCCCCAGGCCGCACCCCGGTCTTCGGCGCCGGGCTTCGCACCGGCCGATGCCTCCTCTCTCCATCCGCCGTGCCGTACATGCCAGCGATCCATCTCAGCGGTGCGATAGGCGTCCAGGGCGGTCGCGAACCGGATGACGGCAGAGCGGTACTCCTGCCGTTGAAGTTCCTCCCGGGCGCGTCTATGCGAACGATCGGCGGTCTGGCGGGCAGTCCATGTTGATAGTCATAGTCACGAATCTGCTTTTGAGTCGCCTACGGTACCTTGAAGATCCCCGGGCGAGCCGGGAAGCCGCATGCTGCGCAGGCACCGGCAGATCATCGGCAGGTCGGCCCGGTCCCAGGGCTGACTGTCGAGGAAGGCCCGGACCCGCCGGGAGAAGCTGGCCCGCCGTTCGGGGTCGAGCGTGATCACCCCGCTGTAGGTGCCGAGCAGGCCGGCCAGGTCGTCCTTGGTCATCGGCAGCGAGTATTCGACCGTATGCTCCTCGACCGCGGACATCGGGGTACCGGCCGGGAATACGACCTGGCGACGGCGGCGGCCGGACCGGCCATCCGGCGGGCGGTCCGCCTCGCGTGCCTGGCGGGCCAGCCGGTTGAGCTCCGCGACCCAGGGCACTCGCGCGTCCCGGGAGTTCCAGAGCACGCCCAGGACGCCGCCGACGCGCAGCACCCGGGTGATCTCGGGTACGGCCAGCTCGGGATCCAGCCAGTGCCAGGCGGCCGAGATGACCACCGCGTCGATCGACGCGTCCGGAAGCGGGATGTCCTCGCCCCGGCCGGCCAGGACCTCCGCCTGCGGGCATCTGGCCGTGAGCACCTCCCGCATCCGCTCGTCGGGCTCGACGGCGATGACCCGCGCCGCGCGCCCGATCAGTTCCCTGGTCACCGCGCCGGTCCCGGCGGCCAGGTCGAGCACTGCCTCCGCGTCCGGCGGGAGCAGCCAGTCCAGCGCCTGCGGCGGCGGGGACGGGCGGTAGCGGTCGTAGTCGGCGGCTACCGACCCGAAGGACAGCCTGCGCGTCTCGCGATCGGTCACGCAGGCAGGTTATCGCCGGAGCCTGGTCAGAAGTGGCCCAGCACCGGGTGCGGGAGGTAGGGCTCCTCCAGGCGGCGCGTCTCCTCGTCGGTCAGCGTGAGGTCGACGGCGGCCAGCGCGTCGCCGATATGGCCCAGCCTGGTCGCGCCGACGATCGGTGCGGTCACGGCCGGGCGGCTCAGCAGCCAGGCCAGGGCCACCTGGGCCGGCGGCGCGCCGCGCGCGGAGGCGACCTCGGCCAGCCGGTCGACCACGTCGAAGTCCCCGGGGGAGCGGTACCGCTCGTCGGACAGCGGGTCATCTCCGGCCCGGGTCGTGCGGCGCTCGCCCTGCCGGCCGCGGTTACCGGCCAGCACGCCGCGCGCCAGCGGGCTGTAGGGCAGCACGGCGACGCCCTGGTCGGCGCACAGCGGGATCATCTCCCGCTCCTCTTCCCGGTAGATCAGGTTGTAATGGTTCTGCATCGAGGCGAACCTGATCCAGCCGTGACGTTCGGCCAGGTTCTGGGCCTTGGCGAACTGCCAGGCGAACATGCTGCTCGCGCCGAGGTAGCGGGCCTTCCCGGCCCGGACCACCTCGTGCAGCGCCTCCATCGTCTCCTCGATCGGCGTCTGGTAGTCCCACCGGTGGATCTGGTACAGGTCCACGTAGTCGGTGCCGAGCCGCCGCAGCGACGCATCGATCGCGGCGAGCACGTGCTTGCGGGACAGGCCCCGGTCGTTGGACCCGGCCCCCATCGGGAAGTAGACCTTGGTGGCCAGCACGAAATCCTCCCTGCGGGTGAAGATTCTGCCGAGCAGGCGCCCTGTGATCTGCTCGCTCACCCCGGCGGAGTAGGTGTCGGCGGTATCGAAGAAGGTGACACCGCCGTCGGCGGCCGCCTTGACGATCGGTTCGGCCGCGGCCTCGTCAAGGTGCCAGGCGCGTTCGGCCTGACTGCCGTAGCTCATCATGCCCAGGCAGATCCTGGATACCTTCAGCCCGGCCGATCCCAGCCGTACGTAGTCCACGCTGCTTCCTCCCTGTCGATGGAGAGCCACCCCCAGCACTATCAGCGTGATGCATACGGCGTCCCGGATGGTAGGCACCTGGCGCAGCCGGTTCGCCGGTAGGGCACGGCGCACGTGCGTTCGCTTATGTACCTTGATAGTTACGTAACTAGCTTGGTACATTCATGCCGTGGAAGCTGTTCTGCGGGCACTGGCGGACGAGAGCCGGCGGATGATGCTGGAGACCTTGACCGGCGGTCCGGCCACCGCGGGTGAGCTGGCGGCGCTGCTGCCAATTGCCCGCCCGGGGGTATCGCGGCACCTGCGGGTGCTGCGGGAGGCGGGGCTTGTCGAGGTCCGCCAGGAGGCGCAGCGGCGGGTCTACAGTCTTCGTCCCGAGCCGCTCGCCGAGGTAGATGAATGGCTGGGCCGCTACCGGGCCTTGTGGGAGCAGCGGCTGGACGCCCTGCACACCGAGGTGGCCCGGGGGAAACACGAACGAAGGAGCACCAGATGACCAGCAACGCACGTCCGGGCGCCCGCATCCTGGGCAGCCTGCGCACAGCGGACGGCAAGGGTGTCGTGCGCATGGAGGACCGTTTCGACACCGATATCGATGACCTGTGGTCGGCGTTCACCGATCCCGGCCGTCTGGCTCGCTGGCTTGGCGAGTTCGAGGGCGACCTGCGCCTGGGCGGTGAGTTCCGGGCCCGCTTTTTTTCCAGCGGATGGGAAGGCACTGGGCGGGTGGATGTCTGCGAGCCCCCGCGGCACCTGCTGGTGACGACCAGGCACGTCCGCCAAGCGGATGAGCACGTCGTCGAGGCCACGCTGACCGCCGACGGGGACCACACCATCCTGATCCTGGAGGAACGGGGCATGCCCGTGAACCTGCTCGCTGCCTACGGAGCCGGGATACAGGTCCACATCGAAGACCTCGCCGCCCACCTCGCCGGGCGTGAGCGCTGCGACGCCGAGGCGCGGTGGAACGAGCTCCAGCCCGCCTATCAAGACCTGGCGGCCAACGTCGGCTAGGCACCGGTCGCGTTCCTGCGTCCTCCCGGCCAGCGTTGACTCTCCCGTTACGGGAGGGTTGAGGATCACGGCCATGACTGCACCGTGGAAGGGGTCATCCAGGCCATGAGCGTCCTGGTATCGATCGGCGATTTCTCCCGCATGACGCACCTGTCCATCAAGGCGCTGCGCTTTTACCACGATCAGGGGCTGCTCGAGCCGGCCCGGATCGATCCGGCTACCGGCTACCGCTTTTACGAGCCGGCCCAGGTTCCCGTGGCCCAGGTCATCCGCCGGTTCCGTGACCTGGACATGCCGCTGGACCAGGTGAGGGCGGTCCTGCAGGCGCCCGACCTGGAGACCCGGACCAAGGAGATCATCTCTCACCTGACCGCGATGGAAGCCAGGCTGGCGGAGATGCAGATGAGCGTGGCCAGCCTGCGGACGCTGCTCGAGGGGCCGCAGGCCCGCCCGGCCGTGGAGTTCCGGTCGATCCCGGCGACGCCGGCGCTGGCCGTCCAGGCCACGGTGACCGTCGAGGAATCCTGGGCCTGGGGCACCGGCGCCTTCGAGGAGATCTACGGCCGGATCGCCGGAGCCGGCCTGTCGCCCGCCGGCCCGGGCGGGGCGCTGTTCCCGGCCGGCTTCTTCGAGCTGGAGCAGGCCGAACTGACCGCGTTCGTGCCCGTGGACGAGGCCCCTCCCGCCGACGGGCGGGTCCAGCCGCTGACCATCCCCGGGGCGGAAGCGGCGGTAATGCTCCACTCCGGGCCGCTCGGGGACATCGACCAGGCCTACGGTGCGCTCGGCACCGTGGTGGCCGAACGGGCGATCGGAGTGCACGGGCCCATCCGCGAGTATTACCTGGTCCCGTTCACCGAACCCGATCTGTCCCGGCACCGCACGGAGATCTGCTGGCCGGTCTTCCAGACCGCTTGACTCTCCTGTTAGAGGAGGCAGCAGGCTCGGGAGCATGACCGCAACACGTATTCTCCCGAATTCCGTCCGGGCCCCGTCCGGCCGGTCCTGGTCGGCCCGGCCCTGGTCAGCACTGACCGTGCTGATGTTGGGCACGTTCATGTTCGTCCTGGATTTCTTCATTGTGAACGTCGCCCTGCCGTCCATCCAGCACGACCTGCGGGCGGGCGAGGGCGCCATCGAATGGGTGGTGGCCGGCTACACGATCTCCACCGCCGTCCTGCTCGTGACCGGCGGCCGCCTCGGCGACCGGTTCGGCCGCCGCCGGGTGTTCAGCCTGGGCCTGGCGATCTTCGTCGTCACCTCCGCCGCGTGCGCGCTGGCGCCCGATCCGGCCGTGCTGGTCGCGGCCCGGGTGGTGCAGGGTGTCGGGGCCGCGCTGATGGCGCCCAACATCCTGTCCATCCTCGGGGTGGTCTATACCGGGCCGGCCCGGGTGCGGGCGATCAGCGTCTACGGAATGGTGATGGGGCTCGCCGCCACCTCGGGTCAGATCATCGGCGGGATCCTGATCCGCACCGATGTGGCCGGGCTGGGCTGGCGGACGATCTTCTGGATCAACGTGCCCATCGGCGTGGCCGCGCTGCTGGCCGCTCCGCGCCTGGTCCCCGAATCGCGCGACCAGCACGGGTCCCGGCTCGACCTGACGGGTGTGACGCTGATCACCGCCTGCCTGATCGCGGTGGTGCTGCCGCTGGTCGAGGGGCGCCAGGCGGGCTGGCCGGCCTGGACCTGGGCGGCGCTCGCCGCCTCCGTCCCGCTCGCCGCGGCGTTCGTGGCCCATCAGCGGCGCAAGGCCGACCGCGGCGGGGTGCCGCTGCTCAACCCGCGGGTCTTCGCGTCCTGGCCGCTGCGCGCGGGGCTGCTCACCCAGACGGTGTTCTGGTGCCAGCAGGCGGCCTCGTACCTGGTGCTCGGACTGTACCTGCAGCAGGGGCACGGCCTGTCGCCGCTGTCGGCGGGCGGGGTCTTCACCTTCCTAGCCGCCGGCTACCTCATCACGTCGTTCCGGGCTCCGGCGCTGACCATGCGTTTCGGCCGCGCGGTGATCGCCGCCGGGGCCGTGACCGCGGCCCTCGGCGACGGCGCCCTGTACCTGGCCACGGCGCACACCGGGACCAGCGGGTCGGTGGCCTGGCTGTTCCCCGGGCTGCTGCTGCTCGGCGCGGGACAGGGGCTGTGCATCACCCCGCTGACGACCACGGTGCTCAGCCACGCCGACCCGGCGACGGCCGGATCGGTGGCCGGGGCGCTGTCCACGGCCCAGCAGGTCGGCAACTCGGTCGGGGTCGCGGTCACCGGCGTGCTGTTCTTCGGCGCGCTCAGCGACGGCTACGGCCTGGCCTTCGAGCGCAGCGTGCTGCAGATGGGAGCCCTGCTGCTGGTCGTGGCCGCCCTGACCCGGCTGATGCCGGGACGTCAGCGGGCAGTCTAAGCCCGTTTGGCGGACCGGAACATGCGGTGCAGGGTGGCTATGCCCGGGCCGGTGGAACGCACGTCGAGCACGGTGGCCCCGGCGTTCGTCTCCACCGCCCAGGCCGCCCACGAGCAGCACTCGTTCTCCACGGCGACGAGCCTGCGCAGTTCTTCCTCGACCCCGGGCTCGGGGCGGAAGGACACGTGCAGGCCGTCGGCCGTCTCGGTGCGCTCGGTCATGGCCCGCGCGATGAGCTGTTCCCACCGGCCGGCCTGCGCCGCCAGGCCGGCGGAGGAGAGGGTGCACGCGACCGGCGCGGCGCCGCCTGGCTGGTCGGTGGCGCTCTGCGATGTCGTCATCACGTTCCTCCTGGTGGGGCGCGAGGGACACGTGTCATTTGTTACGCCGTTCGGGGTACGGGAACCCCGGTCCGTTCGGCCTGAAGGAAATTCTGCTCGCAGACCGGCACCTGCCTCTACGGCAAGGGGTGAACCGCGTCGGCCGTCCGCTCGTGTATTAGGTCGGGACCACGGGGCGGTGGCGACGGTGCCCTGCCCCGCACGGAAATGTCAGTCCGAAGGGAATTCCGGAAGGGGAGCACGGTGCGGCCTGGTCGCTATGCCAAAATCCTGCCTGCCATGATCGGCCTCGGCCTTGCGGCCGCGGCCTGTTCATCGACCTCGACATCCACCTCAAGTTCCGCGAGCTCAACTACGCCGAGCTCCACCGCCACGTCGTCAGCGCAGCGGGCCGCGTTCCTCGGCCAGCTGCGCGGTCTGACCCAGGTCGCCTCCACGGTCCCGGCCAACGGCGACGTGAACCCGTACGGCGTCGCGGTCGTCCCGGCCTCGGGGGGCCGGCTGACGGCCGGCGACATCCTGGTCAGCAACTTCAACGACAAGGCCAACGTGCAGGGCACCGGGTCCACCCTCGTGGAGGTCTCCCCGGCCGGCCAGGCCAGCGTGTTCGCCAACATCTCCGCGCTGCCGGCCGGCCAGTCCTGCCCGGGAGGTATCGGGCTGACCACGGCCCTCGGCATCCTGCCCGGCGGCTGGGTGGTGGTGGGCAGCCTGCCGACCACGAAGGGCGGCGTGCTGCCCGGCCTGAATCCGGCCGGCTGCCTCATCGTGCTGAACGACCGGGGGACCGTCGCGGAGACCATCACGAATCCTGACATAGTCGGACCCTGGGACCTCACCGTGAAGTCGAGCGCGACGTCGGCCGAGGTGTTCGTGTCCAACGCCCTGGGCGGCAACACCAAGACTGACCAGGGCGTGCCGGTGACCGGGAACTGCACCGTGGTACGCCTGGACCTGGCCCTGAGCCCCACGTCGCCGCCGCAGCTGAGCAGCAGCACGGTGATCGGGGCCGACTTCCCGTGGCGCGCGAACAAGGCGGCGCTCATCCTCGCGCCGACCGGCCTGACCCTGGTCGGCAACGGGACGCTGTACGTGGACGACACACTGACCAACTCGGTGTCGGCCATTCCCCAGGCGCTCACCCGGACCAGCCCCGTTACCGCCGTCGCCGGGACCCTGTCGACGGGCGGCGCGCTGGACGCCCCGCTGGGCATGACCATAGCGCCCAACGGCGACCTGGTCGTGGTCAACGGCAACAACGGCAACGCGGTCGAAATCACCCCGGCCGGTAAGCAGGTCGCCACCAAGACGCTGATCAAGAACGGCGCCGGCGACCTGTTCGGCATCATCATCCACCCAGCAGGGTCTGCTCATCGCGAACGACGGGACCAACGCGCTGGACGAGGCGAACATGTGATGGCGGGTCAGAGCGCCGTTTCCCCGACGCGGCCCGCCGACAGGTGGGCCGCGGCAGCGGCGCAGGACCGGAGCGTGTCCAGCAGGTAGGCCGTGTTCTGCGCGTCGGGCCAGGACGACAGCTTGACCACCACGGTGCGGGCGGCCCGGTCGGCGTAAATCAGCTGGCCGTGGATGCCGAGGCAGACCAGGACCGGGCCGCCGGAGCCGGGGATGACCCAGAACTGGCTCCGGTACCAGCCGCCGGGCAGGACGTATTCGTTGTCCGTTCGGGCGAAGGCCTCGCGGACCCCAGGCTCGGGGTGACGGACATCGGCCAGCCACGCCCGCGGGACGACGGTCCGGCCCTGCGCCACGCCGTCGTCGACCAGCATCTGCCCGAACCTGGCCAGGTCACGGGCCGTGGCCGAGATCCCCCCGTCGGGGATGGCGGTGCCAAGCGGATCGCAGGTGATCTCGGCGTCGCGCTCCGCCCCGATCGGCTGCCAGATGAGGGCCGAGATGAGATCGGCCACCCGCCCGCCGCTGGCCCGCTCGCACGCCCAGCCGAGCATGTCGCTGTCGGCCGAACGGTAGCTGAACTCGCCGCCGTGCGGCCCGGCGCTGCCCAGCGTGGCCAGGTACGGGTAAGCACCTGCCGGATCGCCGGGCTGCGGCGGGCGCCAGCCCATGGAGCGTTCCATGACGCGGACCTCGGCGTCGAGGGCGGTGTAGGTCTCGCGGAAGGCGACCCCGGTCCGCATGTCGAGCAGGTCCCGGATCGTGGCGCCGGCGTATCCGGAGTCACTGGCCTCGGGCACGTAGGTCGTCACCGGGGCCTGGAGATCGAGCAGGCCGCGATCGATCAGCACTCCGGCCACGCAGCCCAGGACCGACTTCGACACCGACATGATCAGGTGGCTGGTTCCGCCGGTCATGCCCGCGTAGTACCGCTCGGCCGCCACCTGCCCGTCGTGTACGACCAGGAACGCGTCGGTGTAGGTGCCGGCCAGCACGTCCCCCACCGTGGACGCGCTGCCGTCGAGCCGCACCACCGGCGGGTTGCCCAGGGGCCGGCTGGCAGCCGGCAGCGGCGCAGGCTGGCGGGCCGGTATCGGGTGGCTGGGGATGAGCTCGCGCATGTGCCGGAACGCCCAGCGGTTGAACGGGGGATCCTGCCAGTTGGCCAGGGTGACCTGCGATTCCGGCGCCGGGGGGAAGCCGGTCATGAGCTCAGGCACGCCGTCATAGGTCATGGAGCGCACCTTAACTCACCGGCAGCACCGCAGCCGTCGTCTAGGATTCGGCTATGTCGCTGGAGCCGGGCCCGGAGGTTCCGGGCGCGCCGGTCACCGCCTACAACTGGCAGGACCCGCCGTTCAACCGCTGGGCGTTCTGGCACGTCGGCGAGATCCTGCCTACCTATCACGTATCCCGGGGCGAAGGGCCGGCTCGCGCCCTGCCCGCCGCGGCGGCGGGCCCTGACCTGTCCGGCGTGGCCATCAGCCGCCTCGACGGCAGCGTGTCCACGGTGGAGGACGTGCTCGACGGTACCTTCACCGACGCGTACGCGGTGGTGCAGGACGGTGAGCTGGTCACCGAGTGGTACGGTCCGCTCGGGGCGCCGGACCGGCCGCACGCGCTGATGTCGGTGTCCAAGTCCGTGCTGGGCTGCGTGGCCGCCGTGCTCATCGACCGCGGTCAGCTCGATCCCCAGGCCCCGGTGACGGCCTACGTCCCCGAACTGGCCGCCAGCGGCTACGCCGGCGCCACGGTGCGGCACGTCCTGGACATGCGCAGCGGGGTCGCCTTCCTGGAGGAGTATTCCAACCCGCAGTCCGACATCCGGCGGCTGGATGAGTGGATCGGCTGGGACGGCCCGCCGGAGCACGAGCCTCGCGGGTTGTACCGCTTCCTGGTCACGCTGCGGGCCGAGGCGCCGCACGGAAGCAGGTTCCTGTACCGCTCGGCGGAATCGGACGTGCTGGGATGGGTGTGCGAGCGCGCCGCCGGCCGGCCCGTGGCCGAGCTGATCTCCGTGCTGGTGTGGGCGCCGATGGGCGCCGAGCACGAGGCCCGCCTGCTCCACGACGGGCACGGCACCGCCGTGCACGACGGGGGCCTGTGCGCCACCGCCCGTGACGTGGCCCGGTTCGGCCAGATGCTGCTGGAGGGGGGAACGGTCCCCGACGGCGCCGGGGGCACGCGCCGCGTCGTTCCGCCGCGCTGGCTCCGCGACGGCTGGGCCGTGGACGCCGACCTGCGGAGTGCGTTCGCGGCGTCCCCGGCCGAGGCGGCGTTCCCGGGTGGCTGGTACCGCAACCAGTTCTGGTTCCGGCCCGGCGTGTACGGCGACGTCCTGCTCGGCCTGGGCATCCACGGCCAGATGCTGCACGTGAGCCGGCGCACCAACACCGTCTGCGTGAAGTTCTCGAGCTGGCCGCAGGCGCAGAACCCGGCCTACCTGGAGGACACGCTGCGAGCGTTCGACACGATCGGCGGCGTGCTGGCCGGCCAGGACCCGAAGGACCCGACCCGGGGGCGGCGCCGCCTGGCCGGTGTGGTCTCCGGGCTGAGCCGTCAGGGCGATACCGCCCCGCCGACCCCGCCCTCGCCGCCGAATGTGATCTGACCACTCGGTGATCTTGACCTCGACGGGCGCGCAGGTGGCGCTTAACCTGGCGCTATAGACGCGCATCCCTGGTGCCAAGGAGGCGGAGTGACTGCTACGTCAGGTCCGGACGAGTCCACGGGAGCGCAGGGCCGCCGTCACCTCAACGGCATCGCTGAGATCCGCACGTTCTTCCGGACGAACCAGCAGCCGATCTACTTCGTGGGCCCGACCGCCTTCAACCTGCTCGGCATCGACCGGTGGGTACGCAACTTCCACTACATCGCCTACTACGACTCCTGGGATGGCCAGCATCCCCGGGTGTTCACCCCGGAGAACCGTCCGTATATCGAGTTCGAGTCGAGCGAGCAGATCAACAACTACCTGCTGCGCGACGCCGAGGTCCGCGAGCACCTGCGCCGGCGCGGCGGCGTGCCGATGGTCGCGATGGTGTTCTTCGACGAGGAGACCGAGGAGATCTGCCGGGAGCAGGGCTACAACCTGATCCTGCCGCCGGATTCGCTGCGGCGCCGGCTGGACTCCAAGATCGTGACCACCCAGCTTGGCAACCAGGCGGGGGCGCCGTCGGTCCCGAACGTGCTCGGCCAGGCCAGCAGCTACGCCGAGCTCACCGCGCTGGCCTGGGACGCCGGCCTCGGTATCGACCTGGTGGTGCAGACCCCCTACGGGGACTCGGGCAAGACGACGTTCTTCATCGCCTCCGAGCCGGACTGGGAGGCCTGCGCGGCTGATCTCGGCGGCCATCAGCTCAAGGTGATGAAGCGCATCAACAACCAGGCCGCCGCGGTAGAGGCGTGCATCACCAGGCACGGCACGATCGTCGGGCCGTTCATGACCGACCTGACCGGCTACCCGGAGCTCACCCCGTACAAGGGCGGGTGGTGCGGCAATGACCTGTTCCCCGAGGCCCTGTCGGAGGCCGACCGGACCGTCGCCATCAGCCACGTCCGCAAGCTGGGCGACCGGCTCGCCCGGGAGGGCTACAAGGGCTTCCTCGAGGTCGACGTGCTCGTCGACCTCGACACCGGCGCCGTGTACCTGGGCGAGCTGAACCCGCGGATATCCGGGGTCTCGTCGATGACCAACGTCACCGCCGGCGCGTACGCCGACGTGCCGTTGTTCCTGTTCCACCTGCTGGAATTCATGGAGGTCGATTACACCATCGATGTCGAGGAGATCAACGAGCGCTGGCGGGACCTGGCGGCCGTGGACGTCTGGTCGCAGCTGATCATGAAGGAGCCGGGTGACACGGTCGAGCGGATCCTGGCCGCCCCGCGCACCGGCGCGTGGCGGCTGGCCGACAGCGGCGCGCTCGCCTTCGAGCACGTGAGCAACGACTGGCACGACATCACCACCGAGGACGAGGCCTTCTTCATGCGGGTCTACGGCCCGGGGGAGTACCGGTTCCACGGTGCCGACCTGGGCATCCTGGTCACCAAGGGCCGGATGCAGACCGCCGAGGGACTCACCGACCGGTGCCGCCACTACATCGAGGGCATCCGGGCCCATTACCAGTCCGAGCCGCTGCCGCAGCCGCCCGCGGTCAAGCCGGTCGCCTACGTCAAGTAGCGCGGCTAGCGGCCGGGCGGAGCATGTCGCGCAGCGCGGCCATGACGTCCTGCGCGGCGCTCGCCGGGGTGATCTGCGGGTCGGCCAGCGAGAGCGGGATGCCCATCCCGTCCACGGCCGCGATCGTGAGCACCGCGATCTTGTCCGGGTCGTACCTGCTGCCGAAGGTCCCCAGCTCGATGCCCCGCCGGACCACCTCCGCCACCAGCCGCCGCCAGGCGGTATTGTTGCGCAGCGCGTCGGCCCGCATCTCCGCGTCGCGGATGCCGAAGTGCCAGGACTCGATCCAGAGCCGCCCGCCTTCGGGCGCGTCCGGCCGGTACCCGGTGAGCGACCGGGCGATGATCCGTTCCAGTTGCTCCCACGGGTCGCTGATGGCGGCCACGTCCGCCTCCAGCGCGGCGATCTCCGCGCTGGAGGCGTGCCGGAAGGCGGCCACGAGGAGGTCTTCGCGGGAGCCGAAGTAATACTGCAGGGTGCTGACCGGGACGCCGCTCTCGGCCGCCACGTCGGCGAAGCGGGTGGCGTCGGCGCCGCGCTCCGCGATGACCCGGCACGCGGCCTCCAGGACCGCGATCTTGCGGCGGCCAGCCCGGCGGGTAGTCGTCAAGACGAGGTGCTCCCTTCGCCCTGCGCCGGCGCCGTGATCCCGGCCGCGAAGTACCGGGGCATGAACCTGGACGTGACGAGCATGAGGATCACCCCGATGACCAGCGAGCCGGCGCCAATCAGGAAGATACCGCCTATCCCGTGGAAGCTGGAGTAGCTGCTCGCGGCCGGCCAGTACGACTTGATCGACAGGACGAACGCGCCGAGCAGGGTCAGCCCGCCGGCCAGCGGCAGGATGCCTTTGACCAGGAGCGCACGCGCGCTGCTGCGCAGGTCACGGCGGAAAAACCAGACGCAGGCGAACCCGGTGAGCCCATAGTAGAAGGCGATCAGCAGCCCGACCGAGGCCGCCGAGTCGGCCAGCACGTTCTTGGAGACGGCGGTCAGCAGCACAAAGAACAGCGCCGAGACGGTGCCCATGACCAGGGTGGCGACCGTGGGGGTGCGGTAGCGGGGGTGCATCCGGGCGAACCAGCCGGGCAGCGCGCCGTGGGCGGACATGGCCAGGACGGCGCGCGCGGTCGGCATGATGGTGGTCTGGGCCGACGCGGCGGTAGAGGTCAGCACGCACAGCACGAGCAGCTTGCCCGGCGTGCTGCCCAGCACCGAGGAGGCCATGGCGCCGAGCACGTCGGTGCTGTGAGCGGCCAGGAACGCGGGCCCGGCGTAGGCCAGCGAGGCGGCGCTGATCACGGCGAAGATCGCGACGAGCATCAGCGTGGCCATGACGGCGGCGCGGCCGGGGGTGCGCGCGGAGTCCTTGGTCTCCTCGTTCACGCTGAGCGCGCAATCCCATCCCCAGTAGATGAAGACGGCCAGCAGGAAGGAATTCGACAGGCTGCCGAAGGATCCGGTCCACGGGTTCAGCCATCCGGCCGACGGGTGGGCGGCCCCGGGCAGGCCGTGCCCGGTTGCCGCCTTGACCAGCGCGACCACCGCGAAGACGGTCAGCGCGCCCACTTCGACGACCAGCAGCACCTGCTCCAGGCGGGCGGACACCTCGATGCCCCGATAGCAGACCCAGGTGAGCAGGGCGATGAACGCCACGCCCACCGCCGTGACCCAGAAGGTCCCGGCCGTGCCCGCGCCGACCAGCTCGAGGAAATACCGCCCGGCGATCTGGGACAGGCTGGCCATCACGATGATGTCGGCCGCGATGATCCCCCAGCCGCCCATCCATCCCGTGCGGGGCCCGAAGGCGCGCGCCGTCCAGGTGAAGGTGGTGCCGCAGTCCGGGTCGGCCTTGTTCAGCTCGCGGAACGCGTACGCGATGCACAGCATCGGCAGGAACGACACGATGAGCGTCCCGGGACTGTGCACGCCCACGACGGCCACGATGAGGCCGAGCGTGGCCGCCATGCTGTAGGCCGGCGCGGTCGACGAGACGGCGATCACCACGCTGGAGATCAGCCCGAGCGCTCCGGCCCGTAGGCCCTTGTCGTGCGGAGCCGGAGCAGAGGCCAGAGCAGCCGGCTCGGTGATGGTGAGAGTGGCCATGATGACACCGCCTTCCGCCCGGCGCGGGGTGCCGGGCCCTAGCGGTACTGTATCTCTATACCATATTACTGTACAGGTTTTTGATACAGAAATCTGGGTCTTCCCGCTCACCGCGCGTCGGATAGCCTGGCCAGCATGCGGCGGCAGCCGGTAAGTCCCGACAAAGAACCTGGAGAGAGATGCCCAAGCGGGTTCGTCCCTACGGCTCTGCCGTTGACGCCGAGTCAGCCGCCCTAGCCCGGGGCAGGTCCGGGGTCGGCGGTGACCTGGTCAGCGAGCTGGCCAGCACGATGACGGTGCGCGACATCGCCGCTGCGGCCGCCGGGGCCGTCCGGGAGCTCAACGACCTGACCCAGGACAGCGCGGACTTCGCACGCCTGGATGATGTCCACGAGGTCATCGCGAGCCTGAACCGGATGAGCCAGGACCTGCCGCGCCTGTGCGAGCACCTGGCCCGGATCCTGGTCGTCCAGCGCGAGGACGGGCAGATCACTCCTGGCCCGGGCCGGGATCCTGACTTCTGGGTCGCCGAGGCGGTCGAGGCCCTCGCGGCGGCCGGCCAGGCGGCGGACATGCTGGCCGCCGCGCTGTCCCAGGCAGGCAAAATCTCGGCGGAGCTGCGATCCTCGCCCTGATCGCGGCAGCCGGGCGCCGCCGCGGCCGGCTACCTATGCCAGGTTGATCTGGACGGGAATCGCCTTGCTCAGCGTTTGCCCGACCGGAGAGGTGGCAGCCACCTTCCTGTGCAGCTCGGCCACAGCGGCCTCATCGGCGTCGGTATCGAGGTGGACGGCCACCCGTATGGCGGAGAATCCGGCATGCCCGTCGTCCAGGCCGAGGAAGGTATGCAGGTCGACGTCGCCGTCAAGGTCGATGCGCAGGTCGCGGATCGTGATGCCCGCCACTGAGGCGTTGGCGGCGTAGCCGACCGCGAGGCAGTTGCCCAGTGCGCCGAGAAGCTGCTCGACCGGGTTGGGCGCGCTGTCCGAGCCCCCCAGTCCCTTGGGTTCGTCCGAGGCGATCGGCGCGAAGCCCCGGACCGCGGCCTCGCTACGGAAGGCCCCGGTCCACCGGACCTGGGCGGACCAGGTGGTCGCGGCGGCCGAGGGCCGCTGCTTAATCTTGTCGACCAGCGCGCCCACGGCGCCCAGATCGACCTGGTTGAGATGACCATCAGCGGTCGTCGTCATGCCGGGCCCCTTACTATCGATATTTCATATCGATAAAATAGGATAGACCCCCTTGCCCCGGATGTCACCGGCAGCCAGCCCGATCGGGAGCCAGCCGGTTTCACTCGAACGACGGCTTGCGGTCGCGGCTTCGCTTGAGCTCGAAGAAGCCGTCCGCGCCGGCCACCAGTGCCAAGCCATCCCACAGCCGCCCAGCGGCCTCGCCGCGCGGCGCGGGCGTGATGACCGGGCCGAACAGCGCCCTACCGCGGATGCGGACCACCGGGGTGCCCACGTCCAGGCCGACGTCATCGAACGCCTCGTTATGAGAGTCCTTGATCAGCTGGTCGAACTCGGTGCTCTCGGCGGCGCCGGCCAGCGTGACCGGCAGTCCCACCTCGGCCAGGGCCTCGGGGATCGTGTCGGGATCCTCGCGGCGAGCCTGGTTGTGGAACCTCGTGCCGATGGCGGTGTAAAGCGGCCCGAGGATGGCGGGGCCGCTGTGCTGGGCGGCCGCGGCGCAGACGCGCACGGGTCCCCAGGCCCGGCTCATCCGTTCCAGGTAGTCCTCGGTCAGGCCCTGGCCCTCGTGCTGGACCAGGTTGAGGTAGGCCAGTGACATGATCCGCCAGTCGGTACGCACCGGCCGGACCTTCTCCACCTCGAGGATCCAGCGGGACGTGATCCAGGCCCAGGGGCACAGCGGATCGAACCAGAATTGCACGTCTTCCTGTGGCTGCGTTTGTCCTGTCACGTCCCCGCCAACAGCCACCCGCAGCCGGGTATTCCGGTCTGGCAGATAGGGTGGCCCGCGAGGTGCCACCACGGCCCGTTCGGTGTCATGAGATTTTCTCCGAACGAATCGTGGTGCGTGCCCCGCGTAACTCCACTGGGCTCTGCGGGGACCGGGTCAGATCGAGAAGTCCTCGCCGTGCCATATGCCGGCGTCGGGCGGCCGGATGGCGGGAATGGTGCGGTGCCCGTCGGCTATGTTCTCGAGGCGGTCGACCCGGGTGAGCAAGGACTGGAGGCTGGCCCCGACGAGATCGGGCAGCAGCGTGTCGCCCGCGCCCGCCAGCGCGCCGGGCGGGCGGGGACGGCTGCGCGCGATGACCTGGCCGGGGACGCCGACGACCACCGATCCTGAGGGCACGGGCTTGACCACGACGGCGTTGGCGCCGATCTGGCTGTCGTGCCCGATGGTGATCGGGCCGAGGATCGGGGCACCGTCGCGAGCTTCCTGGGCGCCCCGTCAAGCGAGGACATCGTCTTCGTCCGCGGCACGACCGAGGCGATCAACCTCGTCGCGCAGAGCTGGGGCCGCACGTACGTCGGCTCCGGCGACGAGATCGTGCTGTCCTGCCTGGAGCATCACGCCAACATCGTGCCGTCGCAGCTGCTCGCCGAGGAACGCGGCGCGACCTTGCGCGTGATACCCGTCGACGACAGCGGCCAGATCATCCTCGACGAGTACCGCAGGCTGCTGACGGACCGTACCCGCGTGGTGGCGGTCGCGCACGTGTCCAACGCCCTGGGGACGATCCTCCCGCTCCGCGAGATCATCGGTGCCGCACACGATGCGGGCGCGGCCGTGCTGGTCGACGGCGCGCAGGCGGTGTCACACATGCCGGTCGACGTGCCGGAGCTCGATGCGGACTTCTACGTCATGTCCGGGCGCAAGGTGTTCGGGCCGACCGGCATCGGCGCCCTGTACGCGAAACCCCACGTGCTCGACTCGATGCCGCCGTGGCAGGGCGGCGGCAACATGATCCGGAACGTCACCTTTGAGCACACCGTGTACCAGCCACCGCCGACACGGCTCGAGGCCGGGACACCCTCGATCGCGGACGCGGTCGGCCTCGGCGCCGCCCTGGAGTACGTGGAGCGGATCGGCCGCGCGAACATCGCCAGCTATGAGCAAGAGCTTCTCGGATACGCAACGCGGGTGCTGGAGGCTGTCCCGGGCCTGCGCCTCGTCGGCACCGCGCCCGACAAGGCGGCCATCCTCTCGTTCGTCCTAGACGGGTACTGCCCTGAAGACGTGGGATCGGCCCTGGACTCCAAGGGGATCGCGGTGCGCGCCGGGCACCACTGCGCGCAGCCTATCCTCCGGCGTTTCGGGCTGACGGCGACGGTGCGCGCCGCCCCAGCCATATATAACTCGCATGCGGAGGTGGACCTGCTGGCCACGGCCCTGCACCGCCTCGCCCGAAGACCAGGCCGACCCCCTGCGCGAACCGTGGCGGTGCCTCAGGCTCGAGTTCGCGGGGAGGGCCCAGCCGCGGCCGGACCAGCCAGCGGTAGAGCGGACCATAGGGCGCATACCGCAGGCCGAATACCGTCCCGACGGCGAATACCAGGGCCTGGGCCGCCAGCAGCCAGCCGCTGCCCGTGACCAGCACCATGGCCAGCACCACCGTCGTGCTCAGGGCGCCGAAGCGCGGACCTCGCGGATCGATCCCCATGCGCGACGCCCTCCCTCCCCATGTGTTCCTGAGCGGGAAGTTTATGCGGAGTACTGGAAATTTATGCGGAGGATACGGCTTATACGGAGGATTTGGGCAACCCGGTGATCATTCCGAATCTTCCGCGAAAGCCGGATCTTCCGCGCAAATGGGACGCTGGCGCACTCCTGGGGGCTGCGGGACGACGACCGCGCACGGGCCTCGCGGTGGCGGCAGCACATACGACCCTGCGGCACCCGATCCCGTAGACGGGGCCACACCAGCGCCATGGCGTGGCCCGGTCCGGCTTGAACGCCGTCCAGCGCGGTCTGTCGCTGACTTCCGGCCTCGCCGTCACGCCTGACCGGCTGCGTGGGCGTGATCATCTCCCAGATCTCTGTGTGCTCGTCCAGCCGCCCTGAAGAGAGAAGGACCCACCATGACCACCACATCCATCGGCACCACGCTCGGCATCCGCAAGCTCACCGCGCGCATCGGCGCGGAGATCCCCGGCCTCGGCCCCAGCCTCGAGCTGGACCCGGACGGAGTCGCCGCGGTTCGCGCCGCGCTGAACGAGCACAAGGCGCTGGTCTTCCGCGGGATCGACCTCGACGACGAGGGCCAGCAGCGGTCGCCCGCTACTTCGGCCAGCTCACCACCGCCCACCCCACGGTACCCGCCGTGCCGGGCGCGCCCAACGTGCTGCCGGTCGACAGCGAAGACGGCCGGGCGAACCACTGGCATACCGACGTGACCTTCGTGCTCAACCCGCCGCAGGCCAGCGCGCTGCGTAGCATCGTCATCCCGCCTTACGGGGGGAGACGCAGATCGCCAACGCGGGCGCCGCCTACCGGGATCTCCCCGGGCCGCTGCGGGATTTCGCCGACACGCTGTGGGCCATACACACCAACGACTACGACTATGCGGTGCCGCCGGAGAGCCTGGCCGAAGCCCAGCTGGCCCGGCGCGAGGTGTTCATCTCGGCGAGGTACGAGACCGCGCATCCGGTGGTCCTGGTGCACCCGCTGACCGGGGAGCGCGGCCTGTTCATCGGCGGGTTCGCCCAGCGGGTCGTCGGCCTGTCGACCAATCCAG
>Ga0116218_1000975_pt1 | contig 18961 bp, 17 predicted proteins | sample Sb_taG_2_FD_88966 | JGI IMG/M metagenome (GOLD analysis project Ga0116218, IMG submission 88966) | Peat soil microbial communities from Weissenstadt, Germany - Sb_50d_5_LS metaG | ecosystem: Environmental > Terrestrial > Soil > Wetlands > Peat | place: Germany: Weissenstadt | collected 2010-09-21 | reverse complement strand
TAATATCGCCTGGTTTGGCATCCCCGTATACCTGGTGTAAGAAAGCAAGCTTGCCAGTTGCTTGGGCATAAAAACCAGCTCCTGTACAGAGCAGAATTCCTACGATAATCACGCTAATCAACCCGCTGATCGCGCGATAGGGAGGAATAATAGCGCGAGGTTTGGTATACATCGCTGGAATATGAATTGGCCCCTCCTCGCCTGTAACAGCAGGCATCATCGATGCATTTTCCCTTCCATTATGGATGATCGGTAGATTTGAGGAAGTTACCTTTGGTGTCTGCTGAGGTACTCCAATTCCACCCTGGTATTGCACCGGTAACATCGAAGGGTACTGTTGTTGCGTCGGCCCGAGCATCGGTTGTGGCGCCATGACTTGACCCCACAAAGCATTATCGTTCATTCCCCCCTGGAGTGAACCTTGCGTCATCTGGTTGCCCCATCCATTGCTAGAGGCAGGTGTAATTGGGCCTCCCCATGAAGCCGCCGGGGGTGATACCTGATTTTGCCCACCAACTTCCTCTGCCAATGGTGAAGGCGCCTTGCATTGTGGACAAGGCGCATCATTGGCTGGTCTGAAGGTGTTGCAAAAGGGGCAAAACATATAATCCATTCCTTTTCGCGGAATCTGAATGACTTCGCGATGATTCGTACTATTCTGGTCGATGATTCTTTACTCAATAATTCACAGTAACATCAGTGCCTTAGCGGGTCAAGATTTGACACAAATCTTAGGGTAAAATGGCTATTTCATCTTACTTAAACGTATTTCAAAACATGTCTTGAGCCAGTGAGACCTACTACATCTTTTCCCTATCTCTGATAAAAGAGCAAAACCTTGTATCACTCAAGATGTGCATGTTACCATAAGAGGTAAGAAAACATTTCTGGAGCCTCTTAAAAGACAGATTCGATCAGATGACTATACCAGAAACACAAGAACAATGGTACAACAGACAGGCGATTGAGCAACTAGCACAGCATATTCCCTTCGAAATGGACACTGCCAGTAAGGCAGAGCAAATAGAAATGCTGCGTGGACTCGTCATTCGTCATGGTCGTGAGATGGATCCGTCATTATTTGGCTTCGAGGCCCGTAGCGAACTTGTACGCCTGGGCTTATGGGACCGCATTGGCCCACAACTGTAGAAGAGTTTTGTGCTATTATAGATGGAGATGTATGCCGTTCAATGTATGTTAGTCTATTTGTATAAAGGGGGGCAAGGATGCTCAAAGGTACACTGTTGTATCTGGCTCATAATGATACCATGCGTAACTTTGTTATACACAACCGGGCTACGCGGGCAGTTTCTCGTCGCTTTGTAGCTGGTGAAGTAATAGACGATGCTATTGAAGCTACACGTGCGCTCAACCAGGTGAAGATGCACGTCTCGCTCGATCATCTTGGCGAAAACGTTACATATGCAAAAGAAGCCATGTCAGCAGCCCAGGATTACATCGCTATTCTTGATCGTATAAAACAAGCAGGTGTAGATGCCAATATCTCAGTCAAACTCACCGCACTTGGGTTAGATATCTCCCAGGAGTTATGCGAACAGAACGTCAGTCGTATTCTGGAGCATGCGCAACAATATCCCATTTTCGTGCGTATCGATATGGAAGCATCTGCGTACACAGAACAGACCGTGGATATCACCTTGCGCATGCATAAACAGTATGAACACGTGGGTACAGTAATCCAATCCTGCATGCATAATAGTAAGAAACACATCGAGCAACTGAACGCGCAGGGTGTGCGCGTGCGCCTTGTAAAAGGAGCCTATAAAGAGCCTAAAACGGTTGCTTTTCAACAAAAGAGCGAAGTTGATCATAATTATATTCGGCTCATGACAACCCTACTCCAGCGTGGCAACTATCCTGCCATCGCAACACAGGATGAAGCTATCATCAATGCAACTTGCAAATTTGCGCGTGATAATGGTATAAGCAGATCCGTATTCGAATTTCAAATGCTCTATGGCATACGTCGTGACCTGCAAGAGAAGCTCATAAGCCAGGGATATAACTTGCGTATCTATGTGCCTTATGGTTCGCAGTGGTATCCCTACCTGATGCGTCGTATGGCGGAACGGCCTGCTAATTTGTTATTTGTTCTAAGCAATGCGATAAGAAAATGACCACATATGTTATTTCGACGCCTATAGCCGACGTGCGTTCACACCCTGATCCTACCTCCGAGTTAGTCACACAGGCTTTGATGAATACCGCCGTCGAATTGGGCGAGAATAGAGGTGAATGGACATCTGTAGCCCTATCTGATTACAAGGGATGGGTTCGCAATGACGAGTTAGAAGAACCAATCGTAAAGGGATTCTGCAAAGTTGGAGAATGCTGTGGCACACCCTTACATTTTGTAGCGGTGATCAGTACTACACATACGTCTTTATACAGTGACGCGAAATCTGACCACATACTCGGGTACGCCTATCTTTCAACCATGTTGCCTTTGCTTGATATTACTGAAGCAAATCGCGTTCAGGTAGCCTTGCCAGGAGAACGTACAGCCTGGCTTTCACGCACTGCAGTCGAAATCTGCAGGCAAGAGGCCGCTTTATCTCGCTCTTCTATTGCAGTAATTACCAATCATGCATATAGCTTTCTAGGTGTGCCTTATTTATGGGGTGGAACAAGCTACGAGGGTATAGATTGTAGCGGCTACGTACAGCTCTGTTACCGAATGGGAGGATATGTCATTCCTAGAGATGCAGATCAACAGTATGCTTTTCTTCAGCAGCAAATCGACAGAAATCATCTTCAGGAGGGTGACTTGATATTCTTTGGTCGCCAGGAGATTACACATGTCGCTATGGCTCTAAACAACCACGAGTATATCCATTCAGAAGGACAATTGTACAATTGTGTCACTATCAATAGTTTCGATCCTGGCGACGATCATTATGATAAAAGACTGGACGAGAGCTATTGGGGAGCAAAACGTGTAATTCTATAGATGAAGAGGATTCTATGCCCATTTTACCTTATAAAGGCGTCATGCCCACAATAGAAGAAAATGTCTTTATCGCTCCTGGCGCAATGGTAATAGGAGATGTCACCCTACGCGAAGGCGCAAGTGTCTGGTATAACACGGTTATACGTGCAGATACCGCACCTATCGTCATAGGTCGCCACACAAACGTCCAGGATAATTGCACACTCCATGTAGATTCCGACGCACCTCTTACCATTGGTGATGCATGTACTATTGGGCACGGGGCTATTATTCACGGTGCAACGTTAGGCGATCAAGTGTTGGTTGGAATGAAAGCTGTAGTGCTTTCACATGCACGTATAGGATCGAGAACAATTGTAGGAGCATGCGCTCTAGTTGGAGAGCATAAAGATATTCCAGAGGGCGTGTTGATGCTAGGAATACCCGCCAAATTTGCGCGTGAACTAACTGAGGTGGAATTAGAAAATATTGTTTCGGGAGCAGAGGAGTATTACGCAAGAGCGCTCGAACATAAGAAGTCGACAGGTTAAATTGGATTATTTCGTGTATTGTACAGTACTGAGACGTATACTTAATCTGTTAAAGCTACTTGAAAAGATATATATGTAGGCACCTGATTGGGACGTTGAATCTTCAAAGCGATATCCCATAACCCAGGCATTGAGAAAGTTTCACCATTCTTGAAAACGGCCACATAAGTTGGGTCTCCACTTATGATTGTTGCGCTAGTTGTTCCCATATTCATTGTTACCATATTGGTATTGATCTGTACCTGAGCATCAGTTATGGGATTGGTGTTGCTATCGATAAGGGTAACAATTACAGTAGTATCATATCCAACACGGGCAGGAGTGACCTGCAAACGTACTGAGAGATTGCTGATTTGCTTTGTTTGAATCACCTGGGTATTCGTAGTGGATGACGCAGTGTTCGCAGCTGACCCGTTCGTATAATTAATCGCGGGAAAGACAATTGGTGGTGCGAAAAACGACATGATGGCTGCGCATAACAATACCCCTGCTCCCAGGTAAGCAATAGACCTCATAATAACAATGAGTCGGCGCTCACTGCGCTCCAATGCTACCTGACGTGTACGTCTTGCTGGCATCTCGGCATTCACGACCTGCAACAACAAAACCTGCCTGCGTAGCCGCGGGGTGACAAATAGTAGAGTGTAGACGCTCAAAAACAGCAATATCGCGACGAGCAATATTTTCACCAGGAACGCATATCCAAAAGGATCTGTAAATAATTGTTGAATACTGCTCAGGCTCGATTCCGCTAGAAAAAGACTGCTGACAAACAGTACACTGATGGAAACAGCGATCAGGGGAGTATAGCGTTGTATGAGTGTAACCAGAGATCTGGCATATAGTTCTGGTTCGAGCGCTGGCAGGAGAGGCAGCAATACAAACCCTAGATAAGCCGCACCCCCAAACCAGATACCCTGCGCTAAGAGAAAGAGCCAATCAAGAATCACAGCGCTCGCGTGTGCTTGTGCCAATTGCGTTACATCTTCCGAAAGTGCCAGGGTGAGCAAGATAAGACCCGCCAGGATCAGCAAAACGAACGTATATCTTGTCATTCCGCCTGATCTCGTACTGGCTGAATTGCGCATCCCAGTTACTAGTTTCCTGGTCGAGTGAGTTGTCCACCCCAGGAAGACAAATGACAGGCCAATCAAAGCGATACGCACCAGCCAGAGATAACCGTACGTCGTGTTGAAAATCAAATCGCCAATAGCCGCTGGATCAATACCACTTGTGTTAAAGAATTGTGTAAAGAGTGCAGCTCGCAGAATAACGTTGATAATCTCCCCGGTACATAACGCAGCAAGGCAGAGCCATTGCAGAGGTAACGACTGCTTTTGAACCTGAGTCATAATTGTAAATGTAGGGGTAGAGCTTGCCCCTACCCGGCTCCGAACTCCTGCATAGACTGCTCCTCCCCATTCCCTACTACCCTGATCTGTACTGCTTCTCTCGTGCTCGCCAGAATCTCGCAAATCTCTCGTAGTTCTCATCGAACTATCACCACGATACCCACTAATATCTCTATCGTTGACATCCTTACCATCTGCAAAAATAACACTTTCCATTACGAGGATACCAATCCAGAGCACAAGTGCTGCCATTACTAACCAATCCCAGGCTATAGCCAGGATACCCAGCAAGCTAAGTTGAGGGAGAATATTACTTGTGCTTGGACCAAGTATAACCTGTCCTGGTAAGCCAGTGCTCGAGTGTCCAATATTGAACCCGATCACACCATGTGTTGCACGCCCATCGGTTACAGAAAGAGCTGTCCAGCGTACCGTATAGCTACCCTCAGGCAGTTGCGCGAGCAGAGGTGTATCCAGTTCCTGTGGATTGTTGCTTGCTATATGGCTGCGACCAGCATTCATTACTTGATAATTGATGCCGAAATAGATTGTGGCAATGCTTGCCGAACTTATTGGCGTGTTAAAGAAGATACGCATTTCTCTTGGAGGCACACTAATTGTGGAGCCATCGACAGGGTCAGATCCAACAACAAAAGATGACGCCAGAGCTGCTGTTGGCCGGAAAATCATGGGTAACCAGTTAAGCGATAGCAATAAACAAAGACCCATAACTGCTATCAGCAGAGGCCTGAGAAAACGTCCCTGTCGCATAAAAGCCTTTCGTTGTAATTTGAGTGATGACTCCATGTGAGATTGTACATCAGTCGCGAAGTGCTAGCAATATTTGCAGGGTGTGTGAATCTTTTCGTGATTGATTCAATCGATACAAGTGTTAGAAGTGTTCTAAACGTTAGAAGTGTTATATTTGGCAGAAACAGGATGTTGAAGAAAGCATCATCTCTCTCTCGTTAGAACATTCCTTGCTTCCAATAATTGATCTGCTTTCGACAAGAGGAAATGTTGCCCTCATTCGCTTTTTTATGACACTAACAATCGCAACAAACGCAACATGTGCGACAACCGCGACATCTGCGACAAATTCCATCACAACAACCTTCAAGAGAAAGCACTTAAGTGCCGCTACACAAGCCCTCAAAACATAGCCAGCTACGATAGAAACAAATACACTATCTGCTAACCAATATGTAAGCATTATGCAACTTCCACTTTTCAACATCGTAAAGAACCTGAAAGGTCTTCTTTCCAAAGTCAGTTGAATATATACATGTAAGCGAACCTTTCCAGCACGTGTTGCTACTAACATATCGGTACCTTACCAGGTGATTATTGGAAATCACATCTATACGCATAAAGCAATTCCGTCTCCCTTTACATAGAAAATTTTTGAAAGGAATGGCAAAAACTGGTATGACTGAAAAGCTTATAACCGCCCCAGGAGACGCTACTATCAACTCGCGTTCTTCTGGCGAAGTAGTTCTTCGAACTCGCAATCTCTCTAAACAATATGGGAAGCGTCTGGCCGTGGATAATCTCAATCTGGAGGTGCGTCGCGGCGAAATCTTTGGTTTTCTCGGTCCCAATGGAGCAGGCAAAACAACCACTATTCGTATGGCACTAGGGTTGATCGCCCCCACTTCCGGCAACGTCGAGATTCTAGGACAAGACGTATTCGAGCACAGAGCACAGGTGCTTCCTCGTGTAGGAGCACTGGTTGAAACGCCTGCCTTATATACCTACCTTTCCGGACGTAATAACCTGCGGGCAGTAGCATCCGTTCTTGGAGGTGTACCAAAGGCACGGCTAGATGCCATTCTAGACCTGGTTGGGTTAGGGATACGTCAGAAAGATCGTGTCCGTACCTACTCACTTGGTATGAAACAGCGCCTGGGCGTAGCGATTGCTCTTTTGCAAGATCCAGACGTACTGATCCTCGATGAACCGGCCAACGGTCTCGACCCGGCAGGCATCGTCGAGATGCGCGACTTGATGCACCGACTCTCAGCCGAAGGCAAGACTGTCTTCATTTCGAGCCACTTGCTAACTGAGGTGCAACAGATCTGCACACGTGTAGCCATCATTCATCTTGGTAACTTGACCACTGAATCCACTGTCGAGGAACTCACGAGAGGACATGGAGAGTTCACTGTAACGCTGGAACGAGCAGAACAGGCGCTCGTGCTAATTCAGACGCAAGCATGGGGCAAGGAGGCGCGTCTCGATTCAAATGGCGTGCTTATTACACCAGCGCCTGAGGGACGCGGGCGCAACCTCAATCTCTTCCTCGTGAACGCGGGATTCGCTCCCGATACTATTGCGCAATCTACAAAGGACCTGGAGCAGGTTTTCCTGCACCTGACAAATGGTGGATCAGGAGAAGTACAATGAGTACAGCAGTTATTACACCTACACCCACACAACACATTCAAATGCACAGCGCAAAGCCCAGTTTTTTGGGAACGGTGCGCGGCGAGTTCTTCAAGATGGCGCGCCAGTGGACAAACTGGATCATGCTTGTGTTGCTACTTGGGGCCATCGTGTTGCCGTTTGTTATAGAAATGACCGCGCCACATGTGAAAACCAATATTCAGACGAATCCATTGCATTTCTACTACAATTTGCTGTCGATTACCCTTTCGATTTTGCGCGTCTTCACGGGCATCTTTTTGCTGATCCTGGCAGCGCGCACCATCGGCCTGGAATATCAGCTTGGCACTATCCGCATCCTGCTGGCGCGTGGATTAGGACGCTTGCAACTCCTCTTCGCTAAGCTACTCGCCGTGGCACTGATTGCCCTGGGCCTGCTGGTGTTCGGGTTAATCCTCAACTACCTCTTAACAGTGATCCTGATTCTTGGATTAACTGGCAATCTGGATAGCTTCAATGCACTCAATTCGGTATTCTGGTCAGATGCTCGCATCTATGTACTTTCAATCATGCTTAACATGGGCGTTACTATCCTGCTGGCAACCGCTGCAGCTGTCGTTGGCCGTTCGGTAACCTTTGGTTTAAGCGTCGCGCTTGTCTTTTTCCCTATCGACAACATAGCTACGCTTATGATGACTCTTGCTTATCGGATAACGCAGAACGATTTCTGGCTAAACACTACCGCCTACTTTCTGGGGCCGAACCTCAACGCTATGGGCAGTGTGCTTACAAGTGGTAGAGCTGAATCTATTGGATCCACCCCGCTCTATGAAGTTGATCCATCCGGGGTTGCGCATGGCATCCAGGTTGATGGTGCTCACACAGTGATTGTCGCATTCATCTATGCAGCCATCTTTGCGATCACGGCTATTGTCCTGACATGGAAGAGGGACGTGAAGGAGTAAAAAATAAAAAAGCGAAGAGAGACTCGCGGCAATCGAAGCCACCCACGAGTCTCTCTTCGCTTTATATTGACTCCCTGTACCGGTTCGTAATCGGCAAACGTCTATCTCTGCCAAACGCCCGTGTTGTAATCTTTACACCTGGAGGAGCCTGGCGACGTTTGTACTCACTGAGATCAACCAGACGCATCACACGTTCAACTGTCGTACGCTCGAAACCCATCGCCAGGATTTCCTCAAAGCTGCGATCATCCTCGGCATAGGCTTTTAAAATTGGATCGAGTATCTCGTATGGAGGCAAGCTATCAGTATCCTTTTGTTCCGGGCGTAGTTCCGCAGAGGGGGGCTTCTCAATGACTGTTAGTGGAATAACGGGCTTCTCACCAAGCGTATTACGGTACACACTCAGCTCAAACACCAGCGTTTTCAGCACATCTTTCAAGACGGCAAACCCGCCTGCCATATCGCCATAGAGCGTGCAATAACCAGTCGCCATCTCTGATTTATTACCCGTAGTGAGCACAATAGCACCAAATTTATTAGAAATGCTCATCAGTATATTTCCACGAATGCGTGCCTGGAGATTTTCTCCCGCCAGGCCGGGATCACTTTCACCAAATGCAGGCTTAAGCATCTCCAGCGAGGTGCGAAAAGTCTCCTCTATTGGAATAGTCAAGAACTCTATGCCAAGATTCTCTGCCAGTTCTTGAGCGTCTGTCTTGCTGCCTTCAGAAGAATAACCAGAAGGCATCGAGATACCGAGAATATTCTCAGCACCCAGAGCATCAACTGCAATAGCCGCAGTCAGCGATGAATCTATTCCCCCCGATAGGCCAATCAGAGCCTTCTTAAAACCTGTTTTATGCACATAGTCACGCGTGCCTAACACCAGTGCTGCATAGATTTCTTCTAATGGCTCCATCTTTGGCTCGATATGCTGAGGCGCGCCAAGGGGATGGATGGGTGGTGCTATATGAGATTCATGTGAAAGCTCGTCGCTAACTACGATGATGGGCACAACATGTGAGTCATCTTGCAGCCATTCCTGTCGACGACGAGGATCGTGCAGGCGCGAACGGAAAACTGAGGCGGTATCAAGATCTACAAGAAGCATCTCCTCTGCAAACTCCCTCGCGCGAGCAATCAGTGCTCCCTGCTCATTGAAGACCATGCTATCTCCGTCAAAAACCAGTTCATCTTGTCCCCCAACCATATTCAAATAGACAACAATCACACCGTTATCGGCTGCTCGAGTTGCCAGCATCTCTTCTCGAAAAATCCCTTTGCCTGCATAGTACGGCGAGCCATTGATATTTACAATTACTTCTGCTCCCGCGTGTGCTTGCAATGTCATCGGGCCGGTGGGATACCAGACATCCTCACAAATATTAATGCCAACGTGTACTCCATTGATCAGAAAGATTGGCGCTTTGCGCCCTGATTGAAAATAGCGATTTTCATCAAATACACCATAGTTTGGCAGGTAGTGTTTGTGATAGGTTCCATATAGTTTTCCCTCGTGTATAATCGCTGCTGCATTGTAGATGTCGTGATCTCGATCCACAAAACCAATTACAGCAGTCAATCCAGGCAGATCCCGGCTGGCGTTGATCAGTTCATCCAACTTGCATAGCTGGGCCGCGACAAATCCAGGTTTAAGCAGCAGGTCTTCAGGTGGATAACCCGTTAAAGCCAGTTCCGGTGTACACACAATATGCGAACCAGCCGCGTGGGCCTTTTGCATGTTTGCCAGAATCTTCTGTGTATTGCCACCCAGATCACCAACAGTCACGTTTATTTGAGCAAGTGCCACTCGAAGCGGTATGATATTCATGAGAAGATTCCTTTCTCATCAAAATGCATTAAAGGAGTATCTCTCTATGGAGATGCAGTTATATCTGTTGCACGTCGTGCCATTCATCGTTATTGTCTACTTTGCGTTTTTGTTGTTCATGCGCCCACCAGGAGAAGTAATACTAGCTTCACTAGTGGGTGGCCTAACCATGGGTGTCATAAACGCACTCTTTGATCTCATGGCCTATCATGCTTCTATATGGCATTATACCGCCAGTGGGTTGATCTTGCAGTTACCTCTACCTTTGTATATTACACCAATCCTGATTTTCGGCGGACTTATCTACCTGTTGATCTGGCGCTTCTGGCATACACAAGGTCACTGGTTTGCCATTTTACTGCTAGTTGGAGTTCCTATTTTCGGTTTTGCTCGAGATTTCTTCGCTGCTACCACGCGCTCAAGCTATGTAGTATGGGATAGCGCTCTGGCCTGGCCGATAGATCTAATCATGTGGCTAGCAATGTTCTACGCAGGCTATTCTGTGTTCAGACGACTGGCCCCGGCAAGGAAAAGCGAAATCCTAAACACTTAAGACAATACCCCGCATATATACAAACAGGGTGATGATGCCAGTCAATCCGGTATCATCACCCTGTTTGTATATATGCTATTTCTCTACGAACGCCACCAGTCTGCAGAAAGCCGCCTCTCCCATGTTGAACTTGAAAGGGAAACAGCCGATCCACAGGCGCATATCGAGCACCTCGTCGATCATACCTCCAGCATTTTCAACATGGAAAACGCCATGTGGGAACAACTGGTAATGCATGAGTTGCAGATCATCCTCGGGCCAGATTTCCTCAAGCGGCCTCCCCAGTTTCTTAGCACATTTAGCAGCAAGATCGGAACGTACTATACGCAGCACCGTATTCATCGGGTGATCCATCGAACTGGCATCGATGGCAAACCATGAAATCTGGCGTTTTAGCGTCCAATCGACAAACTCATGTGTAGGGCCGGGATGCATATTGAAATAGCGAATTTCGTTTGGTTCGCAGACACCATACCAGTTACTCTGATAATGCTTGTGGTAGCCAGTATGCACCACCACAATATCGCCAGGTTCGATACGGATACCCGTTTTGCGCTCCCATGCCTCGAAGTGCTCTGAGGTATAAATCTCGTAATCACCAATTCCCATTGCTTCCAGATCAACGACGACTCCCGGTCCCACCAGTTTGTCCAATGGGATGCTGCCAATATCCTGCCCATTTGTGATAAAGTGTAGGGGTGCATCAAGATGGGTACCAACATGTAATGTTGATGAAATAAATTGCCCTCCCACTTTCTCAAAGGCTGGGCGTTTGATCCACTTGACTGTAGGCCCCTCGTAGGTCGCAAAGGATGGGGTGTTCACATCCCAGTTCTGCGACAGGTCAACCACACGCATGTTACTCAGGTCGATGGGTTTCATGTGCTCTCCTTACTTTCCTTTATTTTCGACTGCGCCAAGAATAATCTGGTCGATCAATTGCTCGACCGGGGCGCGATCATCGGTAAAATAGACAGTACGTGAATGCTCCTCACGTATGTTGCCATAGGTTATGCTTTCCTGAGCTACCTCCTGGAGCAAAGGATTGGTCAAACCAGCAGTATTGATCATAAAATTGGCGAGCGAGGTCGGGGCATTGGTTCCGATTACCAGACTATTGGTGAAGCGTTCTGTATCTATAATGTAGACATTGGGAAACACCGAATGCATAGTCTGCGCCAAAGCCTCCACCAAGCGATAATCGGTGCTCGTGCGTCCCGCATTGACGGCCACAACTCCAGTGGGAGTAAGATGGTCGCGTACCGTCTGGAAGAATTCCCGTGTGGTGAATTGGAATGGCACATAGGGCTGCTGGTAAGTATCGATACAGATGACATCATATTTCTGAGAGGTGGTCTGCAAGTAATAGCGGCCATCCTGTACGATTACATGCAAGTTGGGTTCGGTCATGTGAAAATACTGCCGTCCAATATTTACGATTGTGCTGTCGATCTCAACCCCATCAATAGGAATTGGCCCGTAGGCGGCTGTAAATTCTCGCGCGGCTGTGCCCCCACCCAGGCCGATAAGGCCGACCCTATGCACCTGACTCTGAGTAAACGGTGGATTGTTGAAATAGGGCGCAACCAAAAAATTGTCCCAGTAACCCTGTGTGAGAATACTATGGGGATTATAAATGGAATGGATGCCTAAGCCTTCGTTCATTATCAACTGCGTTTCGTCGCCCACCTGCACCACCTGGATATAATTGTAGACCGACTCACGCTCAGTTATCAGCACACCCCCACCATTGCTGCCATCTGCCTCTTTAATTGGTCCTTGTATCGTCAAAACCGAGAGCGCCATCGGAATTAACAGCAAAATTGGAAGAAGGCTGCTGTTTATTCGTCTCCTCCGAGAACCAGGACTAACAAATCGTGTACTCGCCAGGCCAACAATCGAGACGAGTAGTAACGCTACAGCGATTGTAAAAAAGGTACGATAGGTGCCAATCGTAGGAATGAGGAAGAGCACAGGTAAAAACGTTCCAAGGATACTTCCTGCAGTAGAGATAGCATAGAGTTGGCCTGCAGTTCGCCCAGATTTGCCCAGACGCTCGATACGCAGCCGAATGGCAAACGGTGAGACACAGCCCAGCAGGATCATAGGCACGGCAAAGAGCAGGATAACCGAGAGCAGTGACCCGTAAAATACGCCTACCGAGTAGGAAGCAAAGGCACTCTGCGACCACTTGAGAATGGGTTTTGAAAGAAAAGGGATCAGGCTGATCAAAAATGCAGCAATGATCGTCAGGGTATAAAGAACTTCGGGCCTTGGATAGCGGTCAGCTATGCGCCCGCCAAGGTAATATCCAATCGTCAAATAGAGCAGAATTAGACCAATCAGGTTCGCCCATACGAAGAGAGAGGTTCCAAAGTAAGGCGCGAGCAGCCGTGATGCAGAAAGTTCTACAGCCAGCGAACATGCTCCTGCGACAAAGACAAGTAAAATGAGCAGCCAGCCCTGTATATTTCGGCCAGCAGTTTGGGCGACTGCACCTTCCTCCGCTTGTATCTCATTTGAACTGGGTGTGGTGGTGGACATAGAAAAACTCTCTTTCTATACCTCTGGAAAGTTTATAGTTTTAAAGGCCAGCTTACGCCAGGCCCGTTTGTGTTTGCTCTTTTGTGTATGCTATTCTTGTTTAGCATGCAGTATAGCATGTAGAGGGAATGTTATGCTAGCGGAAGTGCGAGATTACAAACTTAACCAATACAGATTCATTTGAAGACTTTGTTATCCACTCACTATTGCCAAAACTTCAGCCTCTCGCCGCAAAGCTTCCTGCCGCAGTTGTATGAATGCCTCATGCCCCATCTTTTGTTCAAGCGTCTCGAGGAAGAGTACAAGCGAACTCGTAGACCTGTCCTGGACGGATTGGCGGATTTGGAGTGCGGGCAATAACAGGGATAATGATTCCTGGAGTTGACCTTGATCGAAAAGCAACATGCCCATATTAGTGAGAATAATGCCCGCGTGCGCTCGTTCTTGCAAGCTTTGAGCCAGCTTCAAAGCCTGCTGGTAGTAATTCCATGCTTGTTGATAGTTCTTCCCATTTTGATAGAGCAAACCCAGGTTGTGTAATACAACACATTCCAGATGTGCGTTATATTCTTGCCTGTTTAACAAGAGCACTCGCTCGAATTTAGCATGGGCTTCTTGCATTTCACCTTTACAACGCAGTATTTCTCCCTGGTTTGCAAGCGTAACGCACTCACCCCACAGATCACCAATCTCTTCTTCTGTGGCAAGCGCCTGCTCAAAAAAGTACATACTTTGTTTATAATCACCCAATCGACCATAGAGTAAGCCAAGTTGACTAAAAATCTGCCCTTCATCACGCCTGGTTACTACCCCAATTGGCGGCACCATGGCTGTATACAGCTGAATTAAAGTGTTCCATGCTCCCCAACGTATCATACCTTCGTCTAATTCCTCGTAAGAGAGCAAGTCGTAGGCCTGTTGCCAATGCCAGCCAAAGCAAAGGTGGTACGCAATTGCGATCAATGGTTCAACATCCTGTAGTCCTTGACGTTTACTTGAGGGGGGACAAAAACGTTGCGCCAGGTGTGAATAATAGGCAGCAACTCGTAAATGACCAGCGGCAAGCGCAACATCTCTGGCCTCGGGATTGCCTAGTATCGGGTTGGGCTCAACTGTAACACCCAACGCATTCGTCAAATCACCGCTGGAATGTCTATCGCTCCCTTCGAGATAATGCTCCTTCATGTAGTCGCGTAATAGTAGATGGAGAAAATAACTAGAACTACCGTTATCTTGTGGATAGTGTTGCACAAGTGCGAATCCTGTTAAGGCGCCTAATTCGCGATCAAAAGTTGGTATGTCAAGACCAGAATTGTCTTGTCCTGTTGTCGCGATGATCAGACCTTCTACAGGAACTGGTTCGTTAAATAGGCAAAGCGTACGCAAGATGGTACGTTGAATTGGATTCAAAAAATTAATTACCGTACCAATCAAATTGAATGTGACGTCGCCATTCCACATTGGGGCATAGTCAGGTGAATTGAGAAGATAGCTCAAAGAAAATCCACTCAAAGTACTCAACGTACTGAACAATATCAACGCAAAAACGTGACCTGCGCAGCGCTGCCAGATGAACGATAGTTCTTCGGGTGATCCCTGAACGCCTCGTTGTTGTAGTAATGCAACACCTTCTGGTATGCTTACGCGTGAAACCAGATTTGTTCGTATGCATATAACCGCAGCATTCTGTTTGTTAAATGGCGAAATCCGACTCGTCAACACAACTTTACTGCCACCGAGGTTACTTTGGAGCATATCCAGAAAAAGAGGTATAGCGCCTCGTCCAACTATTTCCTTGGAGTTTTCGGCATCATACAATTCCTCAAATTGATCCAATACCACAAAAGAGCTTGCTTGTGGTAGACACAAAACCTGCCTCAATAATCCAATTTGCACTTCTGGTTTCTGCATAAAAAAATCAGAAAAACCTTCATTTGATGAAGGGGCAGGTAATGTAGGAGCGGGAGCAAGCGCCGCCCCTACATTTATTTCGATTTCACGAAGGATCGAAGCAATAACATCGGGCAATGTCGCATTTGACCCGAGACTCAACCACACTAAATGCCGTATAGGCGCTTGTGCAGCCTGTACAGCTATCTCTAAACGCCGATACAGCAGCGCTGCCAGCGTTGATTTACCAGATCCCGAATCGCCTGTGAGCACTAATGTGCTGGTTTGAGCATCGCCGAGCATACGAAAAGCGGTACTGACCTCATCAACTCGTTGCAGCACAAAACGAGGATCAGTCAATGGTGGTACTTTAGAATATATACTGGATCTGAGAATGTAGGGTGTTTGATGCATTTTTCCACATTTTGCTATCGCTGCTATGTTCTCTTGGTGAGAGCAAGTATATCATATGCCCCTACCGAACATGAGCAGAAGCGTCACTTCTGATGAACAGATAGCCTGAATATGCTAATATGGGGGCAAACGCTCTAAAGACTCTATTCGACCGAGCTATGTAGAAGGGATTGCACTATGCTACGGATTATTTACATGGGAACTCCTCAGTTTGCGGTACCTGCCCTGGAAATGCTGATTGCTGGATCAAAACCAGGTCTGGTACTTCAAGAGGGTTACGAAATTGTGACCGTGATTACTCGTCCGGATAAACCCTCTGGTAGAGGAAAAGAGATTGTATATTCTCCTGTTAAGCAATTTGCTCAGTCTCAAGCTATTCCCGTCTGGCAACCAGGATCACTTAAGCGTCAAGAGAATATCGAAATGCTTGCGGCATACCAGTCTGATTTGAATATTGTCGCTGCCTTTGGACAAATTTTACCGCAAGCTGTGCTAGACCTTCCACGTTATGGAACATTGAACATACATGCTTCCTTACTTCCTAAGTACCGAGGTGTTTCTCCCATCTCAGAGGCAATTTTAGAGGGTGATACAGAGACTGGAGTAACCATCATGCTCCTGGATGCTGGAGTTGACACAGGACCAATCCTGCTTCAACGCGCGATCCCTCTTGCTGAAGATGATACTACCGGCAGCCTCACCACTAAATTAGCTGCAGTGGGAGCCAGCACGCTACTTGAAGCTCTACCACTCTGGGTAGAGGGCAAGATCACACCTCAGCCACAGGACGAGCGATTTGTTACTCATACGCACATGCTGCATAAGGAAGATGGAAAGATAGATTGGAGCCTATCGGCGGATATTTTGGCGCGAAAGGTTCGCGCGTTCACTCCATGGCCCGGTGCCTACACTAATTGGGGCAACAGGCTATTAAAAATTATTTCCTCACATACAGTACTAGCTGATACAGGTTCAGAAGCCAGGGCTGGAACAGTCAGCGTGCGCAAAGAAAACGGCTTGCAAACCCTCGCAGTAGCCACAGGTAATGGCCTCTTAATTATAGAGAAGCTTCAATTAGAGGGCAAGAAAGCGATGAGTACAGATGAATTTCTACGTGGATATTCAGCCATCGTTGGGGAAACACTAGGCTGATTTTTTGTCACAGGCGAGAAGAAAGCCGTGACAAAGTTTGTCAAACCTTGTCACGGCTTTCTTCTCACTTTTATAACTTTTACCTCAACGCGGCCTTGGGCCGTGCAACAAGCGCCCCTATGATACCAATGACAGCAAGGCCAAAGAACAGAATAGCATGCTTAATGTGCATCGCGCTATCAGCAATAACGTGGTTTATGCCTGGATTAAGAAAAAAAATTCCGAGTGCGATACCAACGATAGCGAGCACAATTCCTCCGTAGAAGATTGCCGGGTTCTTCATGATATATCTATACCTTTCTTCTAGATTAACCCCTACTGGGCATGCTTATTATATCAGGTTCTCAAATCTTCTCAAGTAGATAAGGCAGTAAATTTGAAGCAAGTACAAGTTTTTGTCCATTATAACACAAAAACCACCAGGGAATGACTATCATCAACACCTGATGGTTTTTGCGCTTCAAATCTGCCTACTTGACAACCGCTTTGGAACGAGCCATGAACATACCAACGACGCCAATAACTAGTAAAACAGCGCCAACTGCGAGACCTGCAATTGCGCGTGCGGGATGGGCACCACCTACCTGATAATAAATACCAATTGCAAGAGCTACAATTCCAATTACAATGGCAGCGTAGAAAATTGCGGGATTCTTCATTTTATGAGCAACCTACCTCTTCTAGAATAGCGATCTTTCGATTGCAATCGCTCTATACTAATTTCTCTGGTTTCTCCAGAACGCATCTATTGTATCAAACGTGTAAAGCATATCTAGACACATAGATTCGCACCAAATAGCCATTTTGGCTACTAACACATTTTTACTCAGCCATGAGCAATGGTAAAAAGTAAAATAAGTGAAACCAGTCCAGCGGCCCAACAATAATAGGCAAAGGGATACAGCCGACCTGTCTCAAAATACTTCATGAGAAATTTAGTACAGAGATAAGCTACGATCCCCGACACTACCATACCAATAACTACATAAAGCCACGTTTGAGCTGTTTGCCCAACAAGTTGTGGCACCTCGAGCAAGGCAGCTAAACCAATGAGTGGCGTACCTAACAAAAAGGAATAGCGAGCTGCATCTTCGTGATTGAGGCGCACTCCCAATCCCGCAACCATTGTCACGCCTGAGCGTGAAATTCCAGCAATCAGGGCCAGGGATTGTACAAAACCAACAATAAGCGCCTCTTTCCATGTAAGCGACGGGAGACTACGAAAATTGGCCTCTCGCTCTTTCGCTGTCGAAAATGTCATCTTCTCCTCAGCTCTACGACGCATGCGCTCGCCAGCAAACAGTATGGAGCCATTTACAACCAGGAATGCAGCAGCAATTGCAGGGGAGGCAAATACACGTTTGAGAGGTGTTTCTAACAATACCCCTAAAATAGCCGCCGGGATGATGCCGATTATGATCAGCCAGCTTACCCACTCTTCAGTTCCAGTATGTACTTCGCCTTCTTTAATATTCTTCACAAGAGTGAGAGCTACCTGCAGCCAGTCTCGCCAGAAATAGATCACCAGGGCGATACTTGTGCCTAGATGGAGGGCTACAATGATGGGTAGAAAACAACTTTGCCCACCACAACTGGTATCATTAATCAGATTGCCCCAGCCTAATAGTCCAGGTATGATAACAGAATGGCCCAGGCTGCTAATAGGAAAAAGTTCTGTCACTCCCTGGAGCACAGCCAAAAAGATGATCTGCCAGATATTTAAGTTCATCACTCCGTTACTCTCTCATGTGCTTTATCTAGTATTAGTTGCGCCACGATTTCGCCACACAACGCATTTATATATTACTATCATGGAAGATATTTTTGTTTATCCGCTTCAAATTCTGCTTGCGTCTTCGCATAGACGTTTGTTCCATCCTTTTTGGAAAGGAAGAAATAGTAATCCGTCGTGGCTGGCGAGGATGCAGCAATCATACTGGCCAGCCCTGGACTACAAATCGGCGTAGGAGGAAATCCTTTATTCACATAGGTATTCCAGGGGCTTTTGGGAGCAATATTGGCTCCCACATCTTGAAGTGGCTGCCAATAAGTTGTAGTTCCAGGTTGAGAATCGCGGGCATATTGAACTGTGGGATCAGCATCGAGGAAACCCACTGTTTCAGCATTTTGACGATAAATACGATTCCAGTACACACTTGCTACAAGGGGCCGATCTTTTTCAAAGATGACTTCACGTTCAACTATTGAGGCTAGAATAACCATCTGATAGAGCGACATCTTATTCTGTTTTGCCATTGCCTCGAGATGATTTTGTTGAACTTTAGTGTTAAACTCTGTCAGCATCATATTTACAACATCACGGGCAGTCGCATTTACAGGGATCAGATATGTATCAGGAAAAAGCAGACCCTCC
>Ga0116218_1000968_pt1 | contig 19047 bp, 20 predicted proteins | sample Sb_taG_2_FD_88966 | JGI IMG/M metagenome (GOLD analysis project Ga0116218, IMG submission 88966) | Peat soil microbial communities from Weissenstadt, Germany - Sb_50d_5_LS metaG | ecosystem: Environmental > Terrestrial > Soil > Wetlands > Peat | place: Germany: Weissenstadt | collected 2010-09-21 | reverse complement strand
CGAGGTAAACTTTATTCAGTTCTTCGCAATATACTCCGAAGTATTCAGCATCCCCAATGTAACCGTGTCTTTTACCTCGCCCGCCTGGTCTGCTAAAGTTATTGAAATAGATACACCCTTTGTCGCGATCATACCGCCCTGCCTTGCATTGGATGCGGACGAGTTCGGCTGTCTCCTCTACGTAGTACGCCAGGTCATAGCGTAAATCATCGCTGAGGGGTTGAAGTACCTCAAATCCCATCGAGACCAATTTGTGCAGGATTGCCGTATGCGCGGTCAATCCTATTATTGCCGGATCATTGTCTTTTCTGAGCACGAAGCAGTGTCTCCTTTCAACACTGAGACGTAGTGAAGCGCGTAGTAGCGGATCGCTTGCGACAGCCGACTTGGAGATGGACTTGTTCTCTACCTCCAGCTTTCCTCGACGTGCTACAATGTAGGCTCGCTTTCTGTTTGGCACCCGCCGTTGTACCAGTCTCAATGCTAGTATACAACATATTTTCCGATAAAACAATATTGTACCGCTAAAGTATGATATAGCGGCTATATCAGAATATTGACTCAGGGAAAGCACCCTGTTAAAATACTGGAAAATGAGGAGTATGCCAATGGAAGAAGTATATACTGTTCAGGAAGTCGCCCAGAGTCTGAAGGTGAGCGAGAGGACGGTACGTAACTGGATTGAAAGTAAAGAGCTACCGGCGTTCCCGATTGGGAAACGCGGGTACCGAATCTCGAAAGCTGATTTACAGGCATTCATTGATGAGCGCAAAAAGCGCAATCTTGATAGCAAAGATGATCGAGATTAATTCAGTCCTATGTATTTTTCCTTTCAGTTTTTGTACGTGTATTTTCTTCCAAATGACCAAGTAGGTTCGAGTCCTGTCGGGAACGTTTTGAGCTCCTGAGTCTTGAGTTCGAGTCCCGCCGTCAGCGCTAAATCTCGCAATCCTATGTTCAATGCCCCCCTGCACTATGTTGATTTTTACCCGGTTTTCATGTAGGTACCATGCGAAGGCCCATTCCCTGGGGAGCAAAGGGGCAGTCAGAATGGAGCATGCTCCTCTCCGACGTATAGCGTTACGGCCCTTGAAACCGGAGAAACCAGGTTCCCGACGCCTGGATTTGCTCTGGGGAGAATCAGCACAGGACGAGCAGAGTAATGAGGCAATACATAGATGAGAAGAGAAGATATTGAACAGTTTCTCGTTGAGCAAAATGCTCAAATAAAACCCTTATCGGGAGCATTGCAGTTAGAGCGAATCAGGCACTTTTTAGAGCTACTGGACAATCCCCAAGAAAAAATAAAAATTATCCACGTCGCTGGCACATCAGGGAAAGGCTCTACAGCATACCTTACAAGTCTATTACTCCATGCATGCGATTTTAAGGTTGGCTTCTATCAATCACCTCACATTCTGGACTTACAGGAAATGTTTCAAATCAACAACCAACCTATCTCTGAGGATAAATTTATGTCATATTTTTTCGATTTGCTCCATTCTATAGAAAAAGCAAAAAGCGGTCAGCATGGAGCCTTAAGTTCTTTTGAAATTTTAACCAGTCTTGCTTTTTATTCATTTTGGAAGGAAAGTGTTGATTATGCAGTCGTAGAGGCAGGCCTGGGCGGACTTTATGATGCGACTAATACAGTCAGAAATAAAGATAAATTTGTCATCCTTACAAAGATAGGTTTAGATCATTTAGACATTTTAGGAAGCAGCATAACATCGATAACAACTCACAAAGCGGGCACCATTCAAAAAGGAAATAGTGTTATATCTATCTGGCAAGACAAACAAGCAAGAACGGTTATCGATGAAAGAGTAAAAAGCCATGAAGCAAAACTCTTTTACCTGAAAAAATTGGAACATTACACAATCAGAACACTAGACATAGATAAGACCATATTTGATTTCAGATTTTTAGATACATACATAGGAGATATTCATTTGGGCCTCGTTGGTGAGTATCAAGCTGAGAACTGTTCCTTAGCTTTAGCTACTCTCTTTCTGTTGTCAAAACGAGACCACTTTGCGCCACAGCAGGACATCATTCAGCAGGCTTTACACGATGCCCATTTCCCAGGGAGACTGGAGATAAAGAAAGTACCAGGGAAAATGGTGATAATTGATGGCGCGCATAATCCTCAAAAGATGGCAAGTCTCATAAAAAACTTAAAAGCCTTGTTCCCTGCTCAAAACTTTGACTTTGTGGTTGCGTTCAAGAAGGGAAAAGATTATGTTGAGATGCTACAATCTATAGTTCCTCTTGCCAATAAGATTACAATCACCAGCTTTCATACCATGAATATGGCTTTAGTTCAAGAAGCAGAGGAACCTCTTGAGATTAGAAGAGCCCTAACAGAACTAGGATTTTTCAGCTATGAAATTGATTCCAACCCCGTAGAAGCCGTAAAGATAGCGCTTGCATCCAGCAAAAATCCTTTAGTTATTACTGGTTCCTTCTATCTTATTGAAAGTATTTATTCCTTCCTCGAGACTTTACAGTAGTTTGCACTACTCCATTCGCTCTTATCTTTCGCTCGGCTTGTAAAGATGGATGAGTTACATTATAATGAAATCTATGGATATCTTATCAAACAGGCCCCCAGTCAAGAAAACAATTGTTATGGGGATTCTCAATGTCACCCCTGATTCTTTCTCTGACGGAGGATGGTATTTTGACGATGTTGCGAAAGCTGTCGCAAGAGTAGAGCAAATGATTGAAGAAGGGGCAGACATTATTGATATCGGGGGTGAGTCAACACGACCGGGTTCAGCTCCAATTGGCCCAGAAGAGGAACTCAAGAGAATTATTCCCATCATAGTCGCTGTAAGAAAAAAACTTGGAGACAAATCAATACTGTCAATTGATACCTATAAATCTTCTGTAGCAAGAGAGGCATTGCAAGTAGGCGCTCATATGATAAACAGTCTGGGCGGTTTTATATTTGACAACACATTAGCTGATGTAGTTGCTGAATTTGATTGCCCACTAGTGATCTATCATATAAAGGGAGAGCCGCGAACAATGCAGGTGGGATCCATCGTTTATGGAGATGTCATCGACGAGATCGTTGTCTTTTTCCAAAAACAGATCTATGATGGTCTATCAAGAGGTATGAAAAGAGAGCAATTCATTCTGGATCCAGGCATTGGTTTTGGCAAAACGCTTGAGCATAATGTAGAAATTATCAAAAGACTGCATGAGTTTCAAAAATTAGACTTGCCGTTGCTCATCAGCCCTTCACGAAAAAGTCATTTAGGAAAATTATTGCAGGAAAGGCTTGGATTGCCAAAAAGGCCGGATGAGTCTGAAAGGCTCGAAGCTTCGCTTGCAGAAACAGCAGTTGCAGTTCTTAAGGGCGCTTCAATAGTAAGAACTCACGATGTATCACCGACGAAAAAGTTTTTAACTGTTCTAGACGCGATAAAAAATGATGAGTAACGAACAGCATATACTTGCAACGCTTCTTATCAAAAATTTAAAAGTCACTTGCATTATTGGTGCGGATAAATACGAAAGAGAACACGAACAAGAAATCTGTCTGCAACTTTTTCTTTGGACAGATATTGCAAAAGCCAGCCGCAGTGATAATTTGGAAGACGCGCTTGATTACAGAGCAATATATGACGAGGTTGTTAGACGAGTTGAGAATTCCAAATTTAATCTGATTGAAAGTCTAGCATATGCAGTTGCAAAAATTTGCTTACAGCATCCATTAACGCACAAAACCAAAGTTATTGTTGAAAAAGTTGGTGCACTTGAGAAAGCAGAAAGCTCGGGCATAGAGTTAATGCTTGAAAAATGATATGCATCAAATCTTTTTAGCATTAGGGTCTAATATCGTGAACATAGACGAAGAGTTAGAAATCCCACATCCCCTGCTACAGGAAAGGGATTTTGTCTTACAGCCGCTTTCTGACATAAACCCTGGTTTTTTCCATCCAGTTTTGAAAAAGACAATGAGAGCATTGCTTGATACAATACCAGGAGAGCAACGATCTGTGAGCAAGATGCTGAAATAGGCGTGGTGATCCCGTTACTCTACTCATCAGACTTTCCTTTAAACACAGAGGTGAAGTGCGATGCGAGGCGCAGTTTGTGGGTCAGGGTTCTTTTCGCCGCTCATTCAGGATCTGGATTGACGAATACATTGTCCATTGACGTAATCATAACGTGAGTTCGGGATAAGAGAACCGTTCCTGGTATGATAGAACACAAAAGAACATCAGTGTCTATCTCCAGGAGGTTCCGACTATGAGTATACTCGAACTCTTTTGTTCGGTGGATGATTTCTGGCAGCAGTTTTCGCCGAACTGGCACCATGACTTGCTCACCTCAGGGCAGCGACAGCGCTTGCGTCCGACCCAACTGTACCCCAGCGAGATCATGACCATTCTCATTCTGTTCCACCAGTCGCACTATCGCACCTGGAAGCGCGTATTACACCGAGTATGTCCAACGTCACCTGTGTCGCGAGTTTCCCACCTTGGTGAGCTATGGGCGCTTTGTCGAGTTGATGCCCACGGTGCTGGTGCCACGGGCGCGCCTATTTGCATACGCAACTGGGTCAGTGTACGGGCATGAGCTTCATTGACTCCACCCCGCTTGCCGTCTGCCACAACGCCCGCATCCACTCTCAGCGGGTCTTTGATGGACGTGCCGCTCGTGGCAAGACCTCGGTGGGCTGGTTTTATGGCTTCAAGCTGCACCTGGTGGTCAATGATCAGAGCGAGATCTTGGCGTTCTGCGTGACCCCTGGCAACTTCGATGATCGACATCCTGTTCCTAAGTTAGCGAAAGGCCTCGCTGGCAAACTCGTTGGCGATAAAGGCTATCTCTCACAGCCCCTCGCTCAGCAGCTCCTGGTGACTCAGGGACTGCACCTGATCACCAAACTGCGCAAAAAGATGCACAACCGTTTGCTCGACTGGTCGGACACACTCCTGCTCCGCAAACGCGCCATCATCGAGACCATCACCGATCAGCTCAAAAACATCTCTCAGATCGAGCATTCGCGCCATCGCAGCCCGATCAACTTTCTGGTCAACCTGATCGCAGGGCTTATCGCCTACTGTCATCAGCCCAAAAAACCTTCGCTCGGAGTGCAACTCCCCACTCTCGCGCAGGGGTAACTTATCCCGAACTCACGTTAATCATACCTCTACATCGCCTGCCACACCTGCACCGTCGTATCGGCGCTGCCTGATGCGATGCGCTTCCCATCAGGCGACCATGCTACTGCGTCCACAGCTTGACCAGATGTAAAGTGGCCGGGATAGTAATCTGCGTGTCCACGATAAGTATAGACATGATTTCCTGTGAAGGCATCCCAAATCAGCACAAGACCGCTAGCATCACCTGATGCGATACGTTTCCCATCGGGAGACCATGCTACCGTAAGCACAGCAGCACTATGGCCCATATAGGTGTATACAAGTGCAGTCTTAGCAACATTCCAGACCTGCACTGTTGTATCGTCTCTTCCAATGGCAAGATATATCCCGTCAGGTGACCAGGTCAGTGAGTGTATTTCTCCGCCATAATTCCCATAGTAGCCGGAGACCTTGCCGGTTGTGGCATCGAGTACTACTGCATCACCGGCTCCGCCGATTGCGATATGTTTGCTATCAGGTGACCAGGCTACAGCATTCCATGGCGAACGTCTCAGCCTGGAGCTTAAAGTGCTTAAGTAGGATATGACATGCATACCTGTGAAAGCATCCCATATCTGGACACTGCCATCATTGCTTGCGGAAGCGATGCGGCTTCCGTCGGGAGACCAGGCCACGTCAAATACCGCATCACTATGTCCGGTATAGCTATAAATATGATTGCCGCTTTGAGCATCCCACACAAAAATTTTTCCATCTATACTGCCCGAGACGATATATTTCCCATTGGGAGACCAGCTAAGGCATGCCACATCACTTGAATGGCCTCGGAAGGTTAATACGTGGCCTCCTCCAACGGCATCCCATACCTGTACAGTATGATCCCCACTGGCAGAAGCTATGCGCTTGCCATCAGGTGACCAGGCTACGGCGCTCACATAATCAGAATGGCCAGAGTAAGTGAAATGGTTAGGAGCGCTGAAGGAATGTACCACAAAGGCCAGGTCAGCATGGATATCAGTAAAAACAAATAATGCGATCAACGGGATGAATATGATGACCAAAATTATGAGAGGACGCCGGCGTGACCGACGAGGAGGTGGAGTTAGTGGCTTGTCGAGTATGGACATGTATCTTTCCTCGCTGTCTTGACTGCTCCGATTACCGTAGTAAAACATATACAAGCAGAGCTTTACCACAGCTTTCGTTGTTGCTGTTTCATCCGTAGGTGCCTCAATACCAGGGGCATTTTTGGTCTTACCCCGCGTCCACAGCCAAGTTTACGTCGTCGTCTGAGCCAATACCGTCGACGGCTTGATCAATCGGCCCGATCAAGCGCAGGGCTTCAATAAGTAGATTAAGGGCGGCGTTGTGGTCACGATCCTGAGCGAACTGCCAATAGGCACAGTGCGTGTTCTGGCACACGAACACGCGATCTGACAGCTCCATCTCTTCCCATTTCCAACCGCACGAGTGACAGGTCTTACTGGATGGAAAGAAGCGCCCTACTTTGATGACCTGCCCACCACGCTGCTCAACTTTGCTCGTGAGCAGGGTCACAAGCCTGCCTAAAGCGGCATCGGAAAACGAGCGGGAGAGATGCCGGTTCTTCAACATCCCTTTGAGGTTGAGGTCTTCGATGCCGACGATGCCGTAACAGTCAGCAATCCTGGTGCTCAGTTTGTGCAAGACATCATCACGCAGACACGTTATGCGGTAATGCAGTCGGGCCACCTGGCAGCGAGCTTTCTCGCGGCTCTTCGAACCTTTGACCCGTCGATGGAGGCGTTTATTGGCTTGACGCAGCTTTTTGAGTGCGGTTCGCAGGAAGGCTTGGTTTTCGTATCCCTCGCCCGTACTCAAGCTTGCTAGTCTGTTCAAGCCAACATCGATGCCAATGGCAGCAGGTCTCGCGCTCTGCCTTTCATCTGGCATCTCAACCGTCAGGGAAACAAACCACCAAGCAGCCGTTTTCGTGATCCGCGCGCCTGTCACCTTGCCTTTGAAGCGCAGGTTCTCCGACATATTCACCCATCCCAGTTTGGGGATCCAGATGCGATGATCACCCAGCTGGCACTGGTCATTGGCGAGGTAGAAACTGGCCTTGCTTCGCTTCTTACTTTTGAACCTGGGACGACCTTTCCGTTTCCCGTTCTTCAGTCCTTCAAAGAACGCACGAAACGCCTTTCCCAGGTCCAGAAAGGGTTGATCTGAGGCGTTTTTGGTCACCTCCCAGGTCCAGGGGAAGTGCTCCCGCCTGATTGCATTGAACTGCTTCTTGAGCTTGAACGCCGTGGGTTTCTCACCTGCTGCATACTGCCGATTCCATTCCGCAAGTGCCCAGTTCCACACGAAACGGCTGGTACCTGCGGCCCTGGCAAAGTAGTTGGCTTGTTCAGGCGTGGGATTCAGGCGGATCTTATGCGCGCGAATCATGACTGTCCTTCTTCAACGTACAACACAATCAAGGTTACCTGCCTATTTTAGAACATTTCTTCTTCACATGCAAGCAGCAAAAAGGTGTTCATGTTGCCAATGACTGCCTACGTTCTCCTCTCTTTTTATGAACAGTCGTTTTCTCTTCTCGTTCTGATGATAATGGGAGAAAGTACAGGGGCATGCCTGCTGAATGCTCATTATTTTTCGAGTATCATATAGATTACGTCTTGAATTTGGGAGTTTTCACATCACAAGATGAGTTGATTTTTGTGTAAAAAGGGTTTTTTAAAAAATAAGTGTGAGAAGTTCATGCAAAATGACGTAATGATATGTAACGCCAGTACGTGGTCGTGACAAAACCAATGTAGAGAATTGGCGTGTCGTCTGTGGCGGCATGCATTGAATGCCGCTTTCTAAAAATCGATGATGGTTCCCGTACGGCGGGTAACCAGGTCCTCAGACTTCAATTATTTATAGGAGGAAAAGATGCCCAAGAAACCCAGACCGCGTTTTCTCATGATATCCTTTTCCATTGTTGCGATGCTGCTGCTTATTCTCAGTGCTTGCGGCTCAGGAGGCTCATCATCTTCATCCACAACTTCCTCTACCGGTTCCCCGGTAAAGGGCGGCACCTGGATTGAAGATCTCTATGAAGAGCCTCCCTCGCTGATTCCCAATATGACGAGCTCGACCTTTGCGTCCATGGTCATGAATGGCCTGTACGCGGGGCTTGTCTATGGCACCCCGCAAGGCCAGTTGATGCCTGGCCTCGCTACCACGGTCCCAACCACCGCGAATGGCGGCGTGAGCGCCGATCTCAAGACGGTGACCTTCACCCTGCGCTCGGGCCTGAAGTGGTCCGATGGCCAGCCACTGGACGCCAGGGATGTCGATTTCAGCTGGAAGCTGTGGGCCAATCCCAAGGCTGCTGCCTATAACACAACTCCCTTCGCGGCTATCGCCTCAGCGGATGTGTCCAACAACAACCTGACGATCACCTTCCACCTCAAGACTCCGTATGTGTCGTTCGTCTCGCAATGGGCGGATGGAGGATTAGCTGGCCCGCTGCCGGCGCACGTCTATTCGAGTATGGACCCGGCCTCCATCATCAAGTCTCCGGACAACCTGAACCCGTCAGTTGTCAGTGGCCCCTTCATGATGAGTGAGAGCAAGCCCGGCGACCATTACACCATGGTGCGCAACCCCAATTACTATCTCGCATCCCAGGGCTTGCCCCACCTGGATAAGGTCGTCTTCCGCATCGTGACCGACCAGAACACCATCTTGACGGATGCGCAGTCAGGCTCTATCGATGCAGCCTGGTTCCTGGATGTGAGCAAGGCGCTGGCCTATAATTCGCTCAGCAACTACCAGACGATCGGTGATGGTGGTGGCACGGGCAAGAACGCGTATAGCTGGGAGGCGATCTGGATTAACTTCAACAACAAGATCCTGGGCGGCAACCCTGAAGTGCGGCAGGCTATGGCGATGGCGGTCGACCAGCAGTCGCTGATCCAAGTCGCCCGCCGTGGGTTTGCATCAGCACGCTGCCAGGATCATGCGCCGGTGCAGGTGCCAGGATATACCGCAAATCTGACCTGCCCGAAGTTTGATATTGCCGCTGCCAATGCGTTGCTGCAATCGAAGGGTTGGGTCATGGGTTCCGATGGCGTGCGCTCCAAGAACGGGGAGCGCCTGGAGTTCCAGTACTCGACGACGGCCGGCAACCTGTGGCGCAGTGATGACCAGTTGATCAACCAGGCCAACTTTCTGAAGATCGGCATCAAGCTCGACATCATGAACTACCCCGCCAGCACGTTCTTCGGCTCGCTGCTGCCCGCAGGGGTGCCCGGTAAGTTTGACATTGCGGAGTTTGCGGAATCCGGCGCCTATGATCCTGACAATTCCATCCTTTTAACCTGCGCTGAAAAAGGGTCTGGCAACCTCGCCTTTTACTGCAGCTCGCAGATGGATGCCCTGCAGAAGCAGCAGTTGTCAACCGGTGACACGACAGCTCGCCAGACGGCCTTTGATGGCATCAATAATCTCGAGGTGACGGACTACCCGTTCATCGTTGAGTTTGGCGAACCCGATTTGGCGGTCTACAAAAAAGGCGCGAACAACTACATTCCCTCGGCGGTTGGTCTCGGCGACACCGAAAACATCTGGGAGTGGTGGTGTAACAACGGCACCTGCCCTGCCGGTGGCTAGGCTGAGCGGCGTTTAGGCTTGCAACGTGTTGTTGCAGTCAATTGATGCCTCTGGGTGGGTGTTATCGAGAGATGACCACCCAGAGGATTTCTTGTATTCCGGTTGCTTGAAGTGTTCCATTGTGACAATAATTGTGGTACACTATGATCAACGTAAAATGTCCAGGTATGTGCTCAGCGGAGGCGCTTATGGGTAGATACATCATCAGACGTGTTTTACAGGCAATCCCACTCCTCTTCTTTTTGTCTATTGGCATGTTCGCCCTGATCCACCTGTTGCCCGGGGGAGCAGATGCAGTCCTGTTCAACCCGCGCCTGACACCGGCAGCTCGCGCAGCTTTGCGTGCGCGGATGGGCCTCGATGATCCCGTGCCGGTTCAGTATATCAAATGGCTCACCAGCGCCTTAACCGGCAACTTTGGCTACTCCTTTACCACCAATGAACCTGTCTCAACTATCCTTGCCAGGCGCTTTCCAGCTACGCTGATGTTGTTCGTGCCTGCACTTACACTGGCATTGTTTTTTGCCATTCTGTTTGGTGTGATCTCAGCCGTTCGCCAGGGAACGTTAACGGATTACTCACTGACGGTGCTCGCGTATTTCGGCATTGCTATGCCCGTGTTTCTTCTGGGCCTCTTAGCGCAAGACATCTTCGGTGTCTGGCTGCAATGGTTTCCCACTTCCGGTACCTCTAACCTTGCAGCTGCATACTCGCCATTTGCTTCCTTTCTCGATCAACTCCAGCACCTGGTCTTACCTGTGTGCGTGCTTGCAGTTGCCTTTATTGCGGGGTGGAGTCGCTATATGCGTTCCAGTATGATTGAGACCGTCAAACAGGATTATATGCGCACGGCTCGCGCTAAAGGAGCAGGTCAGGTAAGCTTGCTCTTCCGTCATGGCCTGCGTAACGCGGTAATCCCGCTGATAACGGTTGTTGCGCTCGATTTCGGTGCTGTCGCTGGCGGTGCCACGATCACCGAGGGAATATTCGCATGGCCCGGTATGGGTTTGCTGTTTATCGATAGCCTGGACAGTCGTGATTATCCGGTGCTTATAGCCATGTTGATGATCGGAGCGGTGTTCGTAATAGCTTTCAACCTGATAGCAGATATCCTGTATGCAGTGATGGATCCACGCATCCGCTACTCGTAATTTGTGGAGTGTAACTGCTGCTCGTAAAAGGAGGCATCTGTGGATATATCCGAACAGCTCAATGCAACGAATGTAACCGGAGAAGAGGTCGAGCCGTTCCTGGAACTGACGCCTGCCCTGGTGCAGAAGCGGCGCAGCCAGGCCCGTATCATCTTCGATCGTTTTCTGCGTAACCGCGCCGCGATCGTTGGCGCTGTATTCTTGATCCTACTCTTTGTCTTCTGTTGGCTTGGGCCGGTATTATGGAGGAATGATCCCAATCTGATCGATGTGACCAGTATAGCTGCGCAGCAAGCGCCACCCTCGCTTGCTCACCCACTGGGCACGGATGACGTGGGACGGGATACGCTGGCTCGAGCGCTTGCCGGTGGTAGGGTCTCTCTCTCGGTGGGCCTTCTTTCCATGTTTCTAGCTATTGTCTTTGGCGTTGGTATTGGATCTTTTGCTGGTTATTATGGGGGGGCTGTTGATAACATCCTGATGCGCTTTACCGATGTAATCCTGGCCGTACCTCTCTATCTGCTGCTCTTTGTGCTTTCAGCGTCTTTCACTGATGGCACACCCAAAAGTGTGGTCATCTTAATCGCAATCTTTGGATGGACATATGCAGCGCGTCTTGTGCGAGGGGAGTTCCTGTCGCTCAAGGAACGGGAGTATATTTTAGCGTCACGCACGATTGGTGCGAAAAATTTTCGCTTGATGTTTCGCCACATGTTGCCCAATGCAGCCGGGCCAATCATCGTGAATGCTACACTGCTGATAGGCGTCAATATTATCCTCGAATCGGTCTTGAGTTACTTTGGTTTTGGCATTAAACCACCTGATGCAAGCTGGGGAGAAATGATTAGTGTAGGTCAAGGGCTCTTCGCTGTGGATCCCTGGCTGGTACTCGTTCCTGGCTTACTGATCTTCTTAACAGTATTAAGCTTTAACCTGGTGGGTGATGGTCTGCGCGATGCACTGGATCCCCACATGACCGAACGTTAATAGTGCGTGTAAGGAGCAACTAACTTGGGAGAGTATTTGCTTGAGATTCAGGATCTCAAAACGTATTTTAAGGTAAGAGCAGGGAAAGTACGTGCCGTCGACGGGGTAAGTTTTGCGATCAAACCGGGTGAGAAGTTAGGCGTGGTAGGTGAGAGCGGTTGTGGCAAGAGCGTTACTGCCCTCTCAATTATGCGACTACTCCCTCAGCCTCCAGGAGAAATTGCTGGTGGTTCTGTTTTGTTTGAAGACCAGGAATTACTGGATTTACCCGAGAGTGCTATGCGCAAGATACGCGGTGGCAAGATTGGCATGATCTTTCAGGACCCCATGACATGCCTTAACCCAACCATGACCGTAGGTAAACAAATTGGCGAGGCGCTCCGTATCCATTTGAAATTAAGTCAGAATGAAGCTCAAAAACGGGCTATTTCATTGCTGGAGCAGGTTGGGATCCCTGCTGCTTCTGAACGTATCAATTCCTATCCTCACCAATTTAGTGGAGGGATGCGCCAGCGTGTGGTGATTGCCATCGCGCTTGCATGTAATCCTAAGCTGCTCATAGCCGATGAGCCCACAACTGCGCTGGATGTAACTGTACAGGCGCAGATTCTCGATCTGATTAATGGCGTCTGCAGCGAATTTGGAACTGCAGTTATTCTTATTACACACGACCTGGGTGTTGTTGCCGGTATGACTGACCGGATAGTGGTGATGTATGCTGGAAAAGTGGTCGAGACTGCGACCACGGATGAGTTATTTGTCAATCCTCGTCATCCGTATACTCTAGGTTTGCTCTCCTCTGTACCTCGCGTCGATGAGGTACGACACTCCCAACTCAGGACGATCGAAGGTGCTCCGCCTGATCTGCTGAGTCCCCCATCGGGCTGTCCTTTCATGCCTCGCTGCGCCTTTGCCCGAGCTATTTGTCGTACCATGCCGCCACTTGAAGCTCTCACTGGTCAAGCCGACCACTTGAAGGCTTGTTGGGTCGATGTGACTGACTCGAAAGAGCAAGCCTATGCGGAGAAGCGACGTCAGACCAGAATTGAGAAGATGCTTGCCGCCACCAATAGTCACGCAGCAAGTTCTCAATCGGTAGCGGAGGAAAAGTAGATGGTAGAAACTGCTGTAGCGAGTAAAACGTTGATTGATGTGCGTGACCTCAAGATGTATTTCCCCTTGACGCAAGGGATTATATTCCAACGCGTGATTGGGTATGTGCGTGCAGTCGACGGCATAAGTTTCAGTATCGAGCGTGGGCAGACTCTGGGGCTGGTAGGCGAAAGTGGCTCTGGGAAAACGACCATTGGCCGTACCATAGTACGGCTGTATAAACCTACCGCCGGGCAAATGCTGTTTGGCGACAAGGACCTGGCTACAATGGATGGTGAGGAATTGAGATTGGCGCGCCAGCGCATACAGATGATCTTCCAGGATCCTTATGCATCACTAAATCCGCGTTATACGATTGGCTCGCTCATCGCTGAACCAATGCATATTTATAAAGTCGCTTCCAACGCAGAAATTCATGAGAGGACGGTTGAGCTTTTACGTGTGGTTGGTTTGCGTCCAGAATACATTGATCGCTATCCACATGAATTTAGTGGTGGTCAACGACAGCGTATAGCGGTAGCACGTGCGCTGTCGATTAACCCGGAGTTTATCATTGCGGATGAGCCTGTCTCGGCGCTGGACGTCTCTATTCGCGCTCAGGTATTAAATCTGCTACAACGGTTACAACAACAGTTCAACTTAACCTACCTCTTTGTCTCGCATGATCTCAGTGTGGTGCGCCATGTGGCAGATCGAATTGCGGTGATGTACCTTGGTAGGATTGTTGAACTGGCGGATAGGGATGAACTCTATGCTGCACCCAAGCATCCTTATACGAAGGCGCTGCTTTCAGCGATACCTATCCCGGACCCACAGATTGAGAAGAAGCGAAAGCGCATTATTCTTTCTGGTGATCTACCCAGTCCAATCAACATTCCACCTGGTTGCCGCTTTCATACGCGTTGCCCCATGGCACAGCAGATCTGTCGAGAAGTTGAACCTGTTTACGAGAAAAAGGAAGGTCGGGAACATTACGCAGCGTGTCATTTCTCTGAATTTGTCACACAAAACGAGTAGCGCTGATCTAAAAGGGGGCAATTGATGCAGAATACCGATCCATCACCGATAATAGGTGTCTTTAGAGATCATGCTAAGGCGGACCATGCCGTAGAAGAGCTCAAGCAAGCTGGATTTAGTGAAGACCAGATTACAACTGCTGTAGTAAGTCTGCAAACAGCATCAGAGGAGCAAACACCCGAAAATACTCGTATTGTTGTAACGGTCACGGCTGACGGCAAGGACAAACAGGCCTTTGGCATCCTGTTTAATAGTGGAGCTAATAACGCAGATCTTCCTCCTGGTATATCTCTGAGGGATGGTAAAATCGCAAGCTCTCAAGCTGAAACCTCCGATCTCATTCCTGAACCTACCCTCGAAGCTGGTTTCTCTAAGGATAGCTACTTTGGAGAAGTAAACGTACCAGGCACTTCCGATGAGCCTGGTATTTTGGACCAACACTAATATTGACGTTTGATTAAGCTGATCCAAACGAACTCTTACTTGCTCGAGTATTGACACGGAGCATCATCAGCAGTATGCTAATGCCATAGTTGTAGTGTATATCAACGCGACTATTTTGAAAGAACGTCAGCGTAGCTTTTTTATAATGCGGTTCAAAAAAGGTAACAAATGAAACAATTACAACGCTCAAAAAGCCAGGCGCTATTACTGGCGCTTTCCCTATTGGGCGTGGCTATTACCATCTATCTGACATCAGTGCATTATGAAAATGTACCTCTTGTATGTTCAGAGGGTGGCCTCATTAATTGTGCTCGTGTTCTATCCAGTTCTTATTCTGTTATTCCGGGTACGGCTTTGCCTATCACAATACCTGGATTTGGATGGTGTGTAGTAAGCGCATCCTTAGCGATTGCAGGCTTGTTAGCAACAACGGGATTGTGGCAGCGTAGGATTCGGATAGCACAATTTGCCTGGGCTTTGTCAGGTTTGCTGGTTGTGCTCTATCTCGTTTACGTTGAAATTGTGCGATTGCACACAATTTGTGCCTGGTGTTCAGCATTACATGTACTTATTCTCCTCACGTTTCTCATAACGTTAGTTCAATTGCAGTCATTACCACCAGTTTCGGCAGTAAGCTCTGAAAAAGAAATTGAAGAGGCAGAGAACATAAGCGCACTTCCTCGTTCAAAGTAATGCTTTCCTTCCTGAAGGAGGTGTGCTGTTGAGGCGTTTGGTGTCCCTTGCTCTCCTGCTGATATTTCTAGCTGCCAGCCTATTTATAATAAGGCAAAGAATTACTGTCCCTAACTCTCCCATCAATCACCTTACTCGTACACCATATAGCGCTTACAAATACAATTTGTGTAGCGAGGCATTTGCTTTCTCACACCCGGCACCTGATAATCCCTTTAAAACTGATTTTACGTTCCAGGACCCTTTTCGAAAGGCGAACGACACCATAATACCATTGCTCTGGGACCAGAATTGGAGTGAAAAGACCGTAAGCTTTCAAGTGAAAATTATTGTGGGTCAGCTTGACACTTTCACTGAATCAATTTCTCATGTGTCTGTGTTAGATGGAATCTCGATCATGTTGCCAGATCTGCATGGTCAACTTCAGAGACCCAGTATTCCCCAGTTCATTGTCAGCTCACTTGAGAGGGATGGAACTGTAGCAATCATCGATTTCACATGCGCAGAACAATGGAAGTGGGTAACAGCCTGATCTTGTGTTACCATACAGCGCCATTCATCCCCGCCCCAAACCAGGCCGGGGATGAATGGCGCTGTATGGCATTGACAAATCAAGCGGGATATAGTACGCTTGTTCTATATCTAACGGAATCAAGGCCCATCGAAATAGCGTTTATTCCAGCCAAATCACGTGGCCATCTGCCCCAAGTATTGACGGAATGTGTTGGTACGGTCCAGAGATAGCAGGCTGAAAACGATTCTTCTTGCAACCATTGTCTGGTTTGTAGACGAATAGTTCTGTTGTGGCAACAACAAGGGGCGTATCACTGGGACACCTCCAGCGGTACGTGGAGGGATTAAGGAACCGATGAAACAAGGTTTCCGCTACCGCATTTTTCCGACTAAACATCAGGAATCCACCCTGCGCACCCAACTTTCATTATGTTGCGAGTTATATAATGCAGGCCTGGAAGAACGTAGAGAAGCCTATCGGATGGGTGGCAAGAGCATCACCTTCACAGCACAAAGTGCGTAACTTCCCGACATCAAAGAACTTCGCCCGGAATACAGGGCCATCTATTCCCAAGTGTTGCAGGATGTCTTGCACCGGCTTGACAAAGCCTTCAAAGCCTTTTTCCGGCGAGTGAAAAGCGGGGAAGTACCTGGCTATCCAAGATTTAAGGCCTGGTTCCGCTATAACTCCCTTACCTATCCGCAATCTGGCTTTGGCATCGAACCATGTGGGCCGACTCCACAGGGCAAGAACCGCCAGGCAAAACAGTGGGCAAAACTCACCCTCGCCAAGATCGGGACGATCTGGATGAACATGCATCGCCCATTCAAAGGGGTGATCAAAACCTGTGCCATCATCAGAAGCTCTACAGGAAAATGGTATGTCAGCTTTTCGTGCGACGAAATCGAGCCGGAGCCTCCCCCTGAGTCAGATGAAGAGGTGGGCATCGATGTCGGACTAAAGACCTTTGCGTATCTTTCCACAGGAGAACAGATCGAGAATCCCCACTTCTTCCGCAAGGAAGAGCAAGCCTTGACCCGTGCACAACGCAGGTTGTCCAAGGCGGGAGAAGGTACTAAAAAGCGGAAGAAACGGCGCAAGGTGGTAGCGCGTATCCACGAGCGGATCAAAAATCGGAGGCAGAATTTCATTCAACAACAAGTTGCCTGGCTCATTAAGAGGTTCTGGTTCATTGCCGTGGAAGCATTAACGGTTCGCAACTTGGTAAAAAATCCCCGACTTTCGAAATCCATCGCTGATGCGGCATGGTCGATGTTCTTCACACACCTCATCTTGAAAGCGGAGGAGGCTGCAAGGTGTGTGGTGAAGGTTCCACCGGCCTATACGTCGCAAACCTGTTCTGTGTGTGGACATAAGCAAAACATGCCCCTCTCAGTTCGGGTCTATGATTGTGCAGCATGTGAAACCGTGTTGCATCGAGATCAGAATGCATCACTTACCATTTTAGGCTTGGGACGACAAGCCCGCGTCATTCCAGAAGCCCCGCCTTGTAGGCGTGTGGAGTCGTCACTCCCATTTAAATGTCTTCATAGCTACCAGGAGAATGAAAATAGTCCAGATCGCCAGTATAACTAAAGAGCTTAAAGGGAACGGTGCATGGAGAGACATTGTTGCCTGTAGCGCTTGTGTAAGCGCTGCAGCAGGTAGGATTTGCGCGATTGCTGCCAGAGTTGGTGGAAGGTGACTTAAAGGCAGAATTCCACCTCCAAGCAAAAGAAATAACAAGTAAAGACCATTTGCACCAGCAAGTGTGACCTCAGCTCTCAATGCGCCTGCCATTGCTAATCCCAGGGCAGAAAATGTTACGGTTCCTATAGCTAATACAAGAAGGGTTAAGATTGGAGAACCAACAGGTCGCCAACCATATAGGATGACAGCCACACTGATCAGAACGAAAACCTGGATTACCTCTAATGCGAGAACTGGAATAACCTTGGCGATAATTAGCCCGCTTCGGGGTAAAGGGGAACTTCCGAGACGCTTCAATACTCCGTAGTAACGTTCATAAGCTGTAGCTATACCAAGGCTCACCATCCCTGCAGCCATTACTGCTAAGGCTAGTATTCCTGGTAGGAGAAAATCTACTGCTTTTCCAGAGGTTGCTGGTATGATGTTCAATGAAGCAAAGAAGATCAGTAGGAGTACAGGTACGACTAGTGTAATCAGAACGCTCTCTCCACGCCGCAATGTTAAAAGCAATTCGACTCTAGTCTGAGCAATGATCTGTTGATGAAGTGGAGCAGCACTTTTGCTGTGTACTTGTTGTTGCAGGGTTTCTGTTGCCATTTAATCTCTCATCTCCGATCCCGTCAAGCGCAGAAATAAATCTTCAAGCGAACCATGCCCAACCCGCAATTCGCTAAGTGTAATGTGTTTGTCACATAACCACGTTGTCAATTCAGCGATAAGGTGGGCAGCTTCATCCGTCTCAATCAAATAACTGCCTGGTCGAATTTCCTGCGCTTTGCTGGCGTAATGCAGGGTAGATAGTTGGGTACAATCTAAGCCAGAGGGTGCTACGAAGCGCACAACAGTTGAGTTTTGTGCTCCCGTCAATCCAGATGGCGTGTCCAGGGCGACAAGACGTCCATGATCGATAATTGCGACGCGGTCTGCCAATCGTTCAGCTTCGTCCATCAGATGTGTAGTTAATAGGATGGTTGCTCCGTTTTGCTTTAGTTCACGGATAATTTCCCAGGTTGCCAGTCGGGCCTGAGGATCCATTCCTGAAGTTGGCTCATCCAGAAAAACCAGGATAGGATTGCCGACCAATGCAACTGCTAGAGCAAGTCTTCTTTTTTGCCCTCCAGAAAGTCTTCGATATCTTGTCTTATTTGCCGCGCTAAGACCTACTCGCTCAAGCAAACTATCAATATTCTGTGGTTGCCTGTAGTAGCCAGCAAAGAGGCGTAGTACTTCGCGAGCAGTAAGCCCGATGTAAAGTCCATCTTGTTGCAGCATTACGCCAATTTGTGGCTTAAGCGCTTGTGACTCTCGAATGGGATCGAGTCCCAATACCCTCACTCGACCAGTGTCAGGTTTTCGGTATCCTTCGAGTGTTTCTATCGTAGTAGTTTTACCCGCTCCGTTTGGTCCAAGGAGTGCGAAGATCTCCCCTCGTTGTACCGTGAATTGTAGGTCGTTTACCACTCTATTCGAGCCGTAACTTTTCGTAAAGTTCTCAACGACGATGGCTGCATCAGTAGGAATATCTCGTTCAGGTGCTCGCTTGTTTGCTTTATGGGTGATCTGCATATTAGAAGACATAGATTGCTCTCATTTATCAATTTCTAGAATACAGAAAATTTCTCTGTACGATTGTAGTTTCATCGGGGCT
>Ga0116218_1000964_pt1 | contig 19116 bp, 12 predicted proteins | sample Sb_taG_2_FD_88966 | JGI IMG/M metagenome (GOLD analysis project Ga0116218, IMG submission 88966) | Peat soil microbial communities from Weissenstadt, Germany - Sb_50d_5_LS metaG | ecosystem: Environmental > Terrestrial > Soil > Wetlands > Peat | place: Germany: Weissenstadt | collected 2010-09-21 | reverse complement strand
TTGCTCCTCTGGCTTCAGTTTCCTTAAATGGGGATCATAATCACAAGGTAGACTTTGCAGAGTTTGAGGGAAAAGAAACGGAAGTTTCAGAAGAAGACGAGGGAGATGTGGTAGCGGGTGAGGGAGAGCTAGTAGAAGGAGTGGTAAAAGGGGATAATCCGGCAAATGGAGAGGACGGAGAGGTTGAAGACCCAATCCAGTTAGCAATGATTGAGCCAGTAGATGCGGTTGGTGAAGATGAAATTGTAGATGATAGAGATGCCAGCGAAGAGAAGTTAGATGCAAGCAATGATGATACTGCTGTAACTGAGTTTTCTGAAGCTCCAATACCGGATACCTCAAGAACCCAGCTTGTCGTTCGTGAAAACCTGATTCCGGCTGTATTGCCTCTCTATGGCAAGGGTCGGAAGCGTATAAATATTAAAAAGGTAGCTCAGACACGGCGCTCGGTACGTAAGCGGTGGATTCAAGATGTGCAGAATCGGCGCAAGCAACGGCGTTTTCGTAGTATAGTGACTACATTTGTTCTGGCTTCTCTGATGTTTGTGATATTTCTCCCACTGGGTACTGGCCTGGCCGCTTATAGTACGTACAATTCGATACGAAATGTTGCACTGGATGGTGTTAACCATTTGCTCACGGTGAAAAATCTACTTCCTATTTCTAAAAGCGACCCTACAGCAGCACTTGATGCACAGAAACTGCAAAAAGCTCAATCTGAGTTTAGCAGCGCGGAGAGCGACTTCGTACAGTTACAGCAACTTGTGAATCGTTCAGATGTGCAGTCGGCGATTCAGCAATTTGCCCCTCAATATAGTAGCAAGCTCGACATGGCTCAACGTCTGGTTCAAGTCGGAATAGATGTCTCACTTATGGGTCAGGAAGTAGTGGGTGTTGCTCTGCTTGGCGCAAACATTATGCATAGCTCTCCTCTAGCCAATGGGAACACGAAACCACTCATTACATCAACGGATATCTCAAATGCAGAAGGTGTTTTGATCCACGCCCAGTACTTCATAAATGATATACAAATGCAGATGAGCCAGGTATCCATAAAGGATTTACCGATAAGCACTACCCAGAAGACGGAGCTTAGCTCTGTAATGACTCTGATGCCAAAAGTGCAAGATTACATAACGCAAGGTCAAGGTCTCATCGGAATCGTTGCATGGTTACTTGGTGTTGATCACGCGCGTCACTTCCTTGTGCAGACAATGGATAATGGTGAACTCCGCCCTGGCGGAGGGTTTACAGGCATGTACGGCCTTCTTACTATTCAAAATGGACGTATGGCACCTTTTTCACTACAAGATGTGACTGAGCTTGACTATGCAGGCAATGGTATGGAGTTAGGTCGCCAGGCCCCACCACAATATAGTAGTTGGATGAAATTTGGATACTGGGGACTGCGTGATGCTAATTTATCAGGAGACTTTCCTACAACTGCAAGGTTGGCCATGCAGGTTTTCCAGGAAGAGGGCGGCGGGCCTGTTGATGGCAACATTGCCTTAACACCTACGGTCATCGCTCATGTTCTGGATGTGATAGGCCCGATAAAAGTGCCGCAATATAACGAGACTATTACTGCCCAGAACCTGGAAGATAAGCTCCACTACTATCAACAGGACTTTGGAGCAATCAGGTTACAGAGACAGATAACTGGTACAAACAATGCAGCCACTCGTAAAGCTTTCACTTCACTGCTTGGTCACTTGCTGCTCGATAAAGTTCGTCACGAGCCGGTTAAAGTGCTAGTGAAGATTATGCAAAATGCAGTGAAAGATATACAGTCACGCGACCTGGAGATCTACTTTACCAATCCCCTGGCCGAGAGTTGGATGGTCCAACATGGCTATAGTGGTGGGATGAATACCTTTGCCAAGCAGGATGGTTTTATGGTGGTGCAATCGAACATCAGCATCAGCAAAGCAAGTCAATATGTGCATACGACGGAACAGGATAACGTCTCATTCGATGCTCAGGGCGGGGCGTATCATAATCTGACAATAACGCTAAATTATAAGCAAACTGGACCTGTGTACGGGTATGATACGTATGCTGATTATATTCGTGTCTATGCGCCTGCAAATGCTCAATTGCTGGGGGGCGATGGGTTCGATAGTGGAAAGGCCCTATGTACCGCTAAATCACCAACAAGTGGCACGAATGGCACTCCCCCTCCACCTACCAATGGTACGGGTACTCCCCCTCCTAAGGGGAATCAATGTGCTCAATATGCTTCATCTTTCCCAAGTAATGCTCGTTATTGCCCAAATGGTAACTACTCATTGGGACTTCGTGGGCTGGGGAGTACCTGGCCTGTTGATAGTCTAGGGGGTCCAACAGAGTTAACCACTGATCTACCTGGACGAGCCATGTGGGGTGGTTTGACGTTGACACCAAAGAATTGCATATCAACCATTACGATTCAGTGGTATGTTCCACATGCAATTAAGCAAGTTGCCGGTCAGCCATTCTATTCGATTCTGGTACAGAAGCAAGGGGGATATATTCCAACGGTTCAGATCACTGTTGATACAAGCGCAGTTCCTGGTTTGAAGTCTTTTAACTTCCAGGGCGATATTGTTGCTGATAGGTTGTTCACTCTGTCATCGCTCAAGAAGAAATGAGCAATACACTACCTGATATACTTGACATGTTGCGGCTTAGCCGCTAGACTGTAACTAACAAATAGAACAGTATAAGGGACGGTGAGCAGGAGGAGTAAGTGTATACTCCGTGAGAGAGGGAAAATCATTTGGGCTGCAAGTTTTCCTCGGAGCAGATACGCTGAAGGTCGCCTGGGAGTCTGGACATTACAATTTCCACGGGAGCGCCCGTTAGAGCGTTTTATGAGGGTCAATTTTTCAAGAAAATTGATCGAAACAAGGTGGTACCACGAGTAACGTAATGCCCTCTCGTCCTTGACGGGAAGGGCTTTTTCTATGTGTCATTACATTTGCCATAGCATATGATAGCTGGAGGGGATATGATCGAGCAGGAGAATCAGATACTATCATCTTTGCCTAAAACATACGAACCACAAACCGTTGAGGGGAAGTGGTATCGTTTCTGGGAAGAAGGTGGTTACTTCAAACCGAGCGGCGACGCGGATCGTCCAACGTTTGTTATTAGTATGCCGCCTCCCAATGTTACAGGAGCGCTGCACCTGGGGCATGCCATAACTGCCACTGTTGAAGATATTCTTATTCGATATCATCGCATGAAAGGTGATGACACACTGTGGGTTCCAGGTGAAGATCACGCAGGTATCGCAACACAGACGGTAGTTGAGCGGCTGCTCGCCCAGGAGGGTACAGATCGCCATGCGATTGGTCGTGAGGCGTTTATCGAGCGTGTCTGGCAGTGGGTGAATCAATATAAAAGTCGCATTCAAGATCAGCATCGTCGTCTGGGAGCCTCCTGCGATTGGTCTCGCGAACGCTTCACCCTTGATGAGGGGCTATCGAGAGCAGTGCGTGAAGTGTTCGTGCGCCTCTATGAAGAGGGGCTTATTTACCGTGGAGAACGTATCATCAACTGGTGCCCACGGTGTATGAGCGCACTTTCCGATCTTGAGGTCAATCATATCGACACAGCGGGTACCCTCACGTATGTACGTTATCCTTTGCTACCACAGAATGATGGTGAGGAAACTACTGAATATATTAGCGTTGCAACTACACGTCCAGAGACAATCCTGGGTGATACTGCTGTGGCCGTGAATCCCAAAGACTCGCGTTATAAAGACTTGATTGGACGTATGGCTATTTTGCCAGTCATTGGTCGTGAAATACCAATAGTTGCGGATGAGGCTGTTGATCCCTCATTTGGCACAGGAGCTGTGAAGGTAACGCCAGCCCATGATCCAGTTGACTTTGAGATTGGTGAACGCCATAACCTGCCTTTCGTGCAAGTAATCGGTTTTGACGCAAAAATGACTGCGGAAGCTGGACCCTATGCAGGGCAAGATCGATATGAAGCTCGCAAAAACCTGGTGGAGGAATTGGGTCGGCTTGGGCTGATTGTAAAGACCGAGGACTATATAGTGCCGCTGGGACACTGCCAGCGCTGTGATACCGTCATTGAGCCACTTATATCGAAACAGTGGTTCGTCAAGATGAGACCACTTGCTACTCCAGCCATGGGCGCAGTCAAGTACAGTCTCATGAAAATCGTACCGGAACGTTTCAATAAGGTCTACATGGATTGGTTGGAAAATATCCATGATTGGTGTATCTCGCGCCAATTGTGGTGGGGACATCGTATTCCAGTCTGGTATTGTGAGACTTGCAATCAAATGACAGTAAGCCGAGAGGATATCGCTGTTTGTCCGCACTGTGATAGTACTGATATACACCAGGATGAGGATGTACTCGATACGTGGTTCAGTTCATGGCTCTGGCCGTTCAGCACCCTTGGCTGGCCCGAAATGACTCCCGATTTGTTGCGCTATTATCCAACCTCAGTGATGGAAACAGGGTATGACATCATCTTCTTCTGGGTGGCACGTATGGCAATGTCTGGCATGCATTTTCTGGGCACGATCCCGTTTCATACGATCTATCTGCATGGCCTTGTGCGAGATGCGAAAGGCGAGAAGATGAGCAAGTCCAAGAATAATGTCGTTGATCCACTCGATGTGATGGATCAGTACGGCACAGATGCGCTGCGCTTTACGCTTGCTACCAGTAGCAGCCCGGGCAATGACATGAAGCTTGTGCCGGAACGCATTATTGGTAATCGTAATTTTGCTAATAAGATCTGGAATGTTTCACGTTTCGTTCTGATGACTACCGGTGAAATCGGAGGGGGTATTCCCGCTATTGATGAGGTACAAGCTGCAACACTGGCAGATCGCTGGATTCTGAGTCGCCTGGCGAAGTTGACTCAAGAAGCCACGCGATTGATCGATGAGTTCCAACTTGGTGAAGCAGGTCGGCAGATCAACGATTTCTTCTGGTCGGATTTCGCCGACTGGTATCTTGAGATTGCAAAGGTGCAAATGCAAGGCGATGACACGTCCAGGCAGACTACCACGGGTATCCTGCGAGCTGTACTGGATCAAAGCATGCGTTTACTGCACCCATACATGCCTTTTGTGACAGAAGAGGTCTGGCAACATCTTTATCGCGCCTGCGAGCCGTCTGAAAATCGCTGGCCTGCTTCGGCTTTGATCGTTGCACCATGGCCAAAAGTCAATATGCGGACGATTGACGAGGAAGCTGAACAGACATTTGGTTTGTTGCAAGAAGTGATCATACGCATCCGCGATGCGCGTAACCAGATGAACGTCGAACCTGTTCGCCGCGTACCGGTGATTATGGCTGCTGGTAGCCAGGTCGCGATCTTAGAAGCACAGGCCTCAATTATAGAATTTCTTGCGCGTACCGAGAAACCGGAATTGCATACCGAACTGCCTCAAAAGCCAGATCAGTCGATGAGTCTCTTAGCAGGGCAGGTAGAAATCTATCTACCCCTGGCGGGGCTTCTTGATATCGGAAAAGAATTAGGGAGGCTCGATAAGGAGATTGGCCAGGCGCAACAGGAGATTGAGCGTCTCCAGGGTAAATTGGCAAATGAGGCCTTTGTGGCGAAAGCAAAGCCGGAAGTCGTAGAGAAGGAACGCGAGAAGCTTGCGACGCAAGAGGAACGCATCGGTAAGCTCAAGGACCGCAGGGCGGAACTTTTGTAAGAAACAGTTGGAACTGACCCACGTGTCATTCTGAGCGCCAGCGAAGGATCTCTCGCGCTGGGCTACGAGATCCTTCGCTGGCGCTCAGAATGACACTTATGGACCTGACAGATAGGGCGCACCATCAATTTGGTTATACAGCCATCTCTTCCCAAACACCCTTTGAGAACTGCTCGTTGTACAGCCTGGCGTACATGCCGTTCTGTTCCATGAGTTCCTCGTGGGTGCCACGTTCAACAATTTCGCCTTTGTCAACGACGAGAATTACATCCGCAGCAAGTATGGTAGAAAGCCTGTGAGCTATGGCAAGTGTCGTACGATTCTTCATCAATGGCTCTAAAGCTGACTGAATCAAGCGTTCTGAATGTGTATCAAGAGCGCTGGTAGCTTCGTCGAGTATCAAAATGCGTGGATTCTTCAAAATGACACGGGCAATAGCTATGCGCTGCTTCTCTCCACCTGAGAGTTTATAACCTCGCTCGCCAACGACTGTGTCATAGCCGTCATCAAGTTCCATAATGCGATCATGAATCGCCGCGGCTTTCGCTGCTGCAATCATTTCCTCCTCTGTTGCATCGGAACGAGCATACATCAGGTTTTCCCTGACAGACGCGTGGAAGAGATATGTCTCCTGTGTAACCATACCGATTAACTCACCAAGAGAAGCAAGCGCAATATCTTTCACATTATACCCATCAATCTCAACAGCACCACCGTCAACATCATAGAGCCGTGGGACAAGATAGGTAATTGTTGTCTTACCTGCGCCGCTTGGTCCAACGAGCGCTGCTAGCTGTCCTGGTTGAATGTCAAACGTGACATCGCTGAGTGTAGAACGCCTCTCAGATTTGTCTGTGACCACTACAGGCTCCGTTGAGATAGCATCTTTTTCACTCTCATTACCGTTCTTTACAGGGCGAGATGAGGCTTTCAGCAAGCCATAATCATCACTTTTATAGGTAAATGAAACATCTTTAAAATTGATCTCACCACGTACATCGTTCGCTTTAAGCTGTAAAGCTTTAGGCTTATCCTTGATTTCGATGGGCAAATCCAGGTACTCAAAGATACGGTCAAACAAAGCCAATGCTCCTTGAATATCGACCTGAATGTTTAGCAATTGCCCAATGGGGAAGAAGAGCCTGCTCTGTAAAGTTGTAAATGCGACGATACCTCCAAGACTGATTGAAGCGCCTGCCGGGTTGTGTATAATCTGCGTGCCCGCGACGAGATACACGATAGCGGGTGTGATCGAAAAGAAAATGCCAATGAACATGAAAAACCAGCGCCCAATCATTTGCTGGCGAACTTCCAGGTTCGTCAAGGTCTGATTCTCTTTTTCAAATCGATCCTGGGCATATTTCTGGCGGCCAAAAGTTTTTGTCAGTAGAATACCACTGACGGAGAGCGTTTCCTGCATCATAGCAGTGAGCGATGCCATGCTTTCTTGAGTTTCTTTACTCGTTGTGCGTCGCACATTGCCTATCTTATAGGTGATCCACAAAAAGATTGGTAACAGCCCAAGCGATATGAGTGTCAACAGTGGGCTAATGAATAACATAGCGATGATCGTACTTATCACAGTTGAGAAGTTAGAGACGATGCTTGTAGCTGTATTTGTGACGACAGCCTGGACACCGCCTACATCATTGGAGAGTCGCGATTGAATTTCACCAGTACGCGTTGAGGTGAAGAAGCGCAACGACATACTTTGTAAATGCTCGTGGAGGTTGTTGCGAAAGTCACGCATAACCTGTTGACCAATGACATTATTCAGGTAGGTTTGCCCTACGCCAATTAGTCCGGTAATGATGGGCATAATGATCATTATAGAGACCAAAATGATCAATAACTTTTCATTGTTTTTTCCAATAGCATCATCGAAGATGAACTGGATCATAAAGGGATTGACCAGCCCTAAAACGGTTGTAAGAATGATGGCGAACAACACGATAATAATCTGGATTTTATAAGGACTGAAAGCGAGAGCTACACGCTTGAGTGTATTCGAATCGGTCTTTCGCCCGCGTTTTTTTTGTTCTTCGAGATAAGCGGACATTCCGCCGCCCATTCCATGAAATGCCATAACGTATATACTCCTACATTATTGAGTTCATCATTTTTTATCTAATACTTCATTTTATAAAGTATAAGGAATGCTTCAAATATTATCACTGTTCTTGCGGATGGTTTTTGCCTGTAGATTCTGACAGGCACAGATTGTGTATCAATCCTGCAAGTAGTGCCCCTCGAAGTGGTATGGAGTCCACTCGCAGGTGCTCTCGGTTAAGATCATGCATGCCTCCGCCAACAGGGCCCAAACTGTCAAGCGTTGGGATACCAACCTCCATCAAAAGATTTGCATCCGAAACACCGCCTTTCGCTTCGGAAATTAGCTCGAAACCAAGCCCCTTTGCCTCTGAATGAGCTATTTCTACCAGGCGCATGACCCCTGGAGTTGCCTCGTACGCTGCACGTCCGCGAATGCGAGTCAATCTTGTATGTGTATCGGGAACGCTACATCCTGCTACTATCTGATCCAACGCTGAGGCTGCCAGGTCAAGCCCTCGTTGGCTAAATGCACGTACTGAAATGTGGCAACGCGCAGAATCCGGCACGACGTTGAGCGGTTCGCTACTACTGATTCGTGTGACATTGAAGGTGACACCAGGATATACGGAATTTAGTTGATGGATAGCGATCATTTTGTGGGCTAACTCGATCACTGCGGAGCGTCCCCGATTTGGTTCTGCCCCGGAATGTGCCGGCACGCCAATTACTTCCAACTCATATTTTTCAGCTCCTTTGCGTGCCCTGGTTACTATCTCCATTGATCTCGAGGATTCGAGTACCAACCCAACATCTACTTTTTGAGCGATATCACGCAAAAGCGGAGCGCTGCCTGAGGAACCAACCTCTTCATCATTATTAAACACAAAAATGAGTTCTTTATATTCCTCGAAGCCAGCTTCTACGAGAGCCTGGAGTGCGTACAAGCCCATTACATCGCCTGACTTCATATCGATTACGCCTGGACCGTACGCTATGCCATCTTGTATATGAAATGGTTTCGCGGTGGTGGCTCCTTGAGGATATACGGTGTCCACATGCCCCACCAACAGTAGACTCAAGTATCCCTTTCCAGTTTTTCTTGCTATCAGGTTGTTTCCATATGGAGTGGAGTTGTGTAAGGTAACAGTAAATCCAATACCACAGAACCACTGTTCGAGGTATGAGATAATGGCATTGACGCCATCGATCTGTCCTGAGCCGCTATCGATATTGACAAGGATTTCCAGGCGCTGTAAGAGCTCATTCTGATACGATTGCAACCGTGGGAGGTAAATTTGGGAAAAACTGTGCATAAGAGTCCTTCTGTGACTATCGGTTGGGTGAGTACTGGTTGTATTTTATCACATGAATCGACTCACTTGGGGTCAGCGTATCCAATCCTGCTTTCTGTACGCTAAGCACGAGGTGTGAACCGAGGTGCTAAGATCAGCCGATGAACCGCTTCAAAACGTAAGACAACACTGAGTGAAGCTGTGGAGGTCTGCACATGGAGCAACTCAATGCCTTCAAAGCATTGAAAGACCCAACGCATCGTCGGACGTGCCGTCGGTTTGTGTACCTGGTCGGGGATGGCCTGCTAGGTCTCAGCCAAGCGGGCCATGCCGGCTGGGACGTGCAGCAAATCAGGAGATGTGGGAGCCGGAGACCGGTTGTTGCGAGACATTTCCGTTTCCAAAGTTACTTCCCCCTTGCTGCTGGAAAAAGCCTCCGTTAGATGCCGGCGCAGCCTGGCTACTTGACTGGCCAGGGCCGGTTGTCGAATTTGCATTTGAAGCGGTAGACCCGATCACATGCCCGGCAACCAGGCCGGTCAGCACGCCAAAACTCACGATACAACCGGCCACCAGCCATTTCTTGCACTGATCCACAAATGCCAGCGCCTCCGCTTTAGACAGACGCGAGATGGTCGGCTTAACAGCTTGCGCGGGTCGCACAGGCGCTACAGGCTTGGCCGGTAGAGTATGCGCAGCACCCGCGTGTGCGCGTGATGGAGGAGGTGGGGATTCAAATGCCTGTGGTTGATATGGTATCGTCGATTGACCTTGTTCGATCGGTGCTCCACAAGAGGAACAGAAGCGGTTCTCCTCTGTTAGCATCTGACCGCAATGATTACAACGCATTATTTTCTTCCTTCTTTCTAATGACCAGCAAGCAGTGCCAGCGTAATCGCTTCCACTCCACCGATCAGCAACACCGCAATCAGCGGCGAAAAGTCGAAAGCGCCGAAGACCGGAAGCCGACGACGGATTGGTCTGAGTATAGGATCAGTGGCCCCGTTCAAGAGTATCGTTACAGGTGCCGGTGCGCGGAATCCTAAGAACCAGCTCAGAATCGCACGAGCGATGATGGCTAGTAGAATGACCTGTGCCAGCACCGTCACCAGAAAACTGATCGTCATGAGTAGCTATCCTTTAGGGTATGTCAACCCATTTGTAGCCTGAGAGCGGTGGAAGCACTGTGCTACCACTGTGGTGACACAAACAGCATACTGCAGCAGTATGAGGCCAGCATGAAAAAGAATATGAGGCAGTAGGTCTCGAGGGACTTTTTCATTCAATTCACAGCGAGTGCCGCCATCCATCGCGGAGCCAATGCCACCAATCGCTTGCAGGTGATCGTCAAGGGCAAGGTCCTCACCCTCCTGTGAATGGCGCGCCCGTTGGACAACCGACGCTTTCAACCTACGCAATTGGCACTGTTGGTCTGCGCGGTATCAATGACGGCGAGGTTACCTTTCAGCAGTTGTCGATTGCCCCTGTTTGAAATTGCTCGTCCGCGATTGTGTGGGTGTTGAGGGAGTAAGGGGCAGTGTCACAGTAAAGGTGGAACCCTGCCCCACCTGGCTCTCGACCTTGATCGATCCACTATGTGCCTCTATCACCCAGCGAGCGATCGACAACCCCAATCCACTGCCACCGACTGCGCGCGGCCGCGCGGGATCAGCGCGATAGAAGCGTTCGAAGATATGCGCCACATCCTCCTCAGCAATGCCAATTCCCGTATCTCGCACGGTCAAACACGCCAGAGCTCCATGCGCCTCGACGCCCAGCGCGACCGTGCCACCTGCATTGGTATAGGTGAGTGCATTATCCACCAGACCCATCAGCACCTGAATGAGCCGCGCCGTGTCACCTGACACGGTGACTGGCTCACGCGTTTGAACCTGGAGTGCAATGCCGCGTTCAATCGCCAGCGGCTCCATTGTGGTCGCCACATCAACGGCCAGCAGATCCAGCCGCACCGGTTCGCGGTCCAGTGATAGCTGTTCCTCATCCGCTCGCGCCAGCACCAGGAGGTCGTTAATCAACGCTCCCAAGCGTTGGGTCTCGGCGTTGATCTCATGCAGTACTTCGCTATATTCATCGAAATTGAGAGGCTCTTCCAGCGCCACATCGGTGATACTGCGAATGACGGCGACGGGCGTGCGCAGTTCGTGGGAGGCGTCCGCGACAAAGCGGCGCTGCTGCGTAAACGCCTGATCCAGTCGCCCAATCATCTCATTGAGGGTCAGGGCAAGGTCGTACACCTCGTCCCTGGAGTGGGGAACAGGAACGCGCCGGTGTAAGTCCCCCGCTTTAATCTCGCGGGCGGTACGGGTGAGATGGAGGATTGGCCTGAACGCTCGCTTCGCCAACCAGTAGCTGCCTAAAGCGCCCAGCAGGAGTACGAAGGGAGTAATGATCAGTAAGGCAAAGGTGATGGTCTGCAACGTCGCCGTCAATTGTGCCAGGGATTCTCCGACCTGAAGCACTCCGAAGACCTTGCCATTGTCGGAGAGAGCCACGCTATACACACGCACCGCTTGCCCATCGCGAGCGGTCACCGTGCCTTGCCAGGACACCCCATGCAGGGGCTGAGTGAAGCTTGCCGGCGGCAGCGAGAGAGCGCGAAATGCTGGTGAGATGTAGGCCGTCTGTCCTTTCACATCGAGCATACGCACCAGCGTGCCGATATTCACATCCGATCGCGCGCCCTGCTCCCCGGGCGTCGGAGTGGCGTCGAGTCCCGGCAGTTCGCCGGTGACATCCTGAATGACGATCTTGCCACTTTCACTGGTAACGCCTCCGGCAATCTGCTGCGCGCGCAGCTGCAATGCGGAATCCACACCCGATGCCAGGAACGCCTGGAGTGTGGTGTAGAAGATGAGGCTAAACAGGAGGATGAGAAGGGCGAAGATGGCGGTGTACCAGAGCGTCATTTGGACACGAATGCCAGGTGCGCGGGTCTGCCGCACGTATTTCCTCATGAGACTGGCTCCTTGAGTTGGTATCCCGACCCACGAATGGTGTGAATCACATCTGGCTCATCGTGTTCGCAGAGCTTGCGCCGCAGATACCGGATATACACATCAATGACATTGGACAGATGCTCGGCATCGCAGTCCCAGACGTGTTCTGCGATCATCGTCCGGCTCAAGACCTGGTGGGGGTTGCGCATCAGATATTCCAGCAGCGCATACTCCTTACTGTTCAATGGAATGATGCGCTCGCCCCGCCGCGCTTCATGCGTCCCCGTGTCCAGCGTGATATCCATGAAGTGTAATTCGACTGTCTTGGTCGCGCTCTCACGACGCAGCAAAGCGCGTACTCGCGCCTCCAACTCGCGGAACGCAAAGGGTTTCGTGAGGTAGTCATCCGCGCCAGTATCCAGCCCGGTCACGCGGTGATCTACCTCGCCGAGCGCAGTCAGCAGGAGAATGGGCGTCGTCCGCTTGCGGTTCCGCAGTTGGCGGCAGACCTCGAAGCCGTTGAGGTGCGGCAGCAGCACATCCAACACGATGAGATCATACGGTGTGGTTGTACCCATCAACACGGCGTCTTCTCCATCGGACACCAGGTCAACGGCATAATGCTGCTTTTCTAATCCTTTTTTCAGTTGAGGGCCTAAACGTGGATCGTCCTCTACGACGAGAATACGCATACCTACTTCTCCTTCCTGAGACAACCAGCAGGAAACAGTCCTTGCTCTCAGGTGGCTAACTCGTTTCCACTGCAGAATAGAGTATCTTCATGAGGTTGTGCATACCACAACAACGCTGATATTATCTTTCCCTCCACCATCAAGCGCAGCCGTGATAAGCGATTTGACGACCAGTGACGGATCGCACGTGTGATCGCTCATGATCCCCTCGATAGCTGTATCATACACCATTTCCCAGAGGCCATCCGAACAGAGCAGCAGTTTGTCACCCGCTTCTAGCGGAAGCGTAAACGCATCAACTTCTACCGTTGCCTTCTCACCCAGGCAGCGCACCAACTGGTTGCGTTTGGGATGCGTATAGATGTCAGCGGGGGTGATGATGCCTGCCTCGACCAGGCGTGCCACTACCGAGTGATCGCGCGTTATCTGGCCCAGCCCACCGGGTTCGCGGTAGAGGTAGGCCCGGCTATCACCGACATTCACGACATACGCGGTAGCGCCTGCCACCAGGGCAGCAGTAATAGTAGTACCCATATTCGTGGCTTCTTGCAGATTGAACTGGTAGAGGACCGCATTCGCTCGTTGTATGCTGTTCATCAGCAACTCCTGGAGCGCGTCCTGGCCTAACGCGGCGTTACCAAGCAGTGGCGGCACGACGCTATTACGTAGCACATGCAGCGCAAGGTTGCTGGCCTCTTCTCCGCGCACATGGCCTCCCATGCCATCAGCGATCACGAACACGCCGAACGGTTGGAGGCGCGCTTCATATGTCTGGGTCCCCTGGATGGCAAACAGACTATCCTCGTTGGGTCTGTGTTGTCGTGTGATCCCGGGGTTCAAACCTGTTCCGACCGTCAACTGAAGGTGACGACTCTGTTGGCGCTGCGCGTGATGTGTGATAACCTGCTCCATTAACATACGCTCTCTCTCCTGACTGGCTCGGCGTCGCACCTGAGAGGCCGACCCTCGATGTCGTTCTTTCCCTGTTCCTTCTGTTGTTCCACGGCGGATTGGAGCGGGCGCAATAGCCTGGCGACTGATTTCGTCACGATATGCTCCCAGGCTTCTTGCAGCATCCTCTGCCATCCAGTGTCATGGACCCATGCCAATGCCAGCAGGATGCGTGGAAGCGCCTGTCCCTCGCTGGCGATTAAGTAACGAGGCTCCCATGTCGGCTGAAACTTTGCTTTGAAGGCGTAGAGCGAGCGGTATGTACCCAGCACGATTCCTCGCCGATGCAGAAAGGCCGCGCTTCGTTCCAGGAGGGAGGATGATCTGACCCGCTTTTCGCGTACAGCAGTGCTGGAGGTTGTTGTCAACGCCACTTCACCCAACCCTGCGAACGGTGCCAGGCCGAGCGACATGCTCGTGCAGCCACGAGCTTTCGCCCATTCGATTGAGGATGCGATGAGGAGTTCCATCGCGCCGGGAGGTGTCTTCTCTCCCCGTCGCATGATATCCAATGCCCATCCATTCCCCGCATAGAGGGGCGTCCAGGTGAGAAATGCCTGTGTTTGCCCGTTTGAATCGAGCGCGACAACGGTCAGTAGCTCTTGCGACCAGTCGGAGGGAAAACGCCCCATACTGAAGCCCATCTGTGTTTTGGCATGCCTGGTAGCTAACCACTCCGTGGAGATTCGCTGCATATCCGCAAACACAGCATCCGGGATTGACTCGCCCTGCCAGCATTGCGCTGAAAGCCCCTCTCGTCCGGCGCGCGTGACCGAGTGGCGCACCGGCGCGCCGCGCTTTCCCTGAAGCGTGAAGAACGCAGCATCAATGATTGCTTCCTCGCCCACTTTAAAAGAATGCAACCCCTGTTCCTGACCAAGCTGGCGCATTCGCTCGCTGGCCTGGTACCAGGCGACGGGCCAGTCCTGTCGGCGGCAGAACGCTAGGAATGCCTGCAACAACGACCCATGCTCTTCTTCCGGTCCCATCGGGTCGCCCAGCACCAGCGCGACGCTTTTGACGACGCGATAGGCCATCAGCGTTTGACCTGTCTCAGACCAGAAGTAACTTTTATCTCTGCCAAGTGCGAAATGGGTGGTCGCAAGCTTCCCATAACGATGCACGACTGCGTAAACACGAGCGCGTTCCTGGCGCAGGAGAGAACGAGCGCAGCGAACGGGACGCAAAACCTCAATCACGCCATACCCTAGTATGAGAAGGGTGAGCACATGCATCGCAAAGAGGATCACATTGCGCAGAGCAAGTATGCCTTGACCTCCCGTATACCACAGATAACTCAGAGCTATATGACCGGCAATGACCCCCACTCCCAGCGCCAGGGTAACATATCCCCGCACGAGCGCCCGCACATCACTGCGTGTCGGGAACAGGGGAGCCATGACGAGCAGGAGGGCAAGCAAGCTCAGAGTCAGGAGGATCGTACTGCGGTCAGACCTGCTCACAACAGCGCCCAGGAACGAACTGATGAGTAAACCCAGTGAAAGCCACCAGGCCTGGCGTTTCCCTCGCGTCAGGGCGCGCGCAATCAGCAAGAGGAGTACGCCTGTCACCAGGGCACTATTACGTTCCCATGTGTCCCCACCCAGGTCAAAAAAAGGCTGCAAAAGAACACGGGTATCCCAGGGGACTTCCACAAGAACGGTAATAACATTGGCAATCGCGATAGCCACAATGATCAATGCCAGCAAATGACGCCCCGCTGCAGTGACTACTCGTTTATTTTGATGTCGCGCGAAGACGAACATGGATCGTTTCCTTTCCGAACTACCAGTTGTTGCGAACGAACGAGACAAGGATATGCCGCCCTTGCGGGGACTGCCCATCGACTCCCGATAGGACTGCAGAACGCAAGCCGGATGTTGCCGGCTCTAAAATTGGCAGCGCCTCGCCCAACTGTTTCGCCCACAGAGGCCAAGCATGACCACCGATGTCGGTGAGCAAGTTGACATGTATCCCCATCGTGAGTAATTGTTGTGAGAATGCCGTTCCCTCACGGTAGTAACGCCCATCTGTTGTACCCACGCCAATAACGAACGTCAAGAGTGATGCACTCTTCTTCCCAGTTGAAGTCTGAAGGAGGAGCGACGGGCTATTGAACTGGCGATAAGCGACACTGCCAACGCCCGAGCCGAAAACCGGCCCCTCGGCCTGGAAATAGCCGCCGAGGCTCATCACTCCGCGAAACATTTCTGGGTGGTGCAGCGCAATGTTGACCGCGCCATAGCCACCCATCGAGAGTCCGCCAATCGCCCAATTCGCGGCTTGCGCGAGCGTACGATAGTGATGATCAATGAACGGGACCAGGCCTTGGGTAAGCGCATCTTCCATACGTTGGCGACCATCAAAGCTGTTTGCCCATTCTGGGAATCGATAGATGGGGCCATTCCCATCAACTCCGATCACTATCGTCTCGCGCATTTTGCCTGCTGCAATTAATGCATCTGCGGTAGTAGCCGCGTGGGCTGCCTGAAACCAATCGTTGGGGCCGCCCGGACTTCCATGGAGTAGGTAGAATGTGGGATAGCGGTGCAGTGGCTCGACAAAATACGATGGCGGCAGGTAGAGACAAAACGTCCGCTCGATTCCTCCCAGCGCGGGACTGTTGAATGTAGCATACTGCACTGTTCCTGTCGTCGGAGTAGACCCACCTCCAGCGGGCGTGCGCTTGCCCTGGACCTGCACGGGTTGGTACAGGTTCGTCGTCGGCCCATAGGTGAGCAGGGAACCTGTACCCAGCGATGCAAGCACGACTGCGCTCACCACCAGGCCGCCATCTCCCAGCGAGAAAAGCGCGTTGCCTGTTGATGAAGCCACGCGCGAAGGCGAGCTTTGAAACCACCTAGTGCTGGCGAAAACGTGCTTGCCCAGTGTCACAAGAGGAACAAGCGAGACCTGACCACAAGCGTTACCGATGGCCGCACCTGCACCCGCGAAAAGGATACCCAGAGCGAACAGAGTAAATAGGATGTTCATGAATGCTCCAGGAATGAGTATTTGTACTTGGCCGACGGGACCCAGGCCAGGATGCAGGGCTTGTTGTAGAAAAGGAAACAAGTAACGTAGGAGAAACAAAAGCATTCCCCCCAACCATGCGGGACCACAGCGCACCAGGAGGAACGCAGCGCAGAGACTGCTCAAGAAAGAAAGCAGAAGTGACGTGAGCAGGGAGATACGGTCAGCATCAAAGCCCAGTGCCGCAAACTGGCTATCGATCTGTGTGACCACCCCTATCCACGAGAGGAACAAAGCAGCCAGCAGAGTCACTCCGATACCGGCAAACCATTGGAGCAGAGTGCTTCGATAGCTGTGTTTCTCCTTACACCACTTGAGTATCCACATCGTGATGATCCTCTCCTGAGCATAGAGAAATGAAAATGAATATGTTCTCTTGATGTTCTCTTAGAGCATACCTGTGGTAGATGAGACCTGCATTAAATGCTGTATCTTGGAGACCATGCAAAAACGCGTGTTGAGCTTGCGTTTAACTTCAACTTGTCGGAGAACACTCGTCGGGGAAGAGTACTTCTCGGTCAAGTTCTTCCAACTCCTCCGCTCAGCTTCGTTTCTCAAAGCTGACAAATGGAGAAAGTTAGCGCGAGATTCTTGTCGGAGAATCGTTTACACCCAAAGTTGTCGTCTTACTCGGTCCCACCTAGCGGACCAAGCTCTTACAGATTCCTGACACCTTCTCCGAGCGAGAGATCACCCGCTACTACTCGCTTTCAGCAGAGGACCTCGCCGTGATCGAGCAGCATCGACGCCCGCAGAATCGCCTGGGCTTCACGGTTCAGCTCGCCTATCTCAGATTTCCAGGCCGACCCTTGGACCCGCAGGAGCAGGTGCCTCCTGCCATCCTCACCTATCTTTCCGAGCAAATCGGGGAGGCTCCAGATGTGCTGGCAGACTACGCCTCTCGCGATCCGACGCGCCGTGAGCACCTCTCCGAAATCCAACGTATTTTTCAATTTCATCCCTTTACGATGCAGGCCTACCGTGACCTGTCGCGCTGGTTAATGCCCATCGCGCTCAGCACCGATCAAGGGATTGTGCTGATGGAAGCCTTGATCGAGGAATTGCGCGCACGCCATGTGCTCCTGCCTGCTGTCTCGACCCTGGAACGGCTTGGCTGGGAAACTCGCCGCCGGGCCCAACAGCAAGTGTTCACCACCCTCACCGAAGGACTCCCCGAGGAGCAACGCAAGCAACTCGACGCGCTTCTCATCGTACCGACAGACAGTCGGCGGACGAGGCTTTCATGGCTGCGTGAACCACCAGGCTCGGCCAAACCCTCCAGTTTCCTGAAGGTCATCGAACGCCTGCACTACATTCGCGCCTTTGAATTGGATCCTCTGCTCGCACGCCGGATCCATGCGAACCGTCTCCGTCGGCTGGCGCATGAAGGAGAGCAGTATACGCCGCAGTTCCTGGAACGTTTTGACCCGCTGCGCCGCTATGCGACGCTGGTGGCCTATCTGCTCGATATGACGGCCACGCTCACCGACACGGCGCTGGAGATGCACGACCACATTATGGGCCTGCTCTTCAAGCAGGGGCAGAAAAAACACCTCGCCCAATTTGAACAACGCGGCAGAGTGATCAACGAAAAGGTCCGCCTCTATGCTGATGTGGGCAACGCGTTGATCAAAGCGAAGGAGGAGGCAGCCGATCCCTACCAGGCGTTGGAGGCGGTTCTACCCTGGGAGACCTTTGTGACGTCTGTCCAGGAAGCGAGCACCCTGGCCCGGCCCGCCGACTTTGATTACCTGGACTTGCTTGACGATCACTACTCGCACATCCGCAAGTATGCTCCAGAGCTCCTCGAAACCTTTACCTTCCATGCTGCCCCCTCCAGTCAGTCGGTCGCCGAGGCCTTGACGCTGGTACAAGACCTGGGACGCAAGAAGGTGCCGGAGAACGCACCCATCGATTTTGTCAAACCCCGCTGGGAGCCGCACGTCGTCACCGATGACGGCATCGATCGGCATTACTATGAGCTGTGTGCGCTTTCCGAGTTACGCAATGGACTGCGCTCAGGCGATATCTGGGTCGAGGGAAGTCGCCAATACCGGCAATTTGAGGAGTACCTCTTGCCCACGAAGGATTGGCAATAACTCCGCACGACAGGCACACCGCCAGTGGCTGTCCCGTTGGATGCTGCTATGTATCTCGCCGAGCGGAAAGTCCTGCTGCACGAGCAGTTGACGCGGGTCGGACAGCTGCTCAAGGACAATGCCCTGTCAGATGTGCGCATCGACAAAAACAAAGTGCGCATTACCCCGCTGGACGCCGAGATCCCGGAAGGGGTCGAAGAGTTAGCCCGCAGGGCGTATGCCAAGGTGCGACGGATCAAGATTACCCAATTGCTGATCGAGATCGACCAACTGATCCACTTCAGTCGGCATTTCACGCATTTGCACAGTGGGGAGCCCACCAAAGATCGAGAAGCCCTCTTGGCC
>Ga0116218_1000963_pt1 | contig 19130 bp, 21 predicted proteins | sample Sb_taG_2_FD_88966 | JGI IMG/M metagenome (GOLD analysis project Ga0116218, IMG submission 88966) | Peat soil microbial communities from Weissenstadt, Germany - Sb_50d_5_LS metaG | ecosystem: Environmental > Terrestrial > Soil > Wetlands > Peat | place: Germany: Weissenstadt | collected 2010-09-21 | reverse complement strand
GGCCGCCGGAGCGGACGCCTGGGCCGCCGGAGCGGACGTCGAGGTACTCGATGCGGACGTCGAGGACGACGATCCGCAGGCCGCCGCGGCCAGGCTCAGGCCGATCGCACCGACGGCGGTGAAGATCTTTCGGGTTGTCAGCTGTGTCATCGCGTTCTCCTTAGTACGATCACCCGCCTTGGATCACGTGGTGACCGTCGGCGCGGTTCACGCCGCGGAGCGCTTTTACTGTCCGAGACCAAGCCACTACGGAGGGCCCGCCCGGCATGAAAACGTTCCCGGGCCGACCCGCTGGTTCTATGGTCCGGCCCGGGAACGTCAGGAACTGCGGATTCCTCCGCGCATCACCCGCTGATATCGCTGGAGGAGAGGCGGACCACGTGCCAGACGCCGTCCAGGCCGTCGCCCTTCGTGCTCAGCACCGGCGCGCCGGCGAGCGTGTACAGGGGATAGCCTTCGTAGGTGATCTGCTTCACCCCGCCTGCCCCGGTGACCAGACCGAACGTACCCGGGAAGTTGTCGGCGGGCCCGGCCTTGGGCATGCCGGTAACCGGGGCCCACACCGAGGCGCAGGATCCAGTGCAGGTCGGCGGGCCGTTCTTGCTGTCCTTGCCGAAGGTGTAGACGACGTGACCGTCGGCCTTGGCCATCACCCAGCCGAGGTTGGAGTGCTGCACGATGAGCACGGTCGTACCGATCGGCGGGAAGGTTACTCCCGCATTGCTGCTGGGCTGGGCCTCGGCCGTCTGCCTGGCTGACGGGCTCGAGGACGTGGCCCTGGCGTTCGCCGACGACTTAGGCGACGACGACGTAGCGGACGTGGCCGGCCCGGAACTGGATGACGACGAGGCAGTGCTCTGGGTCGCGGTGCCAGAGGCGGCGCCCGTACTCGAGGGCGAGCTCGAGCTGGACGATCCCCCGCACGCGGTCAGCAGCAGTAGCACCGAGCCCAGCCCGGTAGCTACCGCCCACCCGCTCTTGCGCATAACGTCTCTCTCCTTACCCGACGACCCGGTGCCGCCTGGTCACGACGGTCTGCCTGGCGCCTCACGTGCCGTACGTGACGTCGTTCTTGGAAAGCTTGATCACATGCCACTTGCCCTCTATGCCGTTGCCCTTCGTGCTCAGCGCCCCCGCGCCCTTGAGCGTGTACAGCGGGTAGCCGTTGTAGGTGATCTGCTTGGCGCCGTCCGCCATGGTGACCGTGCCGAGCGTGCCGGGCAGGGTGTCGGCCGGCCCGGCCTGGGGCAGGCCGGTCACCGCGGGCCAGAACGCCGCGCAGGAGCCGGTGCAGGTCGGCGACCCGCCCTTGGTGTCGCCGCCGTACGTGTACACAACCAGCCCACTGGCCTCGGCGAGCACCCAGCCCAGGTTGGAGTGCTCCACGATCAAGACCAGGGTCCCGGGCGCAGGCGAGGACAGCTCACTCGAGGGCTTGGCGCCGGGAGCCTGGGTCGAGCTCGAGCTAGCCGCCGCTGACGACGACGATGACGACGACGATCCCCCGCACGCGGTCAGCAGCAGTACCAGCGAGCCGAGCCCCGCAGCGGCTACCGCCCACCCGCTCTTACGCATAGCGTCTCTCCATTCAAAGTCCCATGGGTTTGACCCGTTCCCGATACGCCGGAAAGGTACCAGACCGCCGAGCCGGCCGGCGGGCACTTAGCCGCTACTTAGCCATCCGGCCGCAGAGCCAAGCCAGCGACATCGGGTAACGGTATTCGATACTCCCGTGCCCCGCGTCAAAGAGCTCAAAATGCACCAGTTCATCGGCAATGCCGACGTCCCGGAGCGCAGCGCGGAACGCTTCGGCGCCGAGGTCGAGATGGTACTCGTCCCTGGTCCCGGCGTCGATCCAGATACCCCGTAGCCCGCGCAAGGCCTCCGCGTGCGCCGGCACCATCCGTACCGGGTCCCAGTCCAGCCATCGTTGCCAGACGGCGGGCCGCAGCACGCCGGTCGCCGGGTCGAACGGCAGGTCTACCGTACCGTCCGGCTGCGCGGAGAAGCAGGCCGCCACGCCGAGCACCTCCAGCAGGGATATGTCCTCTTCCTTGGTGAAGGCCACCCGCGAGGAGAAGTCCTCCCACCAGCGCCAGATGTCGCCGTCGTAGCCGCGCAGGTGCCGGACGGCGGCGGAGAACGCGGGCAGGTAGCTGTATTCATACAGCGTGTCGCCTGCATGCGTGGCCAGCGCCCCGAACAGGTCGGGCCGGAGCATCGGCGTGATCATCGCGCCGAAACCGCCGCTTGACTTGCCCATGATGGCGCGGTGCGCGGCGTCGGGAAATGTCCGGTAGTGCGCGTCGACGAAGGGCACGATCTCGTCACACAGGTAGGAGTGGTAGCGGCCGGTGCCCGGCGAGTTCACGAACTGGCTGCCGCCGTACTTGCTCCACGCGTCGACGTACACCACGATGGCGGGCGGGGTGCCCTGGGCGCCGGCGAACACCGCGTCGGCTGCTTCGGGGAAGGGCAGCCGGTAGGGCGACCGGTTCCGCCACATGGCCACGTTCCCGGTGTAGCCCTGGATCACGTACACGGCCGGGTACCGGCGCTCGGTCTCGTCGTAGCCCGGCGGCACGTACACCAGCAGCGGGCGCTCGTGCGGGTCACCCAGCGGGTTGCCGCGCAGCAACTCGCTGCTGATGACGTGCGTGTCGATACGGCCGGCGAGATCGGCGGACCAGGGCAGCATGGTGCTCCTCGGTGGGGACGGGTTTCCTAGCCTATGAGGTGGCCGAGGATGGCGGCGGTGACCGGACCCGGCGTCTGGTAGGGGGCCAGGTGAGAGGTGCCGCGGATGACGGTCAGCCGGGAGCCGGCGATGCCGAGGGCGGTCCGCGCGCCCTGCCAGGGCGGCGCGGCCGGATCTTCCGCGCCCGCGAGAACGAGCGTCGGCGCCTTGATCGTGCCGAGCGCGGGAGCCAAGGGGTCCAGGTCCAGGCCGGCGATGGCGTCTGCGCAGCCCGCGTAGCCCTGGGGGTCGGTGCCGAGCAGCATGTCCATGACCGCCGACACGGCCGCGGGCTGGCGCGCGATGAACTCCGCGGTGAACCAGCGCGGCGGGATCATGTCGCTGATCGCAGCCATCCCGGCCGAGCGCACCAGCGCCGCCCGGTCGAGCCACGCCTGCCGGGACGGCATCGGGGTGATCGCCGCGCAGCAGACGACGAGGGAGGAGATCCGCTCCGGCGCGTTGGCGGCCAGCCAGAGCCCGATCATGCCGCCGATGGAGATCCCGCAGTAAGCAGCGGCCGCGACATCATGATCGCGCATGAGGCCCAGCACGTCGGTGCCGAGTTCGGCGATCGAGTAGGGTCCCGGCGGGGCGGCCGAACGGGCACCGGGTTCACCGTGCCCTCTCAGCTCGAACCGCAGTAGCTGAAAATGCTCCCGCAGCACGGGAACCTGCGCCGCCCAGATGGCCCTGGTGGTCCCGATCGGGTTGGCGAGCACAAGGACCGGCAAACCATCCGGGCCGTCCAGCGAGGCCGCCAGGCGTGCTTCAGACATCGAGCTCACACATCGAAGAAGACCGTCTCGCGCTCGCCCTGCAGCCAGATATCGAACCTGAGCTCGCCTTCGGGCTCGGGCACGGCGATGAGCGTGGCCCGCCGGGCCGGCTCGGTGATGGAGCACAGAACCGGGTCGACGGCGTTGGCGGTCTGCTCGTCGGGGAAGTACATCCGGGTCACTACCCGGTCGAGCAGGCCGCGCGCGAACACGGACACGTCCAGGTGCGGCGCTTCGATGCTGCCGTCCGGGGTGGGCAGCGGACCGGGCTTGAGCGTGACGATGCGGTACGACCCGTCCGGGGCGGTCGGGCAGCGGCCGAAGCCACGGAACCCGTGGTACCCACGGGGGGTGGCGCCGCGCGGGTCGTCCGGGTGGGCGAACCGCCCGTCCGGCCCGGCCTGCCAGGTCTCGACCAGCCCGTCGGGGATGACGTTCCCGGCGCCGTCGTACATCCGGCCGACGATCGTGATGGTGCCGGGGGTGCCCTCCGGCACCACGTACGGGCCGTCGGGCCACGGCAGCCGCATCGCGAAGTAGGGGCCCACGGTCTGCGAAGGGGTTATCCCCGGCACGCGTCGCTCCGCTTTGTGTGTGGTCGGCTCAGGACGGTCCGCACTCATTCGAACACGGTCGCGGTCCGGCCGCGCAGCACGATGTCCCAGGTGTAGCCGAGGGCCCACTCGGGCTGGGTCAGCTCGATGTCAAAGCCCGCGATCATCCGCTGCCTGGCCTTTTCGTCGGGCACCGAGTTGAAGATGGGGTCCAGGGGCAGCAGCGGGTCGCCCGGGAAGTACATCTGGGTGACGAGCCGCTGGGTGAACGCCCGGCCGAACAGCGAGAAATGGATGTGCGCGGGGCGCCAGGCGTTGTAGTGGTTCCCCCACGGGTAGGCACCTGGCTGGATCGTGACGAAGCGGTACCGCCCGGCCGCGTCGGTGATGCAGCGCCCGATCCCGTCGAAGTTCGGGTCGAGCGGTGCCGGGTGGTGCTCGCGCGAGTGCCGGTAACGCCCGGCCGCGTTGGTCTGCCAGATCTCGATCAGCGTATCGGGCACCGGCCGCCCATCCGAGTCGAGCACCCGCCCGGTCACGATGATCCGCTGTCCCTGCGGCTCGCCGGCGTGCTGAGTGGTCAGGTCGGCATCGGTGGGGGTGATCAGTTCGTCGCCGAGCAGCGGCCCGGTCACTTCGGTGAGCCGGTGGGGCAGCAGCACCAGCGGTCGCTTGGGGTGACGCAGCGCGGTTGATCGGTAGCCGGCGAAGTCCAGCGGCGGGTGCACTCCCGACGGGCGCTCGTAGGCGGGCAGGGCGAGCTCGCGGGCGCCGGTGAAGGCGGTCGTCGAAACCTCAGCGGTCATCGGTGGTGCTCCCAGGGGTGGGCTTGGGGGAAAAAGTAGGGTGGGTTTGGGGGACAAAGCTCTGGAGGTTACGCAGGGCGTCGAGCTCGGCCGGGGTGGGCCCGGCGATGATCTCCGGATCGAGGGCGACGGCCAGGTCCCAGCCGGTCCGTTCCTTGGCGGCCGCGGCGGAGACACCGGGGAACAGCCCGGTCAGGGTGAACTCGAGCGTCGCCGGATCGGGCTCGAGGACGCCCAGGTCCGTGATGATCTTCTTCGGCCCGGCGCCGGTGAGCCCGAGCCGCTCACGGTCGCCCGGTCCGGACCCGTAGCCGACCGAGGTGACGAAGTCGACCCGCTCCACGAACGACCGGCGGCTCTGCCGGACGACGACGATCACCTCACGGCACGAGGCGGCGATCTCCGGTGCTCCGCCCGCGCCGGGCAGGCGTACGCCGGGGTTCCAGTAATCTCCGCCGATCACCGTGGTGTTGATGTTGCCGAACCTGTCGATCTGGGCGGCGCTGAGGAAGCCCACGTCGATGCGCCCCGGCTGCAGCCAGTAGTTGAAGATCTCGGGCACGCTGACCACGGCGTCGGCGGTCTCGGCCAGGATGCCGTCGCCGATCGACAGCGGCAGCTCGGTGGGCTTGGCGCCGATCGTACCGGACTCGTAGACCAGGACCAGCCCTGGCGCATGCGTGGCCCGGGCCAGGTTCGCGGCGGCGCTGGGCAGCCCTATCCCGACGAAGCAGGTCATGCCGTCCCGCAGCGCGCGGGAGGCGGCCACCGTCATCATCTCGTCGGCGGTGTAGGCCAGCTCACTCACCGCCGCTGGATTCAGGCCGGTCATGACTTCCCCGCGGGCACCGCGTACACGTGCTCGTCCAGCCAGCCGCTGAACACGTCGCGATCGCGGCCGATCGCATCCCAGGCCACGTAGTAGTCGTTGTCCCGGACCGAGTAGCCGAGCGCGTAGGACGGGTGCGCCCCGCCCGGCACGTGCGCCACGTAGCTCACCGTCCAGCTGGGCAGGACCACCGCTCCGGGCCGGGGGTCGAGACGGTCCACGATCTCCTCGACGGTGACCACGGACCGCTGCGCCGCCAGCACCGCCTCCTTCTGCACGCCCGCGATCCCCCAGAACTGAACATTTCCCGACCGGTCCGCGCGCTGGGCGTGGATGACGGCCACGTCGGGGCGGATGGCGGCCACCGCGGTCAGCGTCTCACCGGTGAACGGGCAGGTGATCGGCTGGATGGTAGGCGCCGCGCCGTGATCGCCGTTGAGCGATTCCAGGCCCGTGCCGTTATATCCGCGCAGCACCGCGAACGGCAGGCCGGACGCGCCGGCCACGTACCGGTTCGCCATCCCGGCGTGGCTGTGCTCCTCGATTTCCAGGGCGGCGGGCCAGGCGTGCTCTACTGCGTCCCGGAACCGGTGCAGCGAGCCGACCCCCGGGTTGCCGCCCCAGGAGAAGATCAGCTTGCGCGCGCAGCCGGCGCCGATGAGCTGGTCATAGATCAGGTCCGGCGTCATCCTGATCAGGGTCAGGTCGCGGCGCCGTTGCCTGATCACCTCGTGTCCGGCGGCGAACGGGATCAGGTGCGTGAACCCCTCCATGGCCACGGCGTCCCCGTCGTGAATCGCCCGCTGCACGGCTTCGGCGAGTGAGACGATCTCCGCCATTTTGCTCCAAGTTCGGTTTCGCTTAGCAAAACGATACAGCTTTAGCGCTCGCCATAAGGACAGACGTTCGCCTGTCGGACGGCCGGCTGTGGCCCCGAGCCAACTCCGCAGCTAGCGAGCTTATGCCGGGGAACAAACAACCGGTACACGGGGGGTTCACCACGCCAGGAACGGGCCTCAGCCGGCGCGCACGCGGCCTCAGCCGGCGCGCATGCGGCCTCAGCCGGCGCGCATGCGGCCTCAGTCGGCGCGCATGCGGGCCTCAGCCGGCGCGCATGCGGGCCTCAGCCGGCGCGCGTGCGGCCTCAGCCGCCGTCCGCGGCCTCGGCGTATTCGGCGAGCGCGCGCTGGGCTACCGCGAAGGCCCGGTTGGCGGCCGGGACTCCCGCGTACACGGCGACCTGGAGCAGGACCTCCTGGATCTGCTCCGCGCTCAGGCCGTTGCGCAACGCCGCCTTGACGTGCATGGCCAGTTCGTTTTCGTGCTGCAGGGCGGCCAGGACGGCCAGCGTGACGATGCTGCGTTCGGCTCGCGACAGGCCCGGCCGGGACCAGATCTCGCCCCAGGCGTAACGGGTGATGAAGTCCTGGAAGGGTTCGGTGAACGAGGTCGTCGCCGCTACCGCCCGGTCGACGTGCTCATCTCCGAGCACTGCCCGCCGGACCGCCATGCCCCGCCGGGCACGCTCGGCATCATCCATGGTCGCCCCCCTCGGATAGCTGGGCGTTTACCGCTACGTGGGCCGCCACCGCGGCGGTAACGAACGCGTCGGCGGCACCGAGATAGCCGGCCGGCTCGAGGGCCGACTCGATCTGCTCCGGCGTGATGCCGGCCGAGGCCAGCCGTCCGGCGATAACTGGCACGGCCAGCAGGACGTCGCGCAGCGGCAGGCCCGCGCTCACCGCCCGCTGGCCCGCCTCGGCCACCAGGTCATGCGCCTGAGCGCCGCCGAGCACGCCGGCCAGCAGCGTCGTGACATGCTCGGCGAGCGGCAGGTCCTTGGTCGCGGCCAGGTTGGCCGCCATCCGCGCGGTGTCCACGGCGAGGCCGGACAGGAGATCGGCCGCCCAGCTGGCCGCCGACCCGGTCAGCCGCAGCAGCGCGGTCAGTGGCTCCCATTCGGCGTGCCAGGCCCCGGCGGCGCGCTGAAGCTCCTGTTCGGCGCAGGCGACCAGGGTGGCCAGCAGGCCCGGCGCCTGCCTGGTGCAGCCAAGGATGGCGATCGCCGCGACCGGATTGTGCTTGTGCGGCATCGCGGAGGAACCGCCGCGGCGCGGGGACGAGCCGTCCCGGGGGCCCGGGTCGCCGCCTCCCTCGCTGACCTCAGCGATCTCGGACTGGGCGAGCAGCGTGACATCCCGGGCGATCTTGCCCAGCGCCGCCGTGGCCCGGGCCAGGGCGGCGGCCAGGTCGATGATCCGCAGCCGGTCCGTGTGCCAGGGCAGCACGGGCCGGGCCAGGCCCAGTTCCTCGGCCAGCAGCGCCACCACCCGCGGGCCGTCGTCGCCGAGCGGCGCGAGGGTGCCCGCCGCGCCGCCGAACTGCACGGCCAGCCGTTGCGAGCTGACCGCGGCCAGGCCTTCGCGGGCCTCGTCCAGGCTGGTCAGCCAGCCCGCCGCGATCAGGCCGAAGGTGACCGGAACAGCCTGCTGGAGCAGCGTCCGGCCGATCATGATCGTGGACCGGTGCGCGTCCGCCAGCCCGGCCGCGGCCGCGGCGGCCTGGGCCAGGTCGGTCAGCACGACGTCGATGGCCCGCTTGGCCAGCAGCATCGCGGCCGTGTCCACGATGTCCTGGCTGGTCGCACCGCGGTGTACGGCGCCCGCCGCGGTCTGCGGAACCCGCCGGGCCAAGGCCCGGGCCAGGGCGGGAACGGGATTGCCGGTCAGCGCCGCGAGCTCGCCGAGCTCGCCGACGTCGAAATTGCCGGCCTGGGCCACTTCGGTGACCGCCGCGCCCGAGCCCGCGGGCGCCAGCCCGGCCCGCTCGAGCGCCCGGGCCAGCCCGGCCTCGGCATCCAGCATCGCCTGCAGCCACGCGGCGTCGCTGGTATCGGCGCCGCCCCGGGCGAAGACCCCCCCGAACAGCCCCCGAGCGCTCGGCTCCTCATGGTCGGCCATATCGGGAATCAGTCCTCTCTTTCCCGGGGGGATTCCATCCCCCCGGACCCCCCGGGTGTATCCGGCACAACGATAGACCCCCGGCTGGAAACGGGGGCGCTCTCCGCAGTCATGATCGTGGCCAGAAATGGGCGCCATTTGGCCCGAACTGGCCATGATCATGGGACAGCTCGATGCGATGCCCAGGGAGGGGAACCACGGCCGTTCGGAAAATGAAATCCGCCGATCGCGGCGGGTCAGATGCCTGCTTACGGCTCCTCGTCCGATGATCTATGGTCGGATCATGACCGATGAACGCCTGCCGCAGCGCCGTAACCTTGTCACCGAGATCCCCGGACCCGCTTCGCGCGAACTACTGGCCCGACGTGAGCGCGCGGTGGCCAGGGGGGTCAGCACCGTGCTGCCGGTGTTCGTCACCGACGCCGGCGGCGGCGTCATCGTGGACGCCGACGGCAACTCGCTCATCGACTTCGGCGCTGGGATCGCGGTGGTCTCGGTCGGCAACGCCGCCCCCCGGGTGTCCGCGCGGGTGGCCGAGCAGGCGGCCCGGTTCACGCACACCTGCTTCATGGTGACCCCGTACGAGGGCTACGTCGAGGTATGCGAGGAACTGGCCCGTCGCACGCCGGGCGCGCACGAGAAGCGGTCCGCGCTGTTCAACTCCGGAGCGGAGGCGGTCGAGAACGCGGTGAAGATCGCCCGGCATGCCACCCGGCGTCAGGCCATCATCGCGTTCGACCACGGCTACCACGGACGCACCAACCTGACCATGGCGCTCACCGCGAAGAACATGCCGTACAAGGACAAGTTCGGGCCGTTCGCGGGCGAGATCTACCGGATGCCGATGGCCTACCCGCTGCGCTGGCCGGGCGGCCCGGAAGCCTGCAGGACAGACGCCCTGCCCATGATCAAGAGCCTGATCCACACCCAGGTCGGCGAGGACAACGTGGCCGCGGTGATCATCGAGCCGATCCAGGGCGAGGGCGGGTTCGTGGTGCCGCCGGAAGGGTTCCTGCCCGGGCTGGCCGACTTCTGCCGCGAGCACGGGATCGTGTTCATCGCCGACGAGGTCCAGACCGGGTTCTGCCGGACCGGCGACTGGTTCGCCTGCGACCACGAGGACGTGATCCCCGACCTGATCACCACCGCGAAGGGCATCGCCGGCGGGCTGCCGCTGGGCGGGGTGACCGGCCGGGTCGAGATCATGGACTCGGTGCACGCGGGGGGCCTCGGCGGGACCTACGGCGGCAACCCGGTGGCCTGCGCGGCGGCGCTCGGCGCAATCGAGACCATGGCTGCGGAGGACCTGGCCGGGCGGGCCAGACGGATCGGCGAGGTCATGCTGCCGCGGCTGCACAAGCTGGCCGAGACCTACCCGGTGATCGCGGACGTGCGCGGCCGCGGCGAGATGCTGGCCATCGAGATGACCAGGCCGGGCACCCTGGACCCGGATCCGGCCACCACCTCAGCCGTGGCCAGGGCTTGCCATCAGGCCGGGCTGGTGACGCTGACCTGCGGTACGTTCGGCAATGTGATCCGATTCCTGCCACCGCTGGTGATAGGAGAGGACCTGCTCGATGAGGGCCTGTCCGTTCTCGAAGACGCCTTCGCCGCCGCCTGTGAGCGTTAGGCAGGACCAGTTCAGCCGCCTGGTCCTGGCGGCCGAGCCGCCGGAACCTCTGGCTGCGGGCCCTGGACGTGGCCGGTCTCGGCTTCGACTCCTAGTTCGCGGACTTCGCCGGCAGCCCACCGAGCATGCTGCGGTAGACGGCGATCAGAGCCGCCTTCTGATCGTCGCTGAGACGCTCGTCGCCACGGATCGCTTCCTCGGTGGCCAGCGCCACCGGCTTCGAGCCGGCCGGCTTCCCGTCCCGGTCGCTGCCCGTTATCGCCTCGATGAGGCCAGCCTGAGCGAGCAGAGTCTCGGCCGACAGGTTAAGCGCGTCGGAGATCGCCTTGAGCACCCGCACCGATGGCTCGTGCAACCCTCGCTCGATCTGGCTGAGGTAGGCGTTGGATAGCCTGGTCACCCCGGCGAGCTGGCGAAGCGACATGTCGGCCCGCAAGCGCTGCTCGCGGATGAAGGCGCCGAGCGCTTCTCGCTGCGCTTCCCACAGGTCCGTCACGATCCGCCTCCTTCGTCCGAATGACGGAATGCGACGGCACCGGGAAGTGGCCGCTTCCCGGCGCCGCCGCACTCCAGGCCGGCCGCGGCGTCACTGCCGCGCGTCTGGATTTTACTTGGCGGCGATAGCCTTCGCCCCTGCCCTGCCGGGCAGCAGCGGGGTCGCTGTCTTGATCATCTGGTCGGCAAACTGCCGCTGGTTGGCGAGCAGGTGCTCGGCGAAGCGGTAGCCGTCGGTCACAACTTCGTGAGCCGTCGGCAGCCGGTCGGCGAACGGCACGTGGACAGTGGGCATCTCGGGGATGACGAACTGCACGGCCTCGACCAGGGGCTTGAGCGCCTCGAGCGCGATGTCCTCGCCCTTGCGGATGGTGGATAGGAACTCTTCCTGCAGTTCCTGCCTGATGGTGGTAGCCATTGTCCCGCCTCCTTCTCAACTCCAGTGTTAACTATACCAAGCACTGATTGGGATATCAAGCAGGACACCCGGCGGGCACAGCCCGATGTTCCGAGCCTGGCCTGCCGAGCCCGCTCCTCAGTCATGCAGCCGGGCCACCGGACCGTCGGGGGCACTCATCCTGCTTTCGACCACCTGCTGCACGATTTCTGCCATCTCGGCATCGGGCACACGGCTGAATCCCTCGTCCGTGACCGTGGCAGCGACCGGGTAGATCCGTCGGGCCATATCGGGGCCACCGGTGGCCGAGTCGTCGTCGGCCGCGTCATACAAGGACTGCACGCAGCAAAGTACGGCGTCTTCCACCGGCATGTTCTCGGTGTAGAGCTTCTTCAGCGCTCCCTTGGCGAAAACCGACCCTGACCCGATCGAGTGGAACCCGCGTTCCTCGGAAGGACCGCCAGTCGGGTCGTAGCTGAAGATCCGGCCGGTGCCGCTGTCCTGGTCATAACCGACGAACAGCGGGACCACGGCCAGCCCTTGCATGGCGGCGCCAAGATTGCCCCTGACCAATGCGGCGAGCCGATGTGCCTTACCCATCAAGGACAGCGGCCGGGCCTCCATCTTCTCGTAGTGCTCCAGCTCAACCTGAAACAGCTTGGCGAAATCGAGCCCCAGGCCCAGGGTGCCCGCAATAGCCACCGCAGAGAACTCATCACTGCGGAACACCTTGTCCACGTCCCGCTTGGAGATCATGTTTCCCGCGGTGGCACGCCGATCACCAGCGAGGACCACGCCGCGCTCGTGCACGGCCGCGACGATGGTCGTCCCGTGCGACAGCTCGCCCGCGATGGGAGAACCCCGCAGCGACCGGCCAGGAAGCAACTCGGGGGCATGCCAGGAAAGGAAGTCATAGAAGGACGAGGATGGCCCGCCCTCAGAGAGAACACGTCCGCCGCCGAGGTGCAGGTCCATACGCTACTCCCGAAAAGGCATCAATCAGCGCCCTGGATTCTTGAACAGCCCCTACTCAGCCGTAACACTACGCGTATACGCCTCAGTGCCGCTGCGCCGCCAGCAGCGGGATGGGCCGCCTGCCAGACTCCCTCAGCCCACGGGCCTTCAGCTCATAGGGCCTGGAGGAGGATGGCTTCCAGGTCGGCCTGGCTCAGCGGGACGGGGTTGCCTTTCATGCTGCTCGAGACCAGCGCCTGGGCGGCGATTTCGCCGGCGTGCTGCGGTTCGAGGCCGAAGGTGGCCAGGCCGGGCACGCGGAGCAGGGTCAGCGTCTCGCGAATCCAGGCCAGGCCGTCCTCGAGGGATGCGGCCGGATGCCCGGTCAGCAGCCGGGCCGCCTCGGTGTACCGGTCCAGCACGGCGACGGCAGACGGCCCGGGCTCCTGGACCCTGTGGACCCCGTGGACCCCGTGGACGCCGTGGACCCCGTAGACCCCGGACCGCAGAGTCCGCACGTTCGCCTCGATGACCGGGGCCAGCAGCGCGGCGCACGCCATCCCGTGCGGCACGTCCGCGGTCCCGCCGATGACGCCGGCCAGGCCGTGGACGGCGCCGAGCTTGGCGTTGGCCAGCGCCATCCCGCCCAGCAGGCTGCACATGGCCATGTCGGCCCGCGCCGCGACGTCGGCGCCGTCGGCGTAGGCGGTCCGCAGGCCCGTGCCGGCGCGGCGCAGCCCTTCGCGGGCCAGCCCGTCGGTCAGCGGGGTGGCCTGGACCGACACGAACGGCTCCAGGCACTGGGTGAGCGCGTCCAGGCCGCTGGCCGCGGTAACCGAGGGCGGGCACGAGACGGTGAGCAGCGGGTCGACCAGCGCGACCCGCGGAATCATCAGCGGGCTGCGCAGGCTGGCCTTGACCCGGTGCGACGGGACGGCGAGCACCGCGTTGGCGGTCACCTCCGCCCCGGTGCCCGCGGTGGTGGGCACCGCGACGCAGGGCACGGCGGGCCGGGTTATCCTCCGGCCGGACCCGACCACCTCCAGGTAATCCAGCGGGTCGCCGCCGTTGCCCAGCAGCATGGCCACGGCCTTGCCGGTGTCGATGACGCTGCCGCCGCCGATCGCGGCGATCACGTCGGCACCGTGCTGGCGGGCGGCGGCGACCGCCGCCCGGGCCAGCTCGGCCGTCGGCTCGGCGTCGACCGGAAACACCGCGGCCGCCGGCCCCAGGCCGGCCAGCAGCCCGCGGTGCCGTGCCGGGTCCGCGCCCGTGACCACCAGGACCCGCGAGCCCAAGGAGGCCAGCACTCCCGGCAGTTCCTCCGCCCGCCCTGGACCGGCCACGATGCGGCCGGCGGTGGCGAACTCGAAGCTCGGCACCGTCATGGCGGGGTGCTCGCCCAGCCCGCGATACCAAGGGGGAACACCGCGGAGAACCGGGTCGATTGCCGGGGTTCGGCCATCATCTCGGCGACCGTGTCCCGCCAGACCGCGTAGTGCGACGTCAGCTTGTGCGCCGCCGACGCGTCGTCGTCCCGGTAGACCTCGACCAGCACCACGTGCTCCGGGTCGGCCTGGTCCTGCAGCACGTCGAAGCGCAGCACCCCGGGCTCGCCCAGCGACGCGCGCGCGTTGGCCAGCGTTGCGGTCAGGAAGTCCTCGGCCCGTCCTGACCGGATCCGGACATGAACATGAACCACCAGCATGAGCCCATCCTGCTACGGTCATCACCGTGACGGCCATCGACTTCGAAGAACGAGACCTCGAGGCCAGCGTGCCCGATCTGGGTGCTGGCGGAGCCTGGACCCGGGTGCGCCTGCGCTGGCGGCGCGATCCGCTCACCGGGGCGAGCGCCCGGATCTTGACCGGGGTGAAACTCCAGCCGTCGAGCCGGCCCGATATGGCCGAGCTCACGGCGAAGCCTGCCTTCTGCCCGTTCGACAGCGAGTACCTCGAGACGGCGACCGTGCCTTTTCCCGCCGAACTCACCGCCGAGGGCCGCATCCGCGTCGGCCAGGCCGTGGTGGTGCCGAACATCCTGGCCTACGCGACCCACAGCGCGGTCGGCATCTATGATCCCGGACGGCACTTCATCGACCTGGACGAGATGACGCCCGGGCTCGTAGGCGACGCCCTGGCCGCCATGGTCCGCCACGCCCGGGCCGTGCGGCGGATCGATCCGCAAGCGCAATGGAGCTCGATCAACGCCAACTGCCTGCCGCCCGCGGGCTCCTCGCTGGTGCATCCCCACCTGCAGTCCGCTCACGACGCGCACGGCCTGACCGGCCAGCGCCTGCTGGTCGAGCGGTCCCGGGCCTGGAAGGAGCGGCACGGATCGTACTGGGCGGCGCTGGTCGACCAGGAGGCCGACGGGCCCCGGTGGGTCGGGCAGATCGGCCGGGTCGCCTGGCTGACCCCCTTCGCGCCGACCGGGTTCGGGGAGGTATGGGGCGTGGTCACGGGCGCCGCGGACATAACCGAGCTGACCGACGGTGACTGCCGGGCGCTGGGCCAGGGTCTCTCCCAGGTCCTGGCCGCCTACCGGGCCTGGAACCTGGCCTCGTTCAACTTCGGCATGGTCGGCGGCGGCCCGCACGCGCACGAAGACGGGCACCAGGTCGTGCTCAAGGTGCTGAGCCGGTCCAACCCGGAGCCTGTCTACCGCAGCGACGCCACCTATTTCGAGCGCATCTGGGGCGAGGCCCTGATCGACCTGAGCCCGGAGGAAGTGGCCGAGGGCGTTCGGGCCAGGTTCTGATCACCTTGGCCGTGATCAGGAGGCCCGCGGACCCGGCATGAGCGCGCGGACGCGCCGCAGGCCGCCCCGCCACACGTTACGTTCGCGCGCCCGGTCGGTGCCCTTGGTGCGGTCCAGCGCGTCGAGTTCGGCCATGTCCCGCGGCGACAAGGTGAAGTCGAAGATCTGCGCATTCTCGCGGATCCGGTCCTGGTGCACCGACTTGGGGATGACCAGGAGGTCACGCTGCAGGCACCAGCGCAGCAGCACCTGGGCCGGGGTACGGCCCACCCGCTGCGCGACCCGCTTCACCGTCCCGTCTTCCAGGTGCCGGCCGGTCCCCAGCGAACTGTAGGCCACTATGGCCGTACCCCGCTGGCGGCACGCGTCGAGCAGGGCCCGCCGGTAGTACACCGGGCTGAACTGCACCTGGTTGACGACCGGCGGGACGGTGCCGGCGCTCATCACGGCGGCTAGCTCGCTCGCGCTGAAGTTGGAGACGCCGACGGAACGAGCCAGTCCCCGCTCGCGTGACCGCTCCATCCCTGGCCAGGCCCACGCCGGACCGCCTTGGGGCCAGTGGACCAGGTACAGGTCCACGTAGTCGACGCCCAGCCGCCGCAGGCTCTGCTCGGCTTCGGCCACCGGATCCGTATGACCCGGATAGAACTTGGTCGTGATGAACACGTGCTCGCGCGGCACGCCGGCCTCGCGCAGCGCGCGTCCGACGCTCGCCTCGTTGCCGTAGATCTGAGCCGTGTCGATATGGCGATATCCCAGGTCGAGGGCCCAGCGTACGGCGTTCACGCAGAGCTCTCCTTCGGGCACCTGCCAGACACCGAGGCCGAGTACGGGCATCTGGTGGCCGTCCGCGAGCAGCCGGGCGCGCCCGTCCGCAGTGACCATGCGTGCTCCTCCGTTCTGCCGCTCCCGGGGACCCCGTGGCTCGGAGACGCTCGGTAGCCTAGCCGTGTGGACTATCGAACTCTAGGGAACAGTGGCTGCGCTGTGTCGAGCCTGTGCCTGGGAACGATGACGTTCGGCGTCGAGGCCGATGAGACCGTCGCACACCAGCAGCTCGACCGTTTCATCCAAGCCGACGGCACGCTGGTCGATACGGCCGACGTATACGGTGACGGGAGATCGGAGGAGATCATCGGCCGCTGGTTCGCCAGCCGCCCGGCCGACGTCACCGAGCCGGTAGTGCTGGCCACCAAGGGCCGTTTCGGCTCCACGCGCTACGACCACCCGAACGGGGCCGGGCTGTCTGCCCGCCACCTGACCCGCGCGCTGGACGCCTCGCTGCGGCGGCTGGGCCGCGACTCGGTGGACCTGTACCAGGTGCACGCCTTCGACGCGCTGACGCCGATGGAAGAGACGCTGCGGACGCTGGACCAGTTCGTCCAGGCGGGCAAGATCCGCTACTACGGACTGTCCAACTTCACCGGCTGGCAGCTGACCAAGGCGGTGCACCTGGCGCGGGCCCTGAACGTGGCCGGGCCGGTGACCCTCCAGCCGCAGTACAGCCTGCTGGCGCGGGAGATCGAATGGGAGATCGTGCCCGCCGTGCTCGACGCCGGGATGGGCCTGCTGCCCTGGAGCCCGCTTGGCGGCGGCTGGCTGTCCGGCAAGTACCGGCGTGACCAGCGGCCGGCCGGCGCGACCCGCCTCGGCGAGGACCCCGGCCGCGGCATGGAGGCCTACGACCGACGCGGCACCGAACGGACCTGGAAGGTCATCGACGCCGTCCAGAAGGTCGCCGAGGACCGCGGCGTATCCATGGCCGAGGTCGCGCTGGCCTGGGTGAATGACCGGCCCGCGGTCAGCTCTACGATCCTGGGCGCCCGGACGCTGGATCAGCTCGAGGCCAACCTCCGCTCGGCCGATCTGCACCTGACCGCGGCCGAGACCGCCGCGCTCGACGCCGCCAGCGACCCGCATCCGGTCGACTACCCCTATGGTGAGCTGGGCGTGGACCAGCGGTCCCGGAGCCTGAATCCCGGACGGTAGTGGCACCGGCCTAACGCCGCTTCCGCCGGTGGCGCCTGGGCGCCCGGTGATGCTCGCGCACGACGGGACCATCAACCAGGTCGAAATCGATGTTCAGCTTGATCCCGCCGACCTTGACCCAGTGCGGCCCCGAGTACTGCTTGGACCGGTCGCCCGACGGCCACCAGGAAGGCGGCAGGTACCCGGGTGCGTTCACGTTCTTCCGGTTGTCCCACAGCGCGATCCAGACGGCCTGCGGCTTGGCCAGTCGGTGGCCGTCGATCCAGTTGCCGGTCCTCAGGTCGATGATCGCGGCGTCGGCGCTGGAGTACACTCCCGACAGGTATCCCCGGGCATTGAGCTGCCTGGTCCAGGCGTCCAGGAAGGTCAGCACCGCGGTCACGCAGCGGCCCTTGGTGCGGTTGTACGCCTCCATGTCGTAGTAGAGCGGTGAGCCGCGGCCGATGCCGAGACTGGTGGCGTCGGCGATCGCGTTGTCGGCGGCCACGCGGCCCTGCGCCGCCGCCTGCCCGACGCGGATCCGCCCGGGAAATGGATCGCACGGCGGCTGCGGGCCGACGTAGCTGGGCAGCAGCGACCAGCCCATCGCCTTCACGGTCTGCACCCAGGTGCGGGACAGGTAGCCGTAGGCGCGGGCCACGTTCTCGCCGCCGATGTAGATTCCCGCGGCCGAGAACCGCGCCCGCCACACCTGCATGGTCCGCAATGACGGAGTGTGGCACGTGTCGAAACCGGCCATCGGGCGGTCCTGCCCGCCGGATGCAGCGGTCGCGGCGGGCCGAGCGGCCGGCCGTGGGCGTGCGGCGGTCGCGGTCTTCAGGGCCGGGGCGTCCAGGTGGTGTCCCCCCATCGCGATGCCGCAGACTGCGTATCCGCTCACTACCATGGCCATGACCGCGCGATGCATTGATCCCCCCGAAGCAACGCTGTCGCTCGTGGCGCGGCCGAAGTCGTGAGGATACCGAAAGCTGGATGAGTTTCACGGAAACGGCTCCCGCGCGCTTTGGGCCTGATCTTCCCCCGTATTTCCCGGACTCACGCGCGGAATCGAGCCCGAATATCACTGGATGCAGTCGTCGAGCTACTTGATGTCATGATGGACGTGCTCAGGGAACGCGGGTCGCGGGAGCGCCAGGCGCCGCCAGGATCTTGGCCTTGTCACCGAGTCCGGCGAGCAGCGCGACCGCCTCATCCACGCTGTGCGCTCGGTGGTAGGCGAACGGCCCTGACTTCACCATGTGCTCCCACGATGCCAAGAGGTCCATTTGGTATACCATCTTTCAGACGCTCCGGGAGCCCCGCATGTCTCATCCGCATCTGCTGGTCGAGCATCATCCGGCCGGCTACCGCTGGCTGCGCCTGGCCCGGCCGGAACGGCGGAACGCCCTGGACGCGCGATTCCTGACCGCGATCCGCGATGAGCTGGCCACCGAGCCGGGGGCTCCTGTCCTGCTCGGCAGCGCCGACCCCCAGGTGTTCTGCGCGGGGGCGGACCTGACCATTTCTGATGCCGAACGGGCCGTGGTCTCAGATCACATTTACCAGACTTGCGAAACGATCGTGACCAGGCCCGGGCCGGTGATCGCCGTGATCACCGGGGCGGCGGTCGGCGGCGGGGCGCAGCTGGCCGCGGCGTCGGACATCCGGGTCGCGGGTCCGGGTGCACGGCTGCGGTGGATAGGGCCCCCGGGAGTGGACCTGGCGGTGGGCGCCTGGGTGCTGCCCGACCTGGTCGGCCGGGGAGCGGCCCTCGATATCACGCTGACCGGCCGGTGGGTCGAGGCCGACGAGGCGCTCGCCCTCGGCCTGGTGAACCAAGTCACCGGCGAGCCGCTGGCCCAGGCCGAGCAGATCGCCGCCGGGCTGGCCGCGCGCGGGCCGGGGGCCGGCGTCAAGGCGGTGATGGCGGCCGGCGGCCTGCTCGACCGGCTGCGCGCCGAGCGCGAGGTCAACCGGGCGGCCTGGGCGCGGGTGAACTCGAGTGCCCGAGGATTATCACAACTGGAGCCTGGCCGGCTGGCGGGAGCACCTGCCGGGGGTAGGCGACGCCAAGGGGTTCGCGGCGGGACTGGGCCGGGACACGATCCCGGCGCTGGCCGCCGCGTCGGCGGCCGCCCGGCCGGGACGGGTCGCGGTCACCGTCGACGGCGAGCCGGGCCGGCTCCCGCGGTGTCGGCGAGAGACATCAGGACTCCGCCGTGCATGACGCCGCCGGTGGTACATAGGTGCGGCGCCTATGC
>Ga0116218_1000958_pt1 | contig 19215 bp, 20 predicted proteins | sample Sb_taG_2_FD_88966 | JGI IMG/M metagenome (GOLD analysis project Ga0116218, IMG submission 88966) | Peat soil microbial communities from Weissenstadt, Germany - Sb_50d_5_LS metaG | ecosystem: Environmental > Terrestrial > Soil > Wetlands > Peat | place: Germany: Weissenstadt | collected 2010-09-21 | reverse complement strand
CGGGCTGCGGGCGATGAGTGCGAGCTGCTCGAGCTCCCAGGCGTCGATCACTTCGCGCTGATCGACCCCCGGTCGCAGGCGTGGGCGAGCGTCGCGACGCGGCTGACGGAATTGGTCTCGTGAGACCTGTGGCCAGAAGGGCTGACGGATGAGCGCGTTCACGGAGGCCGAGCTTCGCTACCTCACCGGGGGACGGCAGCTCGGCCGGATCGCGACCGTCGGCGCCGACGGCACGCCGCACGTGGTGCCGGTCGGATGGATCTACAACGCGGCGCGCGACACCATCGATGTCGGCGGAGTTGACCTCGAGCAGTCCAAGAAGTTTCGCGACGTGGCTCGGTCCGGGCGGGCGGCGATCGTGATCGACGATGTGGAGAGCACCGACCCATGGCGTCCGCGCGCGATCGAGGTCCGTGGCCGCGCCGAAGCGATCGCGCTGCCCACGCCGCTGATCAGGATCCATCCGGAGCGGATCGTCAGCTGGGGCCTCGGACAGGGGCGCGGCGGGCGGACGGTGGCGAGCTAGGACACCGGCCTCGATCGGAGGCGCTCAGCGCTCGTCGAGGAGCCTGCGTAGGAGTGCCACGAGCTGCGCCCGTTGCCTCGGCGGCAGCGGTCTCAGCAGGCGAGCGAATGGTTGAGCGAGATCGTGCTCGATCTTTGCTCCGATCGCCCGTCCCTTCCGGGTGATGCTGACATGGATCGCGCGTCCGTCCGCCGCGACGGGTTTGCGCCTGACCAGTCCGCGTTGCTCGGCGCGATCGACGAGACCGCTTACGCTGGATTTCTCGAGATTGAGGTAGCCGGCGAGTTCGAGCATCCCTGGCTCGCGGTCGCGCAGGATGCCTAGCAGGCGCAGTTGCGTAAGCGACAGGTCGTGGCTCTCGGCGACCTGTCCCAGGAGCTGCTGGACGGCGAAAGAGATCTCGACGAGCGCATCGCGGGCAACGTCCTCACCGCCGGTCGACCCCTCATGCTCCCTGGCATCCGTCATCGCTGGGAGCATAGTTGGATCTGGTTCTTGTTACGAACTAATATGGTTCGTACCGCCAACTAGATCGGAGCCGTTGGATGCACGCCGCCGTCGTTACGTCATTTGCTGAGCCGCCCCGCTATGAGTCCTTTCCGGATCCCGTCGCCCAAGGGGATCACGAGGAGGTCGTGCGGGTGCTCGCGGCCGGACTACACCCGCGAGTGCGCTCTGGCGCGGACGGCTCCCACTACACCAGCACGGGAGCGCTGCCACTGATCCCGGGGGTCGATGGCGTCGGGCGGACGGCCGGCGGCGAGCTGGTCTACTTCGTCCTACTCGAGACGCGCTGGGGCAGCATGGCCGAGCAGACCGTGATCGACCGCCGCCGGAGCATCAGGCTGGATCCCGAGGTCGATGTCGCGGCGATCGCCGCCGCGATGAATCCCGCGATGTCGAGCTGGGTCGCGCTGCGCCGCCGCATCAATTTCTCGCCCGGACAGAGCGTGCTGATCCTTGGAGCGACCGGCAGTGCCGGCCAGATGGCCGTGCAGATCGTCAAGCACTTCGGCGCCTCCCGTGTGATCGCGGCCGGCCGCGACGCCGACCGGCTTGCGCTGGTGAGGGAGCTCGGGGCCGACGAGACCATCTCGCTGCTCGGGGACGAGGAAACCGTCGACTCCGCCCTGGGCCGGGCTGCGGCGACGGTCGATCTGGTAATCGACTACACCTGGGGCGCACCCACCCAACGTGCGCTACCTGCCGTCATCGCCCACCGCGGCGATCCCGCGCAGCCCCTCACGTGGCTTCAGGTCGGCGCGATCGCCGGCCCCACGATTGAGCTGCGGTCCGCCTGGCTACGGGCGGCTCGCGTCGACATCGTGGGCAGCGGCCAGGGATCGGTTCCGATCGCCACGTTTGTCGAGCAACTGTCCGCTCTTGCGGCCGAGATCGCCCGCGGCACCTTCGCCGTCTCGCCCGTCCCAGCAGGACTGAGCCAGGTCCACGACGCCTGGAATAACCCGACCGCGCCCGGCACTCGGATCGTGTTCATGGCCAACTAGTGTCGCGATTCATAAATTCCGCGACACCGAGAGACGTCACTGGCGGATGGATGGCGAGGACGCAGGAGGCAGCCGGACGACTCGGGGGCGGCCCGATCGTTGGCGAGGCTGGATGCCGAGCGAGCCGACCCCGAGGCAGCAGCGCTGCGCGAGCCGACGAGGACGAAGCCAGACGCTGCCAGGGGCGGCTCGAATGGCGTCGAATTTATGAATCGGGGCACTAGACGTCCGCGTACCCGGTCGTCTCCGGCTCGATGCAGCTGTCCAACTAGGACAGGGTGCGCGGTGGCCGTTCGGATCGATGGCGCCTGGCGGCACCGGGCTGTCCGGTGCGAGATGATGCCGCAGGCCATCACGAGCGCTGGTAACTGGAGGACGGCATGCAGCAGGGTCAGGCGTTGTCGGTGTGCATCGCGGGAGCGACGGGGTGGACCGGCCGAGCCATCGTCCAGGGCGTCCTTGACGCGGAGGATCTCACTCTCCGCGCAGCCGTCAGCCGTTCGGCTGCCGGCCGTGATCTCGGCGAGGCGCTGGGCAAGGAGCCGCTGGCAGTCCCCGTGCACGGGGCCGTCGCCGACGCACTAGACGGCATCGATGTGTTGATCGACTACACGTCGCCAACCGCCGTCAAGGCCAACACGCTCGCGGCGATCGACGCCGGAGTGGCCGTCGTCGTCGGGACGTCGGGACTGACTGCCTCGGACTACGAGGAGATTGACCGAGCTGCCCGCGAGCGCTCCGTCGGCGTGGTGGCCTCTGGCAACTTTTCACTCACCGCGGCGATGTGTCAGGCAGCCGCGCTGCTCGCGGCCCGGTACCTCCCCCACTGGGAGGTGATCGATTACGCGAGCGCCGCCAAGCCCGACGTTCCGAGCGGAACTGCGCGAGAACTTGCCGAGCGCCTCGGAAGTCTCCGACCGTCTGCCCTGGGACATCCAATCGAGGACCTTCATGGCCCGCGCGAGGCGCGAGGTGCGACGGTCGGTGGTGCCCAAGTCCACTCGGTCCGAGTCCCGAGCTTCGTGGTCTCGACCGAGGTCATCTTCGGCCTGCCCGACGAGCGTCTGTCGATTCGCCACGACGCCGGCGGGACACCCGAGCCGTACGTCGCCGGGACGCTGATCGCGGCGCGGCGGGCCGGCGAGCTCGTGGGGCTGACGCGGGGACTGGACACGCTCCTGGTCGGCGGATCGGTTAGTAGCTCGCGATCGTGATCGCCGTGCCCGAGCCGGTGTGGTTGGTAGATCGTCGCTGCGTCCGGGCCCAGTCGCGCGACGAGGGTGGCCGAAGTCGCGGTCGCGACGCTCGGCGGGGGGGCTGATGCGCGTCGACAAATGGCTGTGGACCGCGCGGCTGTTCAAGACCCGTGCGCTGGCGGCGGGCGCCATAAAAGGCGGCCGTGTGCACATCAACGGCACGGCGGCCAAGCCCAGCCGCGAGGTCGGGGCCCGGGGACCAGCTCGAGATCACGATCGGCGCTTTGCGGCGGACGGTGCGCGGGGACACCGACCGGACGCGGATCCTCGGCTCGCTCGTGCTGGTTGGCGGAGTGCTCTTTGTTGCCCTGCATACCGTCAGCGACGTCGGCATTACGGCGGTTCAGACCCAGTAGACCAAGTAGAGAACTGCGTCCCAATACGCTGTCTGGTTTGTGGCGTGACCTAGACTCGCGCCGATGTCGTTGCACCTGTTCGCAGGTCTGCGCGTGCGGGACTTCCAAGCGGCCCGACTGTGGTACGAGCGGCTGCTGGGCGAGTCGACGTTCTACACCCACGCCACCGAGGCGGTGTGGACGCTTGCCGAGGACCGATCGGTCTACGTCGTGGAGCACGCCGATGGAGCAGGCAGCTGCGTGGTGACGATCTTCGTCGACGATCTCGATGCCCACGTGGCCGCGATCGCTGCCCGCGGGCTCAAGCCCGACCAGTGCGAGACGTACTCCAATGGCGTCCGCAAGGCGCTCTACCGCGACCCCGACGGCAACGAGCTCGGGTTCGGCGGCGCGTGAGAAGACCGATCAGGAATCGAGAAGCGCGGTCGCCGATCCGCACCTAGCATGACCGTCGTGGACATCGCGATTCACGCGAGCTGTGTCCCGCATGACAATCCGCGACTTTGAGGAGTGACCATGACCAACTCTTCCACCGAGGGAATCAAGACGGTGCTGCATCCCGTGTCGGACCTGGCGGCGGCCAAGCCGGTGTACGCCGCCCTCCTCGGGATACCGCCCCAGACCGACTCGCCCTACTACGTCGGCTTCGACGCCGCGGGCCAGCAGATCGGGCTCGTGCCGGGCGGTGGACCGCAGGGCATGACCTCGCCGGTGGCCTACTGGCACGTGCCGGACATCGAGGCGAAGCTGGCCGAGGTGACCGCCGCGGGCGCCACCGTCAAGGAGCCCGCGCACGACGTCGGTGGCGGCCGCCTGGTGGCCACCGTCACCGACCCCGATGGCAATGTCCTCGGGCTGCTTCAGGACCGATGAGTGCTGGCCGCGAAGGCGGCCCTGCCTGACAGGATGAAGACACGATGAGAATGGCCACGAGGACCGACACGCCGTCGCCTGCGCTGTCCGTTGCTGACAGCCACGAGCTGATCCGCGTGCAGGGCGCGCGCGTAAACAACCTCGAGGACGTCAGCGTCGAGATCCCGAAGCGCCGACTGACGGTGTTCACCGGCGTCTCCGGCTCGGGCAAGAGCTCGCTGGTGTTCGGCACGATCGCCGCGGAGTCGCAGCGGCTGATCAACGAGACGTACAGCGCCTTCGTGCAGGGCTTCATGCCGACGCTGGCGCGGCCCGAGGTCGACCTACTCGATGGGCTGACGACCGCGATCCTCGTCGACCAGGAGCGGATGGGTGCCGATGTCCGCTCCAACGTCTTCGACGAGCCCACCGCGGGCATGCATCCCCATGACGTCCAGCGGATGAACGGCCTGCTGCATCGGTTGCGGGATAAAGGCAACACGGTGCTCGTCGTCGAGCACGAGCCGGAGACGATCGCGATCGCCGACCACGTCGTCGACCTCGGTCCCGGCGCCGGCGCGGCGGGCGGCACCGTCTGCTTCGAGGGCACCGTCGAGGGGTTACGGGCCAGCGGCACCACCACCGGCCGCCATCTCGACGATCGAGCCGCCATAAACGGAACGGTGCGAACGCCCACCGGCGCGCTAGAGATCCGCAGCGCGACGACGCACAACCTCTGCGACGTGGACGTCGACATCCCGCTCGGGGTGCTCGTCGTCATCACCGGCGTCGCCGGCTCGGGGAAGAGCTCGCTCGTGCACGGATCGATCCCCGCCGGTGCGGGTGTGGTGTCGATCGACCAGAGCGCGATCCGCGGCTCGCGACGGAGCAACCCGGCGACATACACCGGACTGCTCGAGCCGATCCGCAAGGCGTTTGCGAAGGCCAACGGCGTGAAGCCGGCGCTGTTCAGCGCCAACTCCGAGGGCGCTTGCCCGAACTGCAACGGCACCGGCGTGATCTACACCGACCTGGCGATGATGGCCGGCGTTGCCACCACCTGCGAGGAGTGTGAGGGGAAGCGGTTCGAGGCGTCGGTGCTGGACTACCACCTCGGCGGACGCGACATCAGCGAGGTGCTCGCGATGTCGGTGACCGAGGCCAAGGAGTTCTTCGGCACCGGCGAGGCGCACACGCCGGGCGCGCATGCCATCCTCGACCGGCTCGCCGACGTCGGGCTTGGCTACCTCAGCCTCGGCCAGCCGCTCACGACGCTCTCCGGCGGCGAGCGGCAGCGCGTCAAGCTGGCCACCCAGATGGCCGAGAAGGGCGGCGTCTACGTACTCGACGAGCCGACCACCGGCCTGCACCTCGCGGACGTCGAGCAGCTGCTCGGCCTGCTCGACCGGCTCGTCGACTCCGGCAAGTCGGTCATCGTCATCGAGCACCACCAGGCGGTGATGGCGCGCGCCGACTGGATCATCGACCTCGGCCCCGGCGCCGGCCACGACGGCGGCCGGATCGTGTTCGAGGGCACACCTGCCGACATCGTCGCCGCCCGCTCCACCCTCACTGGGGAGCACCTCGCGGCCTACATCGGCACCTGACCCACGCCCTCGCCCCACGCCGTGAGACGAGTTCTCTCATCTGTTTCGACTCGTCGCACTCAACCGACCGGAACCTCGCCGACTCGGGTTAGCGCCGTTCGATCTTCGCCAACCAGGCCGGTGCGCCCTGCGGGTCGAACGTTGTCTGGATCCGATCCGGACTGATGGAGGCAACGCTCCAGCTGCTGGAGCGTTTGAATGCTGCCCGCAACTCCTCCTGACTGATCGGATGCGGGCCGGTATTAGGTCCGACGTCACTGAAACAGAGCACGTACAGGTTCCCGCCATGAGCAGTCACGGACGCCAGACTCGCCACGTACTCTCGCCGTTCATCGCTGTCGAACGTGTGGAACAGCCCGCAATCGAGCACCGTCTCAAACACTCGGCCCAGTCGGTCCAGGCGCAAGGCATCGGCAACCACGAAGTCAGCGTCGATGCTGCGAGCAGCGGCCTTCTCCTGCGCGATCGACAGTGCGGTCTTGGCCACATCAACTCCCAGAACGTGCAGCCCCAGAGAGGCAACGTGAAGGGCGTTTTCGCCCGTACCGCATCCCGCATCGAGAACTGCGCCGGCGAATGCGCCTTCGCCCGCCAGGCGCAGTACCGCTGGCTGTGGTTGTCCGATGTCCCAGGGTGCCGGGCCATCGAGGTACGACGCATCCCATGGCCGGTCCGCCCGCCGCTCGTGACTGGTTGGTTGCCGCCTGCCGTACCAATCGTCGGCTCGGACTCCTGTCTGCTCGGACATCCTCGTCCTTCCCTGCGATTGGTGTAAGCAAGCGTCATTGTCGCATGCACCCGTGGTCCCCCGATCGCGTTGCCGACGCTGCGAGTGGGGGGTAGGGAACTCGCGCCCGCGTCATGCGTTCTCGCGAAGCACGCGCGCCAGCTGAACGCTTGACTGGCCAGCGGTTCCCGCCCGCCCGGACGGCCGCGGCGGAAGCGAACGCCTCAGCGCTTTCTGTCTCTGCGCTTTGAAATCGGATCCCCCCAAAGGTTTGTAAGCGCCTGACCGTCTCGGCCCCTCAGTCCTGCTTGGTCCGCGTCAGGCAACTCGACATCCTCTGGCGGCTTTCGACCTTGGTCCGCATCCAACCCCTGCCGCACCGGCGCCTCGAGCAATCGGAGGTCAATCAGGCGCACATGTCCGCAGCGCCCACAGCTGGGGGCGAGCGCTTCGAAGCCGGGAATCCTCACGTGAGTTTCGTAGGGAGTGGCCCCGACCATCCGGACTGGAAGGTCGATGATGTCATCGAGGCCACGCCAGTCGTCCGCTCCGCAAACAGGGCACTCAACGGGTGCGCCCTTTGCCTGAAGAACTCGCGGAACTCGTCGGGCGACATCCCCCCACGATAGCCGTGAAGCTCCCATCGTGTCCAAAAGACCGTTGCCAGCTAAAGCCGCTCCCTCCAGGCGGTAGGAGCCGTCCTCCAACTCGTACCGCGACCGCTCGGTTGCATCTGGAAAGCAGTAGAGGTCGCGCCTCAAGCGCTGAGCGCTCCCAGCCGAGCGCGAGCACTTGACGACTCCGAGACGGGGATGAGGCGCCCCGCTTCGCCCAAGCCATGCGGAGGGATAATTCCGTAGAAGCTTCGTAGTCGCCAGCCTTGACCAGGTACATCTCGTGCCAGATGCCGGTGCGGTTCGTCCGCTTACCCGGCGGGCGAGCGACCAGGTAGTCCAGCATGTGCTTCATGCCGCGTTGCCCGCCCGAGTCCACCAGGCTGCGCGCGAGGTGGAGCTTGTCGAAACGAGCGCCGATTAGATGCGGCGACCACTGTGTTGTGTAATCGCGACACAACCTGGGGTGTGACGTCGACCACGAAGCTCGCGAGTGCCATCGCCCCCGGCGACGTTATGCGACTGGCGTTGGGACGAACTTGACGACAGCGTCGGTCACTGCGAGCGGATTGTCGATCGGGACCCAGGTCTTGGCTCCGGGAATGGAGATCAGTGTCGCGCGGGGGAACTCGGACGCGAGCCGTCGCGCGTGTGCGATCGGGAAGAAGTCGCAAGAGTCGCCCCAGATCAGCAGGACCGGCCGGTCGAACCGCGGGATCGCCTCGGACGCGTCGATGAGGGGTTGCGGGCGGAAGCTGCCCATGGCTGCAACGAAGTCGTCGGCCACCCGTTTATCACGGAGTGCTGGCGCGAGGAACGCCTCCGCCCGTTCGTTGTCGAGTCCACTCGCGGTGACGGCCGAGAGGCTCCGGCGCCGGAAATCCGGCGAGCGAAGCTGCAGCCAAAGCTGCACCCGAAACAGTGCCCGGGCGAGTCGGGGGACCGTGCGACACACCGTGGTCGCCTTTTGCAGCTTGTCCGGCGGGAATTGGTCGTAGCTCTCACAATTCGTCAGAACCAGACGGCCGACTCGTTCGAGCGCCGGATGACCGCTGGCCAGCGACAGCAGGAGCAGTCCACCTGCCGTGTCATTGGCGACCACCGTGGCATCTTCCACGTCGAGCAGGTCGAGGCAGTCGAGCAGCAGCCGAGCCACCGAGGTGGCTGACCGGTCCGCTCCGGGCGCCAGTGGCCAAGGATGCGCTCCCAGCGGGAGGCCGATTGTGATGCAGCGGTAGTGGTCCTGGAGCACGGCGACGACGTCACGCCATAGATCGTGATTCGCGAGCGCGCCGGCGAAGAACACGATGGTCGGCCCTTGGCCGGAGGATTGCCAAGCCAAAGACCCGAGCCGGGTTTCAAGGTTTTTGGATTCCATGAGTAGATGACATACTTACAGTATGTAGATTGTCAAGCGGGTCTGCTGCCGGCACGGTTCAGCGCCGCTTCGCCGGCGCCAGACCCTCGAGCATCGCCTCGAGCGCCTGCCCGACGGCCGCCCTGGCCGCCTCTTGGTCGCCGGCGCGCGCGATGATTAGACCTCCCAGCAGCGCCAGTCCCCCGACGAGATGAGCGAGCACATCGGGCTCCAGATCGATGATCTGGCCGTCGTCCCTGGCCGTGGCAATGAACGATCGCAGGGCCACATGACCGGGCTGCTGGTCGGCGGGACCTTCCGGCTCGAGACCCAGCAGGGCCGGGCCGTCGAGCAGCGTGATCCGCTGGATCTCCTTGTCCATCGCGACATCCAGATAGGCGTTCACGCCGGCGACAACCTGCTCAACCGGGGATCCCTTCAGATCAGCGGCAGCAGCCGTATGCGCCTGCGCTTCGGCCTCGACCTCTGCGTAAACAGCGCGGAACAACGCCTTCTTGCTGGCGAAGTGGTGGTACACCGCCCCCTTGGTGACCCGCGCCGCCGCCGCGATCTCATCGAGCGACGTCTGCGCGTAGCCCTTCCCGCCAAACAAGGACCGAGCGCTGGCCAGCACCGCCCGGCGAGTAGCCTCAACATGCTCCGATCGCAGCATCGCCGATGGCTCGGGGCCGCCGCCGTCTTTCCTTGCTCGCCGAGGCACGCCGCCAGTATGCCAGCGCAATCCGCCCGGCAACCAAGCCTGCGACTGTTTCATACTCGCAGTATGAGAATGTCGGAGCGACGCTCCTCTACGGCGGCGGGTAATCCGAGCTTGTAGAGAGCCCGCCGTGTCGACCTATGGATAGCCGGGCTCGCCTCGGCGGCTCGGAGGCAGCTGCCGGTGGTCGGCGATCCACTCTGCCTGCTGCTCGGCGTTCCAGTTGTCGAACGGGACCTTCTTGTCGACGAGGTCTTCGTACTGGTAGGCGTAGCCGCGGTCGCCGTGGCGGATCGTGGCCTGGAACTGCGCCCACAGCGAGCTGGCGATGTAGTGGTCGCCGAGCTGGTACTGGTATGCATGCCCAGCCTCGTGGATGAGCGTGTGGTCGGACATCGAGCCCCCCTGCACCTCGATCGTGTTGCCGATCGTGCGAGTCGAGCCCGCGCCGAGCACGGCGTTGAACACGATCACGATCTTGCTGATGTCGAGGTGGTCGCCGTAAACGCTCTTCAACAGGTCGTGCTCGCTCGTGTTGACGCCGCGTGGGCCCCTCGTGTCGACGGCCGGCGGCTCAGGATCGGGAGCGAACTGGATGTCACCTGGGCTGATCGGGAAGAAGTCGACGTCGAGGCTGTTCAGGCGCGCGAGGGTCGCTTCGCCGGGGTCGACATGGCCGTCCTGTGAGAGGCCCTTCTGGGCCTGTTGGAACTGGAGGATCGCCGCCGTCAGTACCGCGATGTCTTCCTTGGACACTGATCCGTCGGACTTCAGCGGAATCGTCGGTCCGCCCTGGGCGGACGGCACCTTGTTAAGTAGAAAAGCGACCGTCGCGACATCCTCGGGAAGGTTGTAGGAGCTGTGTCCCACCGAGGCGGAGATCGTCTTGTGCCCGAGCGGATCGGACTTCTTGCGCTGCAGCTCGCGACGTGCGAGTGCGCGGGTCACGGCCCGGTTGCCGGCGCGGCGCTGCAGAGCGAAGACGGCATCGGGGTGGCCCGCGGTCAGCGCGGCGAGGGTCAGCGGCGCGCCGGCACGCGCCGTGACCGCCGGTGCTGGCACGGACGCCGATTCGGTCTGAGCCTCGTTCGCTCGGTCCTGCGAGGACATCGCCCCTCCCACTTTATGCCGCTCACCGCTCCGGCAGGCATCTTTCGTCGCGTGCCGACAAGCGACCACCCATGTGACTGCTCTGCATCTGCTGACAGGTCAGCTCGCCGACCACGCCGCTGAGGACGTGAGCACCCGCACGGGAAACGTGATCGGCCTGATTAGGAGCATCAGCGTCGCCAGGGGCGCCGCTCAAAGGTTGTCGATCACCTCTCGCGCGTGCGCGAAGTCAAGACCCGTCAGCTCGCGGTAGCGCTTGACGGCGTCCATCGTCTTGCCAGCGCGCGCCAGCTCGAGCACATCCGCCGGAACACCAGTTGCGTCAGGCCTCGTATCGCTGCGACCCATCGGCGCGTAATGCAGTCCGATTACGCGACCGAGGTTCTCCTCGATCCAGTCCAGCCGCTTCTCAATTCTCTCGATCGCCTTGGTCAGCTCGGCTTCTGTCATCTGCGCGTCTCACTCCCGCCGCATCGTGCTTGGCGTATCAAAATCCTCTGCGGTGGCGAAGTATCCCGCGTCCCGAAGTCCCGGCGGCGTGTTGCTCCCCTGCAGCCAATCGCATACCGGCTGGGAGCGGCATCAGTGTGACCGCCGCGAGCAAGTTCGGGTTGAACATCACGACGAGGGACTGCAGAACACGTCGACGAGATCGCTGCTCACAGTGGGGGTTCCGGTCGGGCTGGGCGTCCCGCCGCGCGTCATATGCGACGATCCAGCCCAATCCCGCGCACATCGTCAGACCGCGACCGATGACTGACTGCCCGGCCGGATCGTCGCATCGCCCGATTCGGGTGAAGGCAGCGTGCTCTCGTCAGGCGAGGATTCGGATGATCGGCATGGACAACGACCACATACGGAATTCCCGATCCCGTGCGTTCGCACCCCTCGCGGCCCTCGGCGGTCGTGCCGCGAGCGCTACGTTGAGACCGCTTAGCGGAGCCGTCGGCGCTGCCGCGGACGCCGGGATCAGTCTGGAGCGGCGGGCGGTTGACCACTTGCTCGAGAGCGGCGAGCTGGAACGGTTTCTCGGGAGCGCCCAGTTGCAGGCGATCGTCGCGCAGGTGGTCAGGAGCGACGGCGCGACGCAACTGATCGACACGTTCTTCGACAGCGGCCTGTTCGACAGGTTCGTCGATCGGCTGTTGGCCAGCGACGCGTTGTGGCGGCTGGTCGACGAGATCGCGTCGAGCCCAGCGGTGAGGGCAGCCGTTTCGCAGCAGGGGCTCGGGTTCGCTGATCAGCTCGGCGACGCGATGAGGGAGCGATCACGCAAGGGTGACCGCCGGCTCGAGCGCGTCGCTGATCACCTGATGCGGCGCGACCGGACGGGGTCGCCACAGACCCCGACGCAAGGCGGTGAAGCTCAAAAGCCAGGTGGCGAAGATGAGCGGCCCACCCGCTTCTCCTAACGGCAGTACTCCGCTCCGGGGCACGCTCGCGAAGAACGCGCGTCACGCCGGTCTCATGACGAGGCTGGCGACTGGTGAATGTGGCGACCCCTAGGTTGATACTCGATCACCCGATCGCCCCCCCGAGGCGGCGCACGCGGCAGTCCGACGACCGGCTGGAGCGAGGCGCTCGTCGCCTGACCAGTCGCCTGGTCAACCGAGCCCGGGCGAATCCCCACAGGCACACTCGATGAGCAGCACGGCCGAGTCGCCTCAGAGCGACACGACGCTCAACACCACGGTCGAGGAGAACCTGCCTTACGTCGGGCTCGTCACCCGCCTGATGTCCTGGTGCGTGGACATCGTGATCATCAACGTGGTGGCGATCATCACCGGGCTCGGTATCGAGCTTGTCGCGTCCATCTTTCCGATCACGAAGAATCTGAAGCCACTCTTCGTTGCGATCGCGGGTGGCGTTTACGTCCTCTGGACCGCCGCCTACTTCGTGGCGTTCTGGTCGATAACGGGCCAGACCATAGGTTCCCGACTGATGCAGGTGCGGTTGGTGAACCCGAGCGGGGGCAAGGTCAAACCCGTCCGGGCGCTGGTGCGCTGGGTCGGGATGAACCTCGCGATGGTGCCGTTGCCGTGGGGTTTCGTGCCGATCCCGCTCAAGCGCCTCGGATTCCCGGACTGGCTTGCCCATACGCGTGTGATCGAGACCGAACAGCTGTCGATGGCCGCAGCGCGAGAGGAAAAGAAGCGCCAGGCGCGCGACAACTCCCAACGTCCGCCTCCGCCGCTGAACCGGGAGATAACCGATGACTGGCAAAGCTGACCTGCCGCCGGGACCTCGCGACCCGGCCGACGAGCTGCCGCGGAGCACACCCAACGCGGACCTGCTCGCGAGCTTAGGCGCCGACTCGTTTGAGGTCTGGGGCCTTGACCGCGATACGCTGGTGCTCATCCGACTGGCGGCCGTGGTGGCGCGTGATGCCTCGTCCCCCAAGTGGCGGCTTCGGCCTCGCCGCGCAAGACGCCGTTTGAGGCTGAACGCGGTCTCCGCGATCGTCGTCGGTGAACTACGGACAGCGGGAGGGGCTAACTACCGATTGCCGCCGGATTGCTGCTCTGTAGCGTCCCCGACCGACATCAGGATCCCCTCTCCCGGGTCCTATCTCGATGCCGGGCCCCGGGGACGCCACCGTCCCCGGGGTGACCAATGCGGGGATTGGTGCGAAATCAGACGACCCGTCACAGAAGGTGACCGGGCGGAAAGGAAGCGCATTATGAAAGGTGCAGGCCGGGCAGTGTTCGTCGCGATTCTGTTGTTGATCATCGGCACGCTCAACATCATCTACGGCTTCGCTGCGATCGGCAACGCTCATTTCTTCAACAACACGCAATACGTATTCTCGAGCCTTCACACCTGGGGGTGGATCACGGTCATCGTGGGCGTCATCCAGCTCACCGGTGGGTTCTCGCTTATGGTCGGCGGAGGCTACGGCCGGTTGATCGGAATCATCTCGGCCATCATTGGTGCGTTCGAGTCGCTGCTTTCGGTCGGCGGAACGCACCCGTGGTGGTCGCTGGCGATCTTCGCGCTCTGCATATACGTCCTGCATGGCCTCCTCATCCTGGGCGAGGAAGAGCCGGTCGGAGCCTAGCTGCAGGAGTCGGGAGCCTGGCCGGTGCCAAGGCTCCCGACTGTTGCCACGGGCTGGCGCTCGTTGGCGAGGGCTCAGCGCGCTCGCGCCCGCCTGAACGGCGGTAGCGCAACGGCCGGGCGTGAGCGCCCGGCCACGCGGCGACAGCACGAGTGAGCGGCACGTGAGCGTCGAACGGGGCAGGATCTCGTCACCGACATGCTGGGGACCTCGCCGGACGTCGAGGTGCGTGTCGACGTCGTCAAGTCGCATCCCGGCCCCGTCCGGTCGACGTAGTCAAGGGAGCGGACCTTCTCGTGGTCGGCTCCGTTGAGGTTCGTGGCACGATCATCAAACGGTCCGCCGGCGCGGACGGTGGTGCAAGCCGCTCGCGAGGCGAATCTCCTCGTGGTAGGGAGCCGCGGCCACGGTGACGTCGCCGGGAAGTTGCTCGGATCGGTTAGTGAGCGCTTTGTGACCAACGCCCGCTGCTCGGTCTTTCTCTTTCGGGGCTAGGTACGCTGAGCATCCCCGGCTGATAGCTCGGATCTCCGACCACAATGAGCGCCCTCCGACGCTTCACCGGAGTTGCCAGATACCGGTCCCGCGGATGTTCGGGCGAAGGAGCTCACATGAGCACGACACCTATAGCCGACTATGCGCTCCTTTCGGACCGGCACAGCGCTGCGCTGGTGAGCCGGGACGGGTCGATCGACTGGTTGTGCTTCCCGCGCTTCGACAGCCCGTCGATCTTCGGTCGCCTCCTCGATGACGAAGCTGGCCACTGGTCAATGCGGGCCATGGCCGCCACACAGGTGACTCGCCGCTACCTGGACCGCACCATGGTGTTGGAGACCACCTTCCGCACGCCGACGGGTACGGTCGCGATCACCGACGCCCTGGCCATGGGCGACGGCAACCGGGGGCACGAGCTCGGCAAGGGTGCACCGCATCTTCTGCTGCGGCGTGCGACGTGCGTTGAAGGAGAAGTCGAGTTGTCCCTGGAGTACGTCCCGCGCCCCGAGTACGGGGTGGCCCATCCCCTGCTCGATGCTGTCGACGGTGGAGTGGCCACGTTCGGGGGCGCCGACGTGCTGGTCCTCTCTTCTCCTATGGCCCTGACCGTCGACCAGTCGGCGGTCTCAGGCCAGCTCCAGCTCCGCCGCGGCGAGAGCGCGGGCTTCGCCCTCCACCACGCCAACCGGGCAGAGACGGGCTCAGCCAAGGTCTGGAGCCAAGCCGAGATAGGCGCACGGCTCGAAGACACCGTGTCGGCGTGGGAGTCGTGGTCGGAGCTCCACCAGGCCTACGTGGGTCCGTGGCGAGACCTGGTGCACCACAGCGGACGGGTGCTCCAGGCACTCTCCTTTGCACCCACCGGCGCGATCTGCGCGGCGGCGACCACTTCGCTGCCTGAGGCGGTGGGCGGCGCCCGAAACTGGGACTACCGCTACGCCTGGGTCCGGGACGCCTCCTTCACGATCGAGGCCCTTTGGGTGGCGGCCTGCCCTGACGAAGCCAATGAGTTCTTCGACTATGTGACCTCCTCCGCGGCCGGCTCGCTCGACGGGGGCGGCGACCTGCAGATCATGTTTGGCATCGGCGGCGAACGGGACCTGACCGAGCGGGAGCTACCGCACCTGGAGGGCTGGCGACACTCTGTCCCCGTTCGGGTCGGCAACGGTGCCTGGAACCAGCGCCAGCTTGACGTCTACGGCGAATTGCTCAGCGCCGTTTACCGCCTCTCCGACCACCTGTTCGACAACGCCTCCCGACGGGTTGGGCCAATGGCCGCCCCTGATAAGTGGGGTGCGACCCCCGATCTGGCACCAGCCACACGACGTTTCCTGGTCCAACTCGCCGACACCGCCGCCCGGCGCTGGCAGGAAAAAGACCAAGGGATCTGGGAGGTTCGGGGCGAGCCTCGCGACTTCTTGTACTCCAAGCTGATGTGCTGGGTGGCCCTCGACCGGGCGGTGGCCTTAGCCGACCATCTCGACGCCTCCGACCGAGTCGAGGCATGGAAGCAGACCCAGGACCAGATCCGTGAGGCGATCCTGACCAGAGGCTGGAGCGACCGGGCCAGCGCCTTCACCCAGTCCTTCGGCTCCGACGAGCTTGACGCCTCCAGCCTGATGCTGCCCTTGGTGGGGTTCCTTCCCGCCGACGATCCCAGAGTGCTGGCCACGATCAACGCGACCGAAGAACGCCTTACTGATGATCGCGGACTGGTGTACCGCTACCGGTCCGACGATTCGCTCGCGGGCGTGGAAGGGACGTTCCTTCTGTGCACCTTCTGGCTGGCCCAGGCCCTGGCCCGGGCCGGACAGCCGGCTCGGGCTCGCACCGTATTCGAACGGGCCGCCGCCTTCGTCAACGACGTCGGCCTGCTCGCTGAGGAGGTCGATCCCGTCAGCGGAGAGCTCCTGGGCAACTTCCCCCAAGCCTTCAGCCACATCGGGCTCGTCAACGCGGCCTGGGCCATTTCTGAGATCGAACTCCAAGAGACCCCACCTGCTGAAAGTGCCCCCGGCGCCTCGGGTCCGTCGGATCGAGCTCCGGCTTGATGGCGGCCGGCATCAGCTTCGGGATCGATCTCGCCAATGAACAGGCTGGACAGCATGGTGGAAGCAACGAACGCCGCCCCGATGACGGCTCCGAGAGATGACGACGGCGACGTCCTGCTGATAGGTCGCGCGGTATACGAATAGCAGACATGAGAACCGACGCTCCCGGTGCCCCGGCCGTATGCGGATCTCTGTGTTCGTGCCGTGAGCGCGCACAGCGCGAGCGCTCCGCGCTATGACGAGTAACAAGCTGTGCCGCCTGAGTGGCAGCGCAGGCCGAGCCGGTACGCGGACATCGTGAACGTCTGCCGGTGCCCGTCTGTGCTGCAGATCTCCCAGCCGAAGTCGATCTGGTTCAGCCCGGTCGCGGCGGTCAGATGGCGGCTGACCAGCCAGTGCAGCATCGCGAGCACGTTGACGGTTCCGCTGGACTCGTTGCCGTGACGGACGATGTAGATCGTATGGAAGCCCGTCGAGCCATCGGTCGGGTCCTGCCACACCGCGTAGCGTGCGTGCCCGAACTCTGGTCTGGCAACGATCCTGCCGGGTGGCGGATTGGTGCGGTGGTCATCGACCCAGATCATCACCTCCTGGGCGTAGTCCGTGGCGGCACTGTTGCCCATCCAGATGTCGTAGGCGGCCTCGTTGTCGCCGACCGATGGCATCGACTGCCTAAACGTGCTTGAGATAGCCGCGAACCTGGCCAGCGGTGCCGGCGTGTCCTGCGTGGTCGTGAGGATCTGCTGGACATCCGGATAGGACAGGACCGCGGTATTCCCGCGTGGCTGGTCCGAGATAACCGACCACTTGCCCGGAGTGTGCACGCGGATCGTCTGCCGATGCCCCGGCCCAGCAGGGTTCCACATGTCGTTCAGCACGTAGGTGTTCTCGCCGTTTGAGTCGCTGATCGGCTTATACCGGTACGGCCCACATCCAGGCCCGGGGTTCTCGTTGCCGGGGTCGGTCCGGATACAGAGCGACCCGGACGCCAACGCCGAGCCCGCCACACCCGCCGCGATCAAACTGATTCCGAGCAACCCAACAACGGCCGCGCCCGCAGATCGGCGTCGGCCGGGCGAGCACACACGTGGTCGCCGAGTCGCAATCACCATCATGGATCCTCGCGTCGCGTGAGGCTACGCATGGCGGTCACGATTGACAGGATGATCGCGGACGAGTGCACCTGACGTCTCCACGACCGAGGCTATCGCCGACGGCATCTCAAAATATTCGACGCCGGCGCACCCGATCCGGGACGCCCGGTCTGACATCACCCGGTCGGGTTAGGGGCTTTGTCTCGCGCGTTGGAGAACAGGTCTCGATGCGACGCGATCCAGGCTTCGGATGTCGTCGGCTGTAGGCCGGTCAGTTCCCGGTAGGTGTCGGTGCATGCTGTCGCCTGTCCATTGCGCCACGCTCGGAAATGGCAGATGACGCCGATCTCCGCCTGGTCAGCGGTCATGTTTGCTTCCTCGACTAGCAGGCGCTCGAGTTCCTCGTCAGGCACATCGATATACGGGATTGGTCGGCCCGTTACCCGGGACAGGATCTCGCAAAGGTCGCCGAGCGACAGCAGTTGCGGGCCCGTGATTACGTAGTCGCGACCATTTTCACGACGATCCGCCAAGACGACGGCGCCGGCACGGGCGACGTCATCCGCCGCGACGTGGGCAACTTTCCCTTCGCCGGCCGAGGCCACAACCCCACCGACTTCTTCGATCCACGGGATCATCGAAAGCAGGCTCGTCTCGAGTACCGACGTTGGCGACAGGAGTGCCCACTCCAATCCCGACTGGCTGATCGCGTCGACGCTCGCGTCATGGAGGCTGCCGAGCGGGTCGCCGTGATGCTCCACCGCGCCGAACAGCTTGACGATCCGACGCACGCCAACGCGCCGTGCCGCCTCCAGAACGTTTCCCTCGCGAACAGCTACCCGGTCGTCCATCGGCGAGACGAGGAATACGGTGTCGACCCCCGCCATCGCATCCAGGAGCGTTTCCGGGCGGTCCATATCCGCCACGACTGGATCGACGCCCGGGCGCTTGAATTGCGCAGCGCTCCCCGGGTGCGAGGTCATCGCTCGCACCGGCACGCCGCGCTGGGCCAGCTGATCAGTGACCCCACCTCCGAACATACCTGTCGCACCTGTCACCAAAATCATGCGCTCTCCTCAAGTCCGTGGGTCCAACGTCGTAGCCCGTCTTGGACCCCGCGACACGCGAAATCGTCAGCTCTTCATCGTCATCGCCGGTCTTGTCCTTGAACGCCGCTTTGTCGCCGTTGCACTCGTCCCGCCGGACGGCCGCGGGCGACTGCCTTCGTGGCTAAGCGCTCGCCGCCATTGCGCTCGCACGGGCCCACGCGACGCCTGGAGCAGCAGCCCGGCCAGGAGCATCTCGACGGAACGGCCCGTGACACCCAGGCATCGGACTGGGGGCACACACAGTCGTGATGCGCGGCATAAGGCGCGACTATGGACTCAATGCCAACAACGGAGGTCAACATGAGCACCATCGACGAGGAGTGTCAAGGAGATGGTCTTGGCCCACTTCATCGTTTCAGATGATGTCGAGCGTTCCCGCCGCTTCTACACCGAAGTACTTGGCGGCAAGACAGTCATCTCCGGCGAGCCGAATGACGAGGTGACGTACGTCGCGCTAGCCAACAGCTGGATCATCATTAACGTCGGAGGAGGTCCGACGGACGACAAGCCGACCGTCACGCTCGAGACGCAGCCCGACCCAGATCGGGTGAGCAGCTTCCTCAACATCCGGGTTGCGGACATCCAAGCTGTGTACGCCCAGTGGAGCGCGCGGGGCGCCCAATTCCTGACGCCGCCGAAGCAGCACGAGACCGAGATGCGCTGCTACATCCGCGATCCCGACGGGTACCTGATTGAGGTGGGTCAGACGACCCTGCCAAGAGGTTGGCGTCCACCGTCTTGACCACTTGTGTGGGCGCGCTGTCTGGGGACGGCCTT
>Ga0116218_1000948_pt1 | contig 19378 bp, 11 predicted proteins | sample Sb_taG_2_FD_88966 | JGI IMG/M metagenome (GOLD analysis project Ga0116218, IMG submission 88966) | Peat soil microbial communities from Weissenstadt, Germany - Sb_50d_5_LS metaG | ecosystem: Environmental > Terrestrial > Soil > Wetlands > Peat | place: Germany: Weissenstadt | collected 2010-09-21 | reverse complement strand
CTCGAGCGCACCACCTGGCGCCCCCTGCGTGCGGTCGACGCGCGGCGCCGCGGCTCGCTCAACGCGCCTCCCCCCCTCCTGGGTGGCGGGGTGTTTGGCGTCTGGTGTGTTGTTTGTGGGGGGGGGGGGGGGGGGGGGGGGGGGGGGGGGGGGGGGGGGGTACAAACCCAGCACCGCCCTAACACTGCCGAGGTTGCAAGCACTGACTTCACCGAGTCAGTTTCGCAGCGGCGGGTTCGTCCAGCATCCACAGCAATTTTCCGTCGGAGGGTTGCACTCTTTGCGATGGCAGTGGAGGCGTGTTCTTGCCTTCGAGAACCTGACGCAGCATCTCGGCTTTGTCCGCGCCGCTGGCCAGGAACATCACTTCGGCGGCGCGATTGAGCACGGGGAATGTGAAGGTGATGCGGTGCGTGTTGAACTTCGCTACCCAGTTGGCGACCACCAGCCGCGATTGTTCGTCGAGCGCCGCGGAATCGGGAAACAACGAAGCGGTGTGGCCATCGGGACCCATGCCCAGCAGAATCAGATCAAAGCGCGGAAATTCTGGTGGCCGAGTTTCGGAGCGAATTTCGGGTCGAAGCTCGAAGAAGCGGCGGAGACGCGACTCGTAGTCCGCAGCAGCGGCGTTGGCATCGGGATTTTCGGTGAGCACGCGAAAAACGTTTTCGGAGGGAATGGCAATCTTGGTGACCAACGATTCATTCACCATCCGGTAATTGCTTTCGGGATCGGTGGGCGGGACGTGGCGTTCGTCGCCGAAAAATAAGAAGACGCGGTTCCAGACGAAGCTGGCGTAGTTCGCGGCGAGCAAAGAATACAGAGCTTTTGGAGTGGAGCCGCCGGAGAGCGCTACCGTGAATCGTCCCTGAGCGCCGATGGCGGTGCGGGCGGCGCTGATGAATTCTTCGGCGGCAGCGTGAAACAAATCGGCCGCGGTGGCTAACACTTCAATCGATCGAGTAGTAGGCATTGAATCATTGCATCATTGAGGTATTGAATCATTGCTACGAAGTCAGCTTCTCAGTGATTCAATCGCTCAATGATGCAATGATTCAATGGCTCGTCATTTCTCGAAATTTCTCCAGCGCCGGCCATCGCGTTCCATCAGTTCGTCGGACTCTTTCGGGCCCCAGGTTCCGGAAGGATAGTTGGGGAAATTACGCGGAGGCAGCGCCTTCCACACATCGAGCACGGGATTGACAATGCTCCAACCAGCCTCAACCATGTCGGCGCGCTGGAACAGCGTCGCGTCGCCGGTCATGCAATCGTGCAGCAAACGTTCGTAGCCAGTCGCGGAACTGGTGCCGAAATAGTCGGCGTAGTTGAAATCCATATTCACTTCGCCCAGTTGCATGGTCGGTCCAGGAGTTTTGGCGGCAAAGCGCAGCGAGATGCCTTCTTCGGGCTGAATGTGGAGCACCAGTTGATTGGGCATCATGTTCTCGACCTGAGTCTCGCGGAACAGCATGAAAGGCGCGCGCCGGAACTGAATCACGACATGCGTATTGCGTCCAGGCAGCCGCTTGCCGGTACGCAGATAGAAGGGAACTCCGGCCCAGCGCCAGTTGTCGATCAGCAGGCGCATGGCGACGAAGGTTTCGGTGCGCGAGTCCGCGGGCACGCCCTCTTCGGAGCGGTAAGCGGGCACACGCTCGTTGTCCATGGTGCCTTCGCCATATTGTCCGCGAATGGTTTTGCTGAGGACGTCTTCGTTACTGAAGGGCTGAATGGCGTGGAGGATCTTAGCCTGTTCGTCGCGAACCGCGTTCGCCTCGAACGAAATTGGCGGCTCCATCGCGGTGAGAGTGATGAGCTGCATGATGTGGTTGGGCACCATGTCGCGCAGGGCGCCGGCGCCGTCGTAATAGTCGCCGCGGCTCTCGACGCCTACGGTTTCGGCGACCGAAATCTGTACGTGGTCAATGTAGCGGCGATTCCAGATGGGCTCGAAAATTCCGTTCGCGAAGCGGAGCGCCAAAATATTCTGGACCGTCTCTTTTCCCAGGTAGTGATCGATGCGGTAAATCTGGCATTCCGCAGCGACTTTGAGGAGTTGCTGGTTCAACACTTTGGCGGAGTCGAGATCGTGGCCAAAAGGTTTTTCGATGATCACTCGCCGCCAATGGCCATTTTCTTCGGTCATGAGGCCGACTTTCGCAAGCCGCTCGACAACATCGCCGAAGAACTTGGGCGCGGTGGCCATGTAAAAGAAGTAGTTGCCGTGGGAGTTATGCTCCTGGTCAACCTTGGCGAGCGTTTCTTTCAGCTTGTCGTAAGTCGCGGGATTGTCGAAATCTCCACTTACATAACTGATGCGACGGACAAACCACTCCCACAAATCGGCATCGACCGGGCTAGTGGCAAACTGCTTGAAGCTTTCGGTGACCTTCTTGCGCGCATCGTCATCGCTCATGGGACTGCGACCCACTCCGATTACGGCAAACTCGCGCGACAGCAGTTGCTGGCTGGCGAGGTTGTAGAGAGCGGGAATCAGCTTGCGGCGCGTGAGGTCGCCGGAAAACCCGAAGATCACCATCACACAGGGATCTCCAGTGCGCCCCACTCGCGGTTTGATTGTGGCTGGCAGAACTTCTGTTTGAGCCATGGGTTCCTCGATTGCTGGCTTCGGGCTTCGAGCTGCGAGCTCCGAGCAATCCCTGACCCGGTTGCTCGTAGCTCGAAGCTCGCGGCTCGAAGCCGATGTTTACTTCTTCGACGGCGGTTTGAGTTCAATGTGCCCGCCGAACTTCTGTCGCATGGCGGAGAGCATCTTCTCCGCGAAGGTGTGATCCTGCCGCGAGCGGAAGCGCGTGTACAAGGCAGCGGTCAGCACTTCGGCGGGAACGGCCTCTTCGAGCGCCGCCTGGATCGTCCAGCGGCCCTCGCCGGAATCCTGCACGAAGCCGCTGTACTCGGAAAGCGTGGGATTCTCGACCAGCGCCATCGCGGTCAGGTCCAGCAACCACGAACTCACCACGCTGCCGCGACGCCAGACTTCGGCGATATCGGGCAAGTTGAGATCGTAGCGGATATCTTCTGGAAGGTCTTTGCTAGTGGCGTTTTTGAAGATGTCGAAGCCTTCCGCGTAGGCCTGCATCATGCCGTATTCGATGCCGTTGTGGACCATCTTCACGAAATGTCCGGAGCCGGAGGGACCGCAATGGATGTAGCCGTCTTCAGATGTGCTGGCTGTGGTGCTGGCGAGTTTTTCGCGCCCGGGAGTGCGTGGGATGTCGCCGCGTCCGGGCGCCAGCGTCTTGAAGATCGGGTCGAGGCGTTGGACGGCCTCTTTCGGGCCGCCAATCATCATGCAGTATCCGCGCTCGAGTCCCCAGACGCCGCCACTGGTGCCGACGTCGACATAGTGCACGCCTTTCGCTGCGCAAATCTTGGAGCGGCGGACATCATCTTTGAAATAGGAGTTGCCGCCGTCGATGATGGTATCGCCCGCCTGCATGCGTCCGAGGAGAGCCTGCACGGTTTTTTCCGTGGGATCGCCTGAGGGCACCATGATCCACGCGGCGCGTGGCGCAGTCAGCTTGCTGACCAGGTCGTCGAGCGAAGAGGAGCCGACTGCGCCTTCGCCGGCGAGGCCTTTCACCGCATCGGGGCTGAGGTCGGAAACCACCAGCGTGTGGCCGCCGCGCATCAGACGCCGCGTCATGTTGGCGCCCATGCGGCCCAGACCTACCATTCCGAGTTGCATTCGTGCTCCTTGCTTTTCGTCCGGTGCGGACGGGCCATAGGCCCGTCACCACACGACCCTCAACTACACAATCTGCTTTACCAGGTCCGCCAGCTTCGTCAGTCCTGCTTTTACGTCGCTGCCCAGGTGCACTCGCAGCGCGCGGCGCTTGCGGTCGGCTAGAACCTGGAAGTCGCCGCGAGCTTGGGCCGCCTTTACCACTCCGAAAGTGTACTTCTGGCCGGGAACAGGCAAGTCCTGGGCATCGTCGCAGGTGAGCTGCAGGAACACGCCGCTGTTGGGGCCGCCTTTGTAGGCTTGTCCGGTGGAGTGCAGGAAGCGCGGGCCGAAGCCAAGGCACGTCGCCACGCGTTTGCGATCGCGTACGGTCATACGCAGAGCTTGCAGCAGAGATTCGTGGTCCGCATTCATCTCGATGTAACCGAGCAGGGCAAAATAGTCGCCGGTGCCGAGACGCGCCAGATGCGCGCGCAGATAGTTCTTGAGTGGGCCGTCGGGTGACGGTCCGGAGCCGGCGGCTTGGGCGAGCTGGGCGGCGTTCTTCTCGTCAGTGAAGAGCTTGAAGCCGGCTTCTTCGACAATCGGTTTTTCAGGCGGAAGCGATCCCGAGCTTTCATACGCCGACGTCAGTTGCTTGGTTACGACCTTGCTGGCCTCGACGTCGGGCTGATTGAAGGCATTGATTCCGAGGATCGAGCCGGCGACCGCGGTTGCAATTTCCCAGCGGAAGAATTCCTGGCCGAGGTTGTAGGTGTCGGCGACGGCGATGCGAACTACAGGCTGCCCGGCTTTTTCGAGTGCGGCGACTTTGGCATCCTGCGCCGCGTCGGGCGCACCTTCCAGACGGAGGTAGGCGAAGATGCGGTCATCATTATTACTATTAGCATCGCCGTAGACTTCCGGCGCGCCGATGTTTTCGCGGTCGACCGGGATGATGCCCTTCCCGAGTTTGCCGGTGGATTCCGCGATCAACTGCTCGAGCCACGCGCCCAGGTCGGAGATTCCGGGCGAAGTGATGAGCGTAATTTTGTCGTGGCCGAGTTTCGCGGCTGTACCCATGATCAAGCCGAGCATCACTCCCGGATTTTGTCCTACGGGAGTGGAGGGTTTGCAGGCTTCGACCATTTCTTTTGTACGCTGGAGGAACTTGCCGGTGTCGAGACCCATGGCCGCGGCGGGAACCATGCCAAAGTTCGAGAGTGCGGAGTAGCGTCCGCCGATGGAGGGGAGGCCATAGAAGATGTGGCGGAAATGATCGCGCTCGGCGACCTGTTGCATCTTGGAGCCGGGATCGGTGATGGCGATGAAGCGGCTCCCAGCTTCGTCGGCACCGATGGTTTGCTGCACACGCTCGAAGAAATATTGTTTGTAGATGTTCGGTTCGAGGGTGCTGCCGGACTTGCTGGAAACGATGAAGAGGGTTTTGGCGAGGTTGACCTTTTTTTCTACGCTACGAATCTGCGCCGGATCGGTGGAGTCGAGTATGTGCAGGCGCGGAAAGCCGGGAGTCTGCGGGTAAGTCAGCGAGAGCACTTCCGGACAAAGACTGGACCCGCCCATGCCGAGCAGCAGAATGTCGGAGAATGCGGCGCTTTTGACTTCGTCGGCGAGGGCTCTTAGCTTCGCGGCGCTGGCGAGTTGTTCGTCGGTGATGGCGAGCCATCCCAGCCAGTTGGCTTCGTCATCGCTGGTCCAGAGCGAGGCGTCACCTTGCCAGAGACGTCTTACTTTTCCAGACGCGCGCCAGTCGTTAAGGTTTTTTTTTACGGCGGCATCGAGATCGGCCGGAAGCGCTGCGGTCTGAGAATTGATCCTGGGTGTGGTTGATGGCTTGGTACTTTTTTCGACCGCGGCTAGCAGGGTATCAAAGGCATCGGCGAACAGTTTCACACCGTCGGAGGTCAGCTTGTCGGTCACATCTTTCATGACGATGCCAACGCCGGCCAGGTCGGCCATGGTTTTGCGCGCGCCGTCCAGGTCTTCAGTCAGACTCTGGCGCGGTTTGCCGTGATCGCGGAAGGCATCGAGCGTTGCCGGAGGAATGGTGTTGACGGTGTCGGGTCCGATCAATTCCTCGATGTAGAGCACGTCGCGATAATTCGGATTCTTGGTGCTGGTGCTTGCCCAGAGCACGCGCTGCGTCTGCGCGCCCTTAGCGGCGAGCGCCTTCCAGCGCGGAGAAGAAAAAATTCGCTGGTAGGCTTCGTAGGTCAGCTTGCCGTTGGCGATTGCAACCTTCCCGAGAATCGACTGCAACTTCGCCTTGCGGGCCGCGTCCGTTTCTTTTTTCAGTTGATCGCCTAGCAGCGAGTCCGCCAGCGAGTCGATGCGACTGATGAAGAAGCTGGCCACGCTCGCGACCTTGCTTACATCGCCGCCCGTGGCAGCGAACTTTTCCACTCCGTCAATGAAAGCCGCGGCTACTTCCTCGTACACTCCCTGCGCGAACAACAGCGTCACATTGACGTTGATGCCTTCGCTGATCAGCTGGCGAAATGCGGGAACGCCTTCGACTGTGCCGGGTACTTTGATCATCACGTTTTCGCGGGCCACGGTCTTCCACAGGCGGCGAGCCTCGTCGATGCTGCCCTTGGTGTCGTGTGCAAGATACGGAGAAACTTCGAGGCTGACATAGCCGTCTCGCTTCTTTGTGCTCTGGTATACGGGACGAAGCAAGTCGGCCGCGTCTTGTATGTCGCGAATTGCCAGCAGTTCGTAGCGGCCCTTGGCGTCAAGGTCGGCTCGGCCAGCGAGGGAGTCGAGGAAATCCTGATACTGGGTCGAGCCGGCAATGGCCTTCTCGAAGATCGCGGGATTCGACGTCATGCCGCGCAGGCCGTCTTCGGTGATCAGGCGCTGCAGTTCGCCGCCCTTGAGCAGGTCGCGACGGATGTAGTCGAGCCAGATGGACTGGCCGAAAGTCTGAAGCTGGGTGAGAGGATTCGTGGCTTTTGCGGTTTCGAGTGTGCCCACTGGATTCATAACATCTCCTAAATTTCCTGTAGAGACGCGGCTCGCCGCGTCTTCCTCGCCGCGCCTGCCGCGCCGCTGAGACGGGGCAAGCCCCGTCTCTACACGAGCTGTTCGCGTGCTGCCTGGATGATGGCCTCGGTTGTGAAGCCGAACTTCTTCTGCAAATCCTTCAGCGGCGCGGACGCTCCAAAGGTGCGCATGCCTATGATGCGTCCTTTCGGTCCTGCATATTGCGTCCATCCGAAGGTCGAAGCCATCTCGACCGCTACCCGCGCGGTTACCTCGGGCGGGAGCACTTCGTCGCGGTAACTCTGGTCCTGATGTTCAAACAAATCCCAGGACGGCATACTGACGACGCGCGCCCGGATGCCTTCTGCTTTTAGTTTTTCGTAGGCGTCGATGCAGAGATAGACTTCGCTGCCGGTGGCCATGAGAATGACCTGCGGCTTGCCACCTTCGGCATCCGCGAGGACATAGGCGCCGCGCGCCACGCCAGCGGCGGAGGCATATTTCGTGCGATCATTCGTTCGATCGAGGGTCGGCAGGGCCTGGCGCGTCAGGATCAGCGCCACCGGCTCCTTCGTCTGCTTCATGATGACTTTCCAGGCTTCGACTACCTCGTTGGCATCGGCGGGACGCAGCGTCATCAGTCCCGGAACCGCTCGCAGCGTGATCAGTTGCTCGATCGGCTGGTGGGTCGGTCCGTCTTCGCCGACGCCTATGGAATCGTGGGTGAAGATCCAGATTGACGGAACCTCCATGATGGACGAGAGGCGGATCGGCATTTTCATGTAGTCGCTGAAGATGAGGAATGTCGAACCGTAGGCGCGGATTTTCGATAGCGCCATGCCGTTTACGATCGCTCCCATCGAGTGCTCGCGAATGCCAAAGTGGAAGTTGCGCGCGTTGTAATGATTTGCCTCGAAGTCGCCCGCGCCGTCGAAGGTGAGCCGTGTTTTTGTCGATGGATATAAGTCGGCCGAGCCGACCATGAGCCACGGGTGGTTCTTGGCAATTGCGTTAAGAACTTTGCCGGAGGAATCGCGGGTTGCTAGTCCCTTCGGATCGGGCGCGAAGGTGGGCAGATCCTTGTCCCATCCGTCAGCAGGTTGGCGGCTTTGCATGCGGGCGAATTGAGCCGCCAAATCGGGATACTGCGCGGCGTACTTCGCGAACAGCGTATTCCACTGGCCGCGCAATTGTTGGCCGCGCTTGCCCATGACTTCGCGGAAATTTTCGCGCACGCCGTCGGGGACGAGAAACTTGGCGTCTTCCGGCCAGCCGTAGACGCGCTTGGTCAGTTTGACTTCTTCTTCGCCGAGCGCTTCGCCGTGCGCTTCTTTTGTGTCCTGGCGGTGGGGCGAGCCGTAGCCGATGTGGCTATCGACGATGATGAGCTTGGGACGATCCTGCACGCCGAGCGCGTGGTTATAGGCGTCGGCGAGCGCCACCAGATCGTTCGCATCGCGCAGGTGCTGAACATCCCAGCCATAGGCGGCGAACCGGGCGGCCACATTTTCGTCGTAGGCAAGATCGGTATTGCCCTCGATGGTGATGTGGTTGTTGTCGTAAATCCAGCACAGGTTCGACAGTTTCAGATGTCCGGCGACCGACGCGGCTTCCGAGGAAATTCCTTCCATCATGTCGCCGTCGCCGCAAATCGTCCAAATGTTGTAGTTGAACAGTTCGAATCCCGGACGGTTGAAATACTCCGCCAGCCAGCGCTCGGCGATTGCCATGCCGACGCTGTTGGCGACACCCTGACCGAGCGGGCCGGTGGTGGTTTCGACGCCTGTGGTCAAACCGTATTCGGGATGGCCTGGAGTCTTGCTTCCCAGTTGCCGGAAATTCTTGATCTCATCGAGCGACAGGGCGGGGGTCGAAAGGATTTTGCCGTCGGGACTGACTTCGCGTACGCCCGCCAGATGGATCAGCGAATACAGCAGCATCGAGGCGTGACCGTTGGAGAGAACGAAGCGGTCGCGGTTCGGCCAGATGGGATCCTCCGGGTCATAGCGGAGAAACTGTTGCCAGAGGCAGTAGGCCACCGGAGCCAGAGCCATCGGCGCTCCGGGATGGCCCGAGTTCGCCTTCTGCACCGCGTCCATCGAAAGCGTGCGAATGGTGTTGATACACAACTGATCGAGCTGGGTACCGGTGGTGGCGACAGACTGGTCACTGACAGCCATCAATTCTCTCCTCGGAAATTGGCTTGTACTACCCCACTGCCAAATTAGATGAAATCAGCGCCCAATGGATACAGATACGCTGACCGCCCCAAGTTTACATCGTGATCGAAAAAACAAGACAAGGCACAAGAGGGACTGGGGAACAATTTTACACCTAGAAGAATTTCGTCAGGGGCGTCGGGGAGATGGCGTAGGGGCTCAGCTTGGAAGACGCATTCCCCAGCGGCTAGAGCCGCTACTGATTATGCCGCAGTGACGGCACGACTAAACAGTTTGCTGAAAAACTCGTTGGGCGTGCGGCAGCCGCCCTCTGCGGCTAGAGCCGCTACTGAAAAATAAGCCACTTATCGCAGCGGTAAACCGCTGCGCCACCCAAAAGCACGGACAAAACCAAGTTTTTCGACAAACTGTGAAGTCGTGCCCTTTCAAGACAAATCGAGACTAAGCCACTGCCGCAGATGGCGCTGACTAGTGCCAGGCGAAATGACAATTTCAGGTATGGAAAGTTCTATTCTGGCTGATCCTGTGTTGGAGGGTGGAGGCCAGTTGGTCCACGTCTACGGCCGAAATGTGCATTACGTCAGGGTCGAGCATGGGGATGCGGTTGCTTCCGACCGCGTCGCGCCGTACCTGGATCAGCAAAGCCTGCAGCGCCTGGGCATCGTACTTTTGCGGGGTCAGGCGGATCAGTTCCTGAAGCGCTGATCCGAGCGACAGGCGTTCGCGGTAGGGACGCTCGCTGGTCATGGCGTCAAAGGTTTCGGCCAGGGCCACGATCCGCACTGGTTGGGGGATCTCGTTTCCCTGCAAGCCGTCCGGATATCCAGACCCGTCTACGCGCTCATGGTGCCAGCGCACGATTTCTGGAATCTGCGGCCAGGGAAACTGCACCTGGCTGACGATCTGATGGCCAACGACGGTGTGGTCCCGCATCTCGCGGGATTCTTCCGGGTCGAGCTGCGCGGCTTTTCCCAACAGCCGCTTATCGACGGCAACCATGCCAATGTCATGCAGATAGGCCGCCGACCGCAGTGACGCGACCGCGGTCGGGTCCATCCCCAGCGCCTCGCCGATCGCCTGCGAGTACCGCCCCACGCGCAGCGAGTGTCCGTGGATATTGATGTGTTTGACGTCGATGGCGGTGGCGAAGGCTTCGAGTGCGTTGTCGTAGAAGCCATGCAGCGAGGCCAGCAGGCGCAGGTTTTCCGAGACCCGTTGGGCCAGCGTCTGGCCGAGAGTGTGATTTTGGATGGCCAGCGCCACGTAGTGGCTCAGCATTTCAAAAGCGTCAAGCGCGTCCTCTTCGTATACGGCTTCGCCGGGCCGGCGTCCCAGGGCGATCGCTCCGACCAGCTTTCCCCGGACTTTCAGTGGGCAAATGCACTTGAACAGTTCGGGAGCGACATTGCCGTTCGAACTGAGAAAGACATCGTAGGTGGAACCGTTTAGCAGCACCGGACCGGTGGTTGCGGTCAGGGTGTGGACGTGGCGGGGAAGCAGGGGAATCAGCGACGGTTCGGGCAGCAGGGCGAATCCTTGCGCGTCGACCGAGGTGAGCAAGGAAGGGCGCTCGCCGAACGAAAAAAGGACAGCCTCGCGGGCACCGGAGGCCTCCATGACGGCGGTCAGCATGGTGCGAGCGGTTTGGCGGAAGTCGCGGTCTGCCGTAAGTTCGGGACCCAAATCCGCCAGCGCTTCGACTGTTCTTAAAAGCTTCTTGAGATTGGTTCCCTGCAATGCCTCTTGCGGAGGTGAATGCGAGAAACCAGAGCCCCATCAGGTTAGCATCGTCCCGCGACTGGTTTGTTGGTTAGTTTGGTGCAAGCGGGAGAGCATCGGGTGCTCGGCGATCGGGTCATCGATCGGAACATCGGATGATCGGAAGTACACGAAAGGGCACCCACCGTATCACTTTTCTTGACAGGCGTGCTGCGTTGGCTCATACTTCGGCCAAATCGCCCGCGCCGCTTGCGTTCTGGCCGGTTTTGTCCGGCAATTTACCGATCGAGAGAGAGCTGTGGTAGTGCCTCAGTCCAAGTCGTTTCGCTCCGGGAAAATCCTCAGCCCTCTGGATCGCGATGCTTTGCCGGAAACTTCCTCCAGCCGGTCCAGCAGCATGTCTGGCAATTTGGACGAGAGCACCGCGCTGTCGTCGCTGAAGGAGATGGTTGCCGCCGGGGACCACCGTCTGGACCCGATGCTCGCGACCATCACGGATGCCGCCCAACAACTGACGGGCGCCTCCGGAGCCGCGCTGGCGATGTGGAAGAACGGCGCGATGGTGTGCCGAGCGCGCGCTGGTGACACGGCTCCCGTTCTCGGTGCGCGGCTGAGTGCGGAGACCGGAATCTGCGGGGAGTGTCTGCGCAGCGGGAAGATTCAGCATTGCACCGATACCGAGAACGATCCACTGGTTGATGCGGAGGTCTGTCGCTATCTCGGTTTGCGTTCGATTGCCGTTTTGCCGATTCAGGGGTGGCGCGGGATCAACGGAATTCTCGAAGTTTTTTCCACCAGCCCGGCAGCCTTCAGCGAACAGCATATTGCGCTTCTTCAGCAACTGGCGGCACTGGCGGAACGGGCACGCGCGTCGCAACCGCATGGAGCATCGTCGGCCGCGCCGAAACCTTCGTCTGCGATGGCGATGCCGCAACCCTCCGGCCTGCTGCCGGCGTCGGATCGTGTCGGGGATGTGGTGCTCGCTTCCCTGGGCACCAGATCGCGACCGTTTGTCTTGGGTGCCGGCGGCCTGGTGTCGATGGCGCTGCTTGCTTTGGTGATCTGGCTGGGGTGGCGTGGTCCGAGTGAGGCCGATGGCAAGGCGCGCGCGGCGTCGCCAGCATCTGTCTCTGCCAGTGCAGCAACCGTGAACACAGTAACGGCACATCCTCCCGACAATGACCCGGTCTGGAAGGCGAATCCTGGTGGCGAGTCGCTGTTTCAGTCCGGCTTGAAACCTTCAGCCGGATCCCCGGTGAGGTTTGCCTCAAAGGTGGACATGGTCGCGGGAAAGAAACGTCGGGCGGATCGATCACTCTTGCTCGCCGACGTGGCCGCCGATGTTGTCGTCCGACATGAGGCTCCAGGCTCGCAAACTGGATCGCAATCCGATCTCATCGACCATGGAATTCTCTCCGCGAAAACGTCGTTGCAGGGGCCGGTTGCTCCGGTGTCGCGAGGGATTTCAGGCGGGCAACTCCTGCACCGGGTTGAGCCTGTTTATCCCGCGGAGGCTCTTCTGTTGCGACTGGAGGGCACGGTCATTCTGGCCGCGACCGTGATGGAAGATGGAACGGTGGGCGATGTCAAGGTGGTCGGAGGCTTGCCTGAGTTGACCGCAGCCGCCGTGGATGCCGTGAAGCAGCGGCGGTACGAGCCCTTCGAACTCAACGGAAAGCCGGTGAAGAACGAGATCGGGATCAGCGTTGACTTCAAATTGCCCGAAGCAAGCCCTTGAGTCATTGAGACATTGAATCATTAAGACATTGAATTTGCTTGTGTGGTGACGGGGCTCCGCCCCGTCACCACACAAGCAAATTCAAAGCAAATATCTATACGCCGACCGGGAAGGGTTTGGTGTGGGTTTCGGAGCCTACCGAGAGTCCGGCGAAACGCCCTTGCAGCAGCGACATCAGCCCGGTGACCCAGTAACCGATCACGAACAACAGCAGGAAGGGAACGGTGAAGTAATTCTCATTGTCGATGGCGTAATACACCGCCAGCGCGAAATAAGTTCCGATGAGGATTTCAATCCACGGGACCCATCCCAGGCGCTTGCGGTATTTTTTCGCGCCGACTTTGTCCTTCTTCGATTCCACGCGATACTTGGGAGTCCGGGCGAAGGCAGTCTGCTTGCCCACCAGCGCCTCGAGCACGGCAATGGTATTGGTGATGGTCAGCCCGATTCCCAGAGACATCAATAGTGGCAGGTAGAGCAGCGATCGCAGCCAGCTTTTGGGAAACAGTTCCTTCTGCGAAACCAGATAGAAGCTGGAAATGGAAAACGTCGAAGCCATGAACAGGGGCAGGTCGATGTAGAGCATCTGGAACCATCCCTGATAGAAGCGAATTATCATGGCGGGCATCAGCAAAACCGAGAGCACAATCATCAGCGGATAGCTGATGTTAGCCGTCAGGTGATACACGGCTTCGATTTTCTGGTGTCGCGACACATCGCTCTTCAACACCTGCGGAAGTATTTTCTTGGAGACCTGGATCAACCCCTTGGCCCAGCGCGCTTGCTGCGTCTTGAACGCGGTCATCTCTACCGGCAACTCAGCCGGACATTCGACATCCTGCAGATAAACGAACTTCCATCCTTTGAGCTGCGCGCGATAGGAGAGATCGGTGTCTTCGGTGAGCGTGTCGTGTTCCCAGCCGCCGGCTTCGTCGATGGCGGAGCGTCGCCACATGCCGGCAGTGCCGTTGAAGTTAAAGAAAACGCCGCTGCGGGATCGGCCCGAGTGCTCCAGCACGAAATGGCCGTCGAGCAGAATGGCTTCGACCTGGGTGAGCAACGAGTAGTTGCGGTTAATGTGTGTCCAGCGCGTCTGGACCATACCGACCTTGGGATCGGTGAAATGATGGATGCACTTCAGCAGAAAGTCCGGAGGCGGAACAAAATCGGCGTCAAAAATGGCAACGAATTCGCCTTTTGCCGTTTTCAATCCTTCCGCCAGAGCGCCCGCCTTAAAACCTTCACGATTGTCGCGGTGCAGGTAGGTGACGGGATGCCCCATTGCAGCGTAGCGATCGACGAGAATTCGGGCGACCTCTACGGTTTCGTCGGTCGAATCGTCGAGCAGTTGGATGTCGAGCTTCTCTTTCGGGTAATCGAGCCGGCAGACGGCGTCGAGCAGACGGTCCACGACGTATTGCTCGTTAAAGATGGGCAACTGCACGGTGACGCGCGGCAGTTTGTCGATCTGGAAATGAGCGGCGGGTTCCGTCGTCTTGTTCTTCTTGTGCTTGTAATAAAGGTAGACCAGCCAATAGCGGTGCCCACCGTAGATCGCCAGGATGATCAGCACGATGAAATAAGGGATCAGCAGAGCCAGATCGAAGGCATTGACCTGGTATAGGCCCTGGAAGGTCTTATCCAGAAAATGCTGGCGAAGGTAGGGCCCCCAGCCCTTGGAAACAAAAATAACGACCAGGGCCAGCTGGGCCAACGGGGAAGAAGTGAGCGTCAAAGCCATGAACTCAACAGGACCATTAAGGAAAGAGAGCAGCCCATGCATTGTACAGGATCGGCCGAAGATCGAAGATCGTTGAGACATTGAATCATTGAGGTATTTAGTCATTTTTCATTTGATCCGAATGACTCGATGATTCAATGACTCAATGATTCAATGGGTTTCCTCACCGCCACTCCTCACCGACTGGACTCACCTTCAGCTCGACCTGCCGATGAGAATCCTCTTCCACCTTCACCGCCGTGCCGTTCGCTTCCTGGGATTTCAGAAAGTCGGGGTCGCGCCAGACTCCGTCTTCCAGGTCCTGCCATGCAAATAGCGTGTAGCTGCCGGGAGCCACGCCGCGAATGATAAAGCGTCCATGCTGATCGGTTGATCCATTTCCGAAGCGGTCGGGAAGCTTGCGGAATTTCTCCTCCGGAACGGCCACCACCGTGGCGTTGGGAACGGGATGCTCGGTGTCCACATCTTTTTCCTTTTCGACTACCACTCCCTCGATCGTGCCTCCCTTGGTGCTCACCACGAGTTCAAGCGTGGCCGGCCCGCTTGCCATGAATCCGGTTGCGATGTCTCGTCCACCCAGCGTCACCGATTTAAGGAAGAAGCCCTGGCCGTCGCCTCCGTATACCTGCACGATGTACTTGCCAGAGTTCACGTTTTTCCATACGAAGTTACCGGACCGATCTGCGGGCGCATTCGTTCCCAAGAACTCTGGTGACATAAAGAAGCCGGGGTCTTCTGGTAGTTCGGCCTGACGCAGATTGGCCGCATATTGCGTAAGGTCTCCTCCGCCGTTCTCCATGCGGAGATGACCGGAAATGGTGAAAGAAGGCTGGACAACCAGTTTCACCGCGTCGAGGTCGGCAACGACGCTGATATCTTGCCGCGCCGTGAGCGATTGCGAATCCGTGCCAGCCGTTGCTCTTAGAACATACGATCCCGGACCGATCCCGCGCATTTCGAACTGGCCGTCCGGTCCCACATCATTATCCGCATGGATTGAATCGCCCGCCATGGCGACCAGTTCCACATAAGGCTTCTGGCCGGATGTGACGCCCGTAACAATTCCGCGGACACGATACGTTCTCGCCGGCACCAGCGTGAAGTTGACCGGCATTTCATCACCCGCCTTCAGCATCACAGCCGAGGCCTGCAAGGCATCGTAGGTTCCCGAGTAGTAGGTGGTGAGGTAACGACTATCGGGCTGGGCATCGTTTGGGTTGTCGGCGCGCGGCGGCTTCTCCCTCTGCCGTTCGTAATCGCGGAAATCCGGAGGCGGCATGGCCACGATCCAATACTGGCCCGGGAACAAACCGGAGAGCCGGTATTCGCCGAGATCGTTCGTGGCCACGGTCGCGGCGCCTTCGCGCGCTGCCTTCCCTGGTTTTTTCTTTTGCGCGACCACTCTGACCCCGGACATCGGGTCGCCATCTTCGTCGGTGACGCGTCCGCTGATAATGGCTGTGGGCAACATGCGCAAGAGCAGGTCTTCCAGCGATTGCCCCGCCTGAACCGTGACAACGTTGACGTCAGACTGGAGGCCACGCCCATTTACCCCGACAAAACCGGTTCTCTCGAGGAAGAGCCGGTAACGCCCGGGCGCGACGTTCTCGATGTGGAAATGGCCCTCGGCGTCGGTGGAGGCCGTATAGTTTCCGCCTTGTTTCTGGTCTTCCGCGATGACCTGCACCAGCACTTTCTTGAGCGGCTGGCTGCCCGGCTCCTGTACGACTGTGCCTGCGATGGAGGATGCCTTTGGCGGAGGCGCAGACTCCTGCGCGCTGGCCAGCAGCACGGCGCTGAGAATACAGAAGGCGAGGGCGAGTGAGCGCGTCATCAGGGATTGAATCATTGAGTCATTGAGACATTGAATCATTGAAATCAACGCCTCAATGAGTCAATGTCTCAATGACTCAGTGTCTAAATGATTCAATGGGTTCCGCTCAGTTGAGAAAATATTGCCGGTACAAGGTGTCCCGCTGCGCGGGACGGAAGCCTGCATCGCGTATGATGCGCCGCAACTCTTCTTCGGTTGTGCAGTTGGTCACGCCCGCGGCGCGGACGACGTTCTCCTCGAGCATTACCGAGCCTACGTCGTTGCCGCCGAAGCGCAAACCCATCTGGCAGACTTTCAATCCCTGCGTTACCCAACTGGACTGCACGTTCACGAAATTCGAAAGATAGAGCCGCGAAATTGCCAGCACTTTCAAATATTAAACCGCGGTGGCTTCATCCCAGCGACGTCCGCCGAGCGCGGTGTTGGCGGGCTGGAAGCTCCACGGGATGAATGCGGTGAAGCCACCTGTCTCCTGCTGCAAATCGTAGAGAGATTGGAAGTGATTGATGCGGTGTTCGATGGACTCGCCGACGCCAAACATCATGGTTGCAGTCGTGCGCATGCCGAGTTGGTGTGCGGTGCGATGCACCAGCAGCCAATCCGCGGTCAGGCATTTCAGGCGCGCGATTTTGTAGCGGACTTCATCGTCAAGAATCTCAGCGCCGCCGCCCGGGATCGAATCCAGGCCGGAGTCGCGCAGCCGGGCAATCGTATCGCGCACGCTGAGGTTGCTGTACTCGGCAATCGCCAGAATCTCCGACGCGGAGTAGCAGTGTAGATGAATTTTCGGGAAGCGCTGTTTGATGCCGCTGAGCATCTTTTCGTGCCAGTCGATCTTGAGATCGGGATGCAGGCCGCCCTGCATCAGCACGCCAGTGCCGCCGAGTTCGACGGTCTCGCGAATCTTTTCGTAGATGGTGTCGAGGTCGAGGATGTACCCCTCGTTGACCCTAGCCGCCGGCCCCTTCAGCGGACGATAGAAGGCGCAGAAGGTGCAATATTCCGTGCAGAAGTTGGTGTAATTAATGTTGCGGTCGATGATGTAAGTCACGGTGCCTTCGGGATGCAGCTTGCGGCGGACGGCGTCCGCCTCCATGCCAATCCCGATCAGATCATCGGACCGAAACATCTCCAGCGCTTGCTGTTTGGTCAGGGACATCCTCTTGACTCCACGGTAAAGGCTATTTTAGCCGGTCGGAGGGGGTGGAGGCGAGTTAGGTGAAGACTGTCTGCAGACCGTTTCCGAGGACCTGTTACAAGCGCATGGCGGTTCACGCGCAAAACGGTTAGTTCGGCACTTCGAAATCGAGCGCGTAGATTTCCTGCGTGCCGGTGTCACGCATCAGAAGGGGGGAGCCGTCGGGGGTGAGACCCATCCATGCTTGAAAGGGCAGGATGACGCGACGAAAGTTCTGCAGACTTGCTACTCTCTCCAGCTTATGGTCGGAGAGCATTACTCGATATATCGCTGGATCGGCGCTGTTTTGAGTATCGAAATATACGTACTTGCTGTCGCTTGACCACTGCATGGCGCCGACGCTCTGTTTGACCAAATCCGACCATTTCTGGGCAGGGACATCGAACACCAGGAGCTTTTGACCATCCACCGTGGTGGCCGCCACGTAACGTCCGTCCGGCGAAAGTCTTGCCCCCATACGCCCGCGGGAATCAGGCAGGGTCGCGACCTTCATGGTCTTCAGATCCAGGAAGCCGAGGGAGGAGTTTTCCGGGGAGTTCGCCTCAAACAGAAGGACGGAATTGCCATCGGGAGTCCAGCCCGCGTGGTGTACGTCAAGTCCTCCGGTGGTAATCTGTTGCGATGCGCCGGCGCTGGCCGACACCACGAACAGGTGTTCGCGTCCACCCGGCAACGCGGCGGTAAAAGCAAGCTGGTTGCCATCTGGGGACCACTCCGCGGATTCGACAAACAGGGGCGCAGATGTCAGCTGCAGTTTCTCACTGCCGTCCGTACGGCTGCGCCACAATTCGCCCTCAGGCCAAGTGACATAACTTACCCATTGTCCGTCCCGCGAAAGACTCACGTTTCTGGCTGAGATGCCGCCCAGGTAAGGGACAAACTGCGCGGACTTAGTGTCGAAACGCACCAGTTCGGATCGCAACTGGGAGCCCACCGCGAAGATTTTCTTTCCATCCTGGCTAGGTTGTGGCGACTCCAGGCTCAGTGGCCCGGCGGTCAGCCGCACGGGTTCTTGACTAACCTTGTGAAACAGGTCTCCCTTTTCCCGGATTGCCCAGAGATCATAGCGACCATTATGAGGGCTGCGAAACACGAAGTACTTTCCGTCGGGAGTCCAATTGCCTTGCCCAGCTTCCTTCTCCCCAGGCCAATCCGCAAGCATCTGGTGAAGATTTCTCCCGTCCGGGCTCATCTCCCACATGAGATCGCCAGTCAGGCCGTTACTCATGAAGCGCAGCACTTTCCCATCGGGGGACCAGCGTAGCCAGAAGATGAAGGAATCTTCCGGCAAAGACGCCAGCTTCCTCTGCTCTCCCGCATTGTTGATCGCGAACAACTGGTTGTTCTGGGCAAGCAGACGGTCTCCGTTTGGCATCCAGATGCCATCGGCGCCGGGCGGCTCAACGAACCGCCGGGGTGAGCCACCCAGCACAGGCACGACCCACATCGACTGTGTGACCTCTGAACCCGTGAAACTGCTTACCACTAGCTCCGACTTGTCTTGCGAGATGTTGTCAAGAGAGACATTGGGAAAAGGCATCGGCATTGGAACCGTATCGCCGCCTGCAGCCGAAACCTGCGCTGCCACATATCGGCCGTTGAGATTCTCCTGGATATAAATGCGGGCGCCATCGGTTAACACAGTTGCGACCACCTGCCCGCCGAAACTCTTGGGCAGGCCATCATGTGTGAGCTGGGTATAGCCGGTGACTCGCGGCGGCGGTAATGCCGGACGCAATGCATACGCCAGAATTCCCGCAACCGCCAAGACTGCCGCCGCCATTGAGACCCACTTAGCGCGTGAGTGAGGCTGGGACAAAACCTTGTGTCCGGTCGTGGCAGTCACTGGCATCGCCACCGCGCTGCTCGCGTACGTCGTAGTCGTTCCCGTGCGCCCGGAATCGATTTCCCGCTTCATTCGCTTTAGATCGACGCCAACGTCCGAAGCACTCTGATAACGAAGCTTGCGATCCTTCTCCAGCGCTTTGTTGGTGATCTGCTCCAGTTCCACCGGAAGATTCGGATTCAATCGCACCGCCGACGTCGGCGCCTTATGCAGAATCGCATCAAACACCATCGCCGACGTGTTTCCAGAAAACGCCGGCAGCCCCGTCGCCATTTCATACAGCACGGCCCCGAACGAGAACAGATCGGTCCGCGCATCCAACTCGTCGCCCGCCGCCTGCTCCGGCGACATGTACGCGATCGTGCCCACCGCCGTCCCCGGACTGGTCAGATGCAGTTCGCTCATCACCGTCGGCGCCACCGCCACCGATG
>Ga0116218_1000941_pt1 | contig 19449 bp, 11 predicted proteins | sample Sb_taG_2_FD_88966 | JGI IMG/M metagenome (GOLD analysis project Ga0116218, IMG submission 88966) | Peat soil microbial communities from Weissenstadt, Germany - Sb_50d_5_LS metaG | ecosystem: Environmental > Terrestrial > Soil > Wetlands > Peat | place: Germany: Weissenstadt | collected 2010-09-21 | reverse complement strand
GTATGATGATGATGTGCCAACTCGTATGCCTGGCAGCGCACGCCGTTATCAGAGTATGCCCGATATTCGAATGGAGACTGGTCGCAGGCGATCTGATGAACTACCAAATACAGAGCAGAGATATTATGCCTCAGGCAATACCCGTCAAAGCCGCGCGGTAATTCCACCTCGAAGAACTGCTACTCAGACAGGTCTACCTGCCGTTGAAGCTGGTCGGCAGCGTAACATTTACACCGATGATATACAAGCTCTAAGCCGTCAAAAAATTTTAAGTTCAAGGCAAGGTTTTAAATTCCATTGGCTCGTGTTTGTCGGAATAGCAATGCTTATAATGATTATAGGTTGGTTAGCTTTTACCGCTTTAGGGACCTGGTGGCAGACAACCTTGGATGATTGGCACTATGGCCGTCCCCGTACCTTTCAAATAGATGCTGTTGTAGGACATAACGATTCAGCTACGAATCCAAGCCACTTCATTGCGATGAACTTAAATCGTCATGTAGTTATTATCGAACTGCCCGGTGGTGATGCCACAAAAGCACGAATTTTTAATGGTCCAATACTCATCGGTCCGGGCCAGGATCTTGCACCCGTCACACTTTCATTCCAGGACGTAAACGGTGATGGATTATTAGATATGATCATAAATGTGCAGGACGCGCATTTTGTGTTTATAAATGGCGGCGGCACATTTCACCCTGCCAAGCCAGGCTAAAGAGATATTTGATCACATTGTTTCTTTGATGAAAGATGTATCACCATCACGAGATAGTTTTGTATTCGTATGATCGTGGTGTGCAGCGTCTCCAGCCATCCCGATTAAATTGTGATATTCCTCTTTTGGTAATATGCTAACAATGGGTATTGATCTGGATGGTGTAGCTAAATCCTCCCATTCAACTTTGTTCCTAACAAAATCACGTAATGCTAGAGCTGTAAAAAGAATGAACCAGCTTAAAAGCAATACGAGAAGTGTCCAGGCAAGGATCATCTGTGTAGGTGTAAAACTTGTGGTAGAAACATTCATGGACACGTCCTCGTTTATTATATTTCTTCAAGAAGAAAAATCGATAGTTTGTCATTACTTTGTCATTACTATACTTAGACGAAGCGTTAAGGCGATGATAACACTATGCATGTGTCAAACAATTGGCAAACGCCTTCTTCACTCCTCTGATCGAATGTAAGCTGTATCAAAGTCCTCAACATGTGATAACCTGCTTTTGCTGCGCGTTGTTTCTCTTGAGGAATTTAACCCCACTTTTTTAAAAATAATCAGATTGTACGTTTTTTTGTAAAGGAAAGCGCACTTGATAGTAGTCAACGTATCAGCTTGCGCTTTTGACCGATACCTGCCAAAATACCTGAAGAGGTTGTAGTTTTTGATTGACCCGAGGCAAAATCGAATGGAACGTGTGAACTGGCAGCGAATACGGGATATGCTCATAGTTATCATTTGTATTGGCATTATGGTGTGGGCAGCTTTTTCAATCATGGGCATATTTGTTCATGCTATTGTATTGCTTCTACTTGCGATGGCGGTGGCGTTTTTAGTCACGCCTCTCGTCAATATCTTGCATCGATACATGCCACGCCTGTTTGCAAGTCTCATCGTATATCTAATTGTTGTGTCTGGGTTGATTGCTATCTGTTATGCGCTTGTTTTTTCACTCATACAGCAAGTGGATTACTTTTCTACTCATTTGCCCCAATATGTCCAGAATTTGCCAACCACTTATACTGTGACATTGGACTGGCTGGTAAAACAAGGTATTCCTATCTCCTCGATTAACAAAGCGATCAGCACGATTGAAGATCAGGCAAATGCTCTTGCTCTCACCCTGGCAGCCAATCTTGTTTCTGTTGTACAGATAGTGGCTGATGTCATTATTAACATACTACTCGTTGCTGTGCTGAGCTTCTATCTTGCACTTGATGGCAAGCGTATTCGCAATGCTCTCGTAAATATTGCTCCAAAAGAATCGATGCCTCATGTAATGTTGTTTGAGGATGCACTCAATCGTGTCGTTGGTAACTACATTCGTGGACAGCTAACTCTTGCAACAATTATCGGTGTGTTAGCCGGGGTCGGGTGTTATTTCCTGGGATTATACAACTTTGCACTTATTATCGGTGTCCTGGCATTTATCTTTGAGACAATCCCCATGGTTGGGCCTGCGCTTGCATCTATACCTGCAATCCTGATTTCGCTACTTTTACCGGATCCCTTTCCCCGCACCTATGTGATACTCATTTACTTTATCATTATTCAATTGATTGAAAGCAATATCCTTGGTCCGCGAATTGTAGGACATGCAGTTGGTTTACACCCTGTTGCTTCTATCCTTGCTCTCATTGTAGGTGTGCAGCTCTTTGGTCCCTTTGGTGCATTGTTAGCAACACCAATTCTTGCTGCTATTTGGGTCGTTGTTACCAGCTTCTACAGGTCATTTCGTGGAGAAAGTGCTGACGAGATGCTTGCTAACAAACGTACTTCATGGATACGGCATAGTGCTCAGCAGAATCATCATGATGCAAGCATTGGGAATATTCATTCTGAAGAAGAACATAAAATGGATATAATACCCCCGCACTTCGCCTCATCTTCTACTTCTGGGACGTCGAACCAGCAGAAAAAAGAACACATAACATCTGGCAAGATCGAACTGCTCGACCTGTTACGTCCAGTTCCCTTACAAGAGGATAAAGCTAAATCTACCTCGAGAAGACTCTCCGAGTTCGAACATGAGGAATAACAGCCCTAATCAAGCGTGCCAAATGCTCTGCTTAGCTCATCCTCGCCATCACGGTTGACCAATGCAAAAACGTCATCATGTGCATAAATTTGTGTTTCAGCGGTAGGTGAAATAAATTGTTTATCTCGTATGATTAATGCCAGGTTGCAACTCCTTGGTAAGTTAATGTCACGCAGCATTTTACCAACAATTGGTGATTTCTCCGGGATGCGCATCTCTACAATCTCTAACCCTGCATTTTTCAACGTCATCAGCGGTACGAAATGTGAGCTTGGTAGGTCCGACTCAACGAGTGAGAGAATTGCTCTCGTGGGGCTGACTGTTAAGTCAATCCCAAGTTTGAGAAAGATTTCTTCATGTTTTGGATTATTTAAACGAGCAATCGTGCGTCCTACTTTATATCGCTTTTTCGCCATCTGGCAGATAACCAGGTTATCCTCGTCATCTCCAGTTACAGCAATTACAACATCAGCACGACTGGCTCCAACCTCTGCCATTGTTCTGGCCTCACAGGCATCACCTCGAACTACCGCGGGGCCTAATTCATCATTTAGTGCCTGGTAGCGTGAAGAGCCTTTCTCGAGCAAAAGAACTTCATGTCCCTGAGTTAACAAGTTCTTGGTGAGATAGTAGCCAACCTCGCCACCACCTCCAATGATAATATACATGCGTTTCCCTTCCTCTTTTTGTCTTGCTGCGTCGTTTGTTCAGGTTAGTGGTCTTGAAAGCACTTCATGACCTGCTCTTACAATTCTGTATATTCTGTGAACGCTACTTTTGTACAATTAACTCATCAAAGAACATCTGGGCTCCCATCTTTGTAGGGCATATAGTTTCCATACCAAGTTCGCGGTATGTTTCTTCTCGAATAGGGTCGTAGATGCGGCACATGACCTTTTTTACATTGAAGATTTCTTTTGCGATTTGACTTGCCATGATATTGCGGTTATCGCCATTGGTAACTGCTGCGAATGCATCCGCTTCTTTGATCCCAGCTCTTATCAAGACTTCTTCGTCAACTCCATTGCCTGGAATAGTTTCACCCCCAAATTCAGGACTCAAACGTTGGAATGAATCGCTGCTGAAATCAATTATAGATACTGTATGCCCTGCTTGATCCAACATGGTTGCCAAAGTTGAGCCAACACGGCCACATCCTAAGATTACAATTTTCATGGGTCGCCTCCTAATAGCTCATTGAGGAAATATGCTCCTACGTTCTATTAAGTAGTATTGTATCATACGCTTTATATCCTTATACGAAGCTCTTCCATCAAAAGTGAGTAAACATCTTGAATTATCTCAATTGAGGAGTTAATTTATGTCGCACCATTCTATGCTGCAACTGGTGTCCATTAAGCAACAGCATCTATGGGATAACTTTATTTCTGCCAATCCCTCTGGCCATCTACTTCAGAGTTGGGGTTGGGGAGAACTAAAAACACGCGCAGGCTGGCATCCACTTCGCCTCGCGCTTTGGGATACTCAACAAGAACAAATAGTGGTGGCAGCACAAGTTCTGCGTCGTACCCCACTTCATCTTGCTCTCGCGTTAGGAAATCTCGCATATATTCCAAAGGGGCCAGTATTAGATTGGTCATGCCACGACGTTTCATATCTTGTTCAGACATTTTTCTCGCAGTTACACTCGAATTTAATCAAACAAGGCACACTTACTCTCCAGACAGAGTTTGCATGCGAAGTTGAAAGTCAAGAGTGTAAAATGCTGATGCACGATCTCGACGCGATGCATTTTCAACGAGTGCAGGCAATTCAACCAGGACGTACAATCGTGCTTGATCTCACATCTGACGAGGATACATTGCTCGCGAACATGAAGGAGAAATGGCGCTATAATATTCGTTTAGCTGGTCGTAAAGGTGTGCGAATACGGGTAGCCGAGACAGTTGAAGATGTGCAGAACTGGTATGGTCTTTTACAGACAACCAGTATCCGTGATAAGTTTGGAATTCATAGCTTTGAGTATTATCGGCGTGCATGGCAAATCTTTGCGCCACGTGATCAGGCACGATTACTCCTGGCGCAATACAATGGGCATCTCTTAGCAGGCATTTTTGTAGGCTTGATGGCCAAACAGGCTATTTACCTTTATGGCGCTTCAAGTAATGAACAGCGCCAACTCATGCCTAACTATCTGCTACAATGGGAGGCTATGCGCTGGGCGAAACAAGCAGGTGCGGAAACATATGACCTCTGGGGTATCCCTGAAACAGATGAGCAGAGCGAGGCAATGGCAGGCGTTTACCGCTTTAAAAGCGGATGGGGTGGGAGAATTGTGCGCTTTCCTGGTAACTATGAATGTGTATATCATCCCCAGACTATGCGTTTTGTAAGAAAAGTATTATTGCGCTACTAACATTTGACCTGACTTATAACTTCTTCGCTTCTACTGTTCTTACATACAACAATCCACAGAACCGTTCTTCCTGAATCTCCTGTTGCATTTCCAAATACAGATCCTCGAACTCGGTGACTGTCGTTATCCCCACCTCTAACAAGAAAGTGCAAATCTGCTGGCGCGAAATACTCAACTGAGTCCTAAATACATCATTTCCTTTCGATTTTGCTGAAATGTCGATAGCGTAGGCCTTGGTATGAGTGCATTTGCATCCAGCCTCACTCAACATGCTACCCATACGTGCAGTTAATCCCAATGAATTACCCTGCGAAAACACATGTCCCCTCGCCTGCAATCCTTGCAACAACAACGAACAAAGATGCTGGCAAGCCAGACTCGTCGTAATAGGCAATTCCGCCTCAGTCCAGACCAATAACCCACCGGGTTGGCAGATGCGTACGAGCGATTGTAAGAATTGAGGAAATTGTTGTAATGTAATCTCACCTGCAAGAAAGTGCATGTGAATCAAGCCGAAAGAGGCAGGTACCAAAAAAGTATCTTCAAAATGGTACATATCATGCACAACAACTGTGACATTACTCAATCCACTAACAAGTGATTGAGCTTGCTTGACAGCAGAATCATCCTGATCGATGCCAATTATATGTAATGATGGGTAAGTTGACGCTATCTCATAAATACTCTCACCCATACCCCAACCTATATCTAACACATGGCTATGATGTGCAGGAACAGTGAAAGGGGGTAACATACCACCTATCAATTCATTCAGTTGTTGGGTGGCGTCTTTTTGGGTTTTGCCACTCTATCTCTCAGCTTGCTCGACGCGCTCGTCAGCGCGTTTCTTCTCATTTGAACAGTTTTTCTTGTTCACACATGTCCGTCTTTTTTCAAGGTTTTTCAACGGCTTAACTGTCACATAACTGTCACTTTTGAGTAGGTCACATCGGCGCCATGATCGCCCGTAAAAACGCACTGCTGCTCTGCGGCTATCCCGCATGTGTCGTGCTCAGCACTACAGTGAAATCGGCGAGAGTTCGCCTGGGAAGATAGCTCTCACCTACGAAACGAGGGTGAAGCCGTGTCTACGTCCTTCTCACGTAGCGGTGTATTTTTGAGTCGCAATCGGGTAACATGTCTAGGCCTCCTCTAGGAGAAAGTCTCATAAAACGATAGAATGAACGAGTTTATAAGACTTTGATTTCTGGAACGAGATTATGAGACCACAAAAAAAACCCTTTCTATGCATAGTGATAAAACTGCTCGCTTACCTTTAGAAACGGACGTTTCTCGAGACAGGATAGTTCAGATAATCGGCCATGAGTCGATACGTAGCAACCAAGCGGCAAAATAATCAGAAACTGACATTTCAACAACAGAAAACGGTCGTTCCGACGTGATATCGAATGGAGTGTTTTAGACGATATGCTGAACCGCTTGAGGGTATTGTTTGCTCACTATGAGATCGCATAACAGCGGAATAGGAAAGTGGTTGTACCCCCGTTGCAATCTAGCCAATTGTTGTAATTTCCGGTTCATATTTCGCCGTTGTAGACTGAGCAGTTTCAAGTGTGTCAACTTTATATGCATACTGCTCAGCTTTCCCTCCAGGCAACAGAAACATAAATGCAAGCCCAATCAGAGCACAGACAAACATGAGCGCATAGACCCAGAAGAGGCTTTGTGCCAAGGCAGTCTGTAACTGACTCAATACGTCAATAGGCAACGTATTGCGCACGTCAGGGGTGAGCAACACATTCGATGGAGCAAGCCCTTTGGGTAGACGTGCCAGAACATCGGAATAGTGAGCAAAAATTGGTATGAAATGAAGCGCCATTTGCGCATTGAGAATTGTTCCCATAACAGCAACACCAACGGTACCACCCATCGTACGCACGAACTGGGTTGAGGCTGTCGCTACCCCACGCAAATTCCAGGGAACGGCGTTCTGCACAGCTATGACAAATGCAGTACTCATGAAACCCAAGCCCGTGCCAATAATCAACATTGAAACCACAATGTAAGGCAACCCTGTATCCATATGAAAGAGCGCCACCATTCCTACTCCTACGGTGGCGAAAGATGCTCCCATCACAGCAGTGAAGCGATACCCAAAGCGTATGATTATCTTGCTACTTAGAGTGGATGAAATCGGCCATGCAATCAATAATGGGCCAAGTGTAACGCCAGCGCTGGTCGCTGTACCACCCTTTACACCCTGCACGAAAAGGGGAACATAAGACGTAATACCAAACATAATGACACCAAGGATAACTCCGCCAATGCTTGAAATGGCAATAATACGATTCTTAAATAGTGTCAATGGTAAAATTGGCTCAGGGGCCCGATTCTCCTGATAGATGAAGAGGACTAGCAGCAGAGCAGAAAGCGCAAACAAACCGATACTTGGAAGCGAATTCCATGCCCAGTTCGTTCCTCCTTGAAGCAATGCAAAAAGCAACGCTACAATCCCACCGGTAAGCGTTAACGTTCCTATGTAATCTAAAGATAATTTCTTGCGTTCTACCTTTTCATGGAAAAAGATAACCAGCAAGAAAGCGGAAAGTAAGCCAAAGGGGATATTGATATAAAAGACCCATCGCCAGGAGAAATGGTCAACGATAAAACCGCCAAGCGCAGGACCTACAACGCTGGACAAGGCCCAGACACCACTAAACAGTCCTTGTACTCTCGCTCTTTCTTCAAGTACAAAAATGTCGCCGATGATCGTGAGCACGATTGGTAAAACCGCTCCTGCTCCTAAACCCTGAATGGCGCGAAAGACAATCAACTGTTCCATGGATTGAGATGTGCCTGATGCGATAGAACCCATGAGAAATAAAGCAGTACCAAATAGAAAGATTGGTTTTCGCCCGAAAAGGTCGGCGAGTTTGCCATAGATAGGAACTGTCGTGGTGGAAGTCAGCAAGTAGACCGAAAAGACCCACGAGTAGAGTGTGAACCCCCCCAGTTTCCCGACGATGGTTGGCATTGCTGTGCCGACAATCGTTGTATCGAGAGAGGCCAGCGACATACCCAGCATGAGCGCGATAGTAACAATAATCTTCGCTTTTTTTGTCATGGGTGAACTTGCCTATCTCATGCTTGATATGTGGATAAAAACTATACGAATGATAAAACATGACATGAAGTGTACATTATTCCATGAGCGCGATGTCTTTCTCCTGCCGAAGGAACAACGAATACCGAATGTAAATCCCACTACCCGCGATTCAAAAATCTCCACCTTGATGTAGTGTGATACTGTGCTTCGCACCGAAACGACAAGTCCAATAGACTCTGATGCAAATTCTACCACCTCTGGCACATTGTTTCGTTCTGGTGGTGTGCCACACGGTAAAAGTCGTATTTCTTTCGTTTCCCATGAAAGGTCTCTTGATACGGAAAGCGATATGAACTTAAAAGAAGCTTCACAAGCCAACAGAGAGATTCTTTATGTCAGTTCGATACCATCCTTATCGCGCCATCAATCCTTTCTAACTACCGTTATTTTAGCCATCTTCAGGTAATTGAATGTCTTAACAAACGGACGTTTTTCGAGACAAGATGGTTAAGAAAAAACGTCGTTTGCTTAGAAAGAGTAAACCACAATTTCTTTGGCAGCAATATTGGAAGAAACGTGTATCTGTAGCGTGATTACCAGAGGTGGTGTAGCAATATAACCATTGCCTTGATGTAAGAGGCTTTTCAATCGTTTCTGTATTTTGCCAGTTAGCGATGCGCTCTTCACCTCTCGCTGAGCCAGGAAAAAGGCACTAGCTGTCCTATAGCAGCCGAAAACCTATATTTCCCGCTGGGTGAAGTTCCCGAACATATGATATACTGTTCGGGAACCAGTATTCGGTTCAGCATGAGACTCAGGGAAGTGAGCTATGGCGCACACGACTCCTCTCGTACAGGATGGCATACTCACCCACTTGCAAAATGGGCAGACCGCTCAGCTCGCGGTCGATACTCCAGACTGGTATACCTGGCTGGAGAACGCCTCCTCTTTCACCTTTCGCAACGCCTCCGGGATCTTCACTGCACGCAAAGAACAGGCCAGTAACAAGCGCGGTGGACAGTATTGGAGAGCCTATCGCAAGCGGAATGGGAAGCTGTACCGTTCCTACCTGGGCAAGTCACAAGAGTTGACACTTGAACGGCTACAATCGGCTGTCGTTTTGCTATCGAGCAAGGGGGAACAAAATGGCCTGATAGGAGGGACGAGCCAGTCGTCTGAGGCTTCCTTAGTGGTGCATTCACGTCCGCTAGGAGCTAAAGGAGAAGCTTCACCACAAAAGGCGGCCATCTCGAAATCGTGGATTTCCACTCTCCCGGTACCACCTACAGCACTGATTGGCCGTGAAAAAGAGGTGCAGGCGGTCTGTGACCTCTTGCGGAATCCACAGGTGCGTTTGTTGACGCTCGCCGGTACAGGTGGTGTTGGCAAAACGCGTCTGGCACTGGAGGCTGCGCGGGTCTTGCGTACCGACTTCGCCGATGGAGTCTGCTTTGTGCCGCTTGCCCCCATCAGCGACCCCGAGCGTGTCATGCCCACCATCGCCGGGGTACTGGGCCTCTGGGAAGTCGGAGACCGTCCCCTGGTGGAGCAAGTACAAGACGCGCTGCGCGGCAGGGAAGTATTGTTACTGCTTGATAACTTCGAACAGGTTTCGACGGCGGCGTTTCAACTTTCCGCCCTTTTGGCTTCCTGCCCTCGCCTGCGCCTGCTCGTTACTAGTCGGGCAGTCCTGCACCTCTCAGGTGAATATGAGTTCCCGGTTCCACCTCTCACTGTGCCAGACCTCACTCATCTCCCAAAGCAGGACGCCCTGATGCAGATTGCAGCCGTGTGCCTCTTTATCGAACGTGCCCGAACCGTCCACCTTGGTTTTGAACTGACGGATGCCAACGCGCACGCCACCGCTGAGATCTGCGCTCGCCTGGATGGACTGCCACTGGCCATAGAACTGGCAGCAGCGCGCATTAAACTCCTCCCCCCGCAAGTACTTCTCAAACGCCTCTCGCATCGGCTTGCGATCTTGACTGGTGGCGCGCGGGACTTGCCCGCTCGTCAGCAGACACTGCGCAACACCATCCAATGGAGCTTCGACCTGTTGAGTACAGAAGAACAACGTCTCTTTCGATGCCTCTCAGTCTTTGTGGGTGGTTACACGCTGGAAGCGGCCACCATCGTCGTGCAGGCGACAAGTGCAACAGACAGTGGGGAAGGCGATATGGAGGCGAACTTGCTGGACGGGGTGACATCTTTGCTGGACAAAAGCTTACTGCAACAAGCAGAGCGAGATGGCGAGGAGCCACGCCTGCTCATGTTGGAGACGATCCGCGAGTTCGGGCTGGAATGCCTGCGGGCTTGCGGAGAGAGAGAACAGGCGAGGCGGGCACATGCGCTCTATTATCTCGCGCTCGCCGAAGAAGCGAATGGATATCTCTTTGGAGCACAGGCGGTGAGGTGGTTCGAGCGGCTGGAGCAAGAGTATGAAAATCTGCGCGCCGCCTTCCAGTGGACCCTGGAGTGCGAGACAGAAGAGGCAGGAAGCGGCATCGAGATCGCGGTGCGCCTGGGGAGCGCGCTGTGGCGGTTCTGGACGGTTCGTAGTCACCTGAGCGAAGGACGTGCCATGCTCGAACGACTACTGGCTGCAAGCGAAAGGCACGGCTCGCTGGCGCGAGAGAAAGCGCTACTGGCTCTAGGTACGCTCCTGTGGCATCTGGGGGATTATATGCGAATAGGGGAAATGGTCGATGAAGAGTTGTCCCTGTGTCGGCAGCTTGGTGATCAGCAGGGAGTCGCGCATACCCTCATCGGATTTGCCGGAACAATCGCACAACAAGGCGACTATCCACGCGCACAGTCCATGGCAGAAGAATCTCTGGCCATCTGTAGAGCAAATGGGGACACCTGGAGGGCTGCATCTAACCTCTTGCTGCTTGGACGCATTGCTTCTGCGCAGGTTGAACATGCCAGGGCGCAGCAACTGTTGGAAGAGAGTCAGGTGCTGTACCGAGAGCTTGGCTATGCGGGAGATATGGCCTGGCCACTCATCTACCTGGCACGCAACGCCATCGCCGAGAGTAAGCACAGGCAAGCGCGCTCCTGGCTTGAGGAAGCCCAGGCGCTTTTCCGTGAGGCAGGCAACAGAATGGGATGTGCCCATGCCCTCAGCCTGCTGGGACAGGAGGCGCTCGAAGAGGGTGAGCTGGTCAGAGCCTATGATTTGCTCACGGAATGCCACCTGCTCAATCAGGAGACGGGCAATCGGCGTAACATCGCCCACTCGCTCTTTCTGCTGGCAAGTGTAATTGCGCAGCAGGGAGATTACTCGAGAGCCACGGCGCTTTATGAGCAGAGCCTGACCCTGGCCAGAACATTGAAGCATCAAAGGCTGATCGCCTCTTGCATGGAAGGCCTGGCTGCGATTGAAGTTGCGCAAGAGCAGGCGGCCCGAGCAGGGATGCCGGGGGGAGCGATGAAAACGCCACCTGCTTCTTCGATCCGACGAAGGACCCCCAACAATCTCGCGGGGTTGACGGCACGCGAGGTGGAGGTGCTGCACCTCGTGGCTCAAGGTTTGAGCGACATTCAGATAGCTGATCAACTGATCGTCAGCCCTCGTACGATTACCACCCACCTGACCTCCATCTACAATAAGTTGGGAGTGAACTCGCGTACTGCTGCGGTCCACTTCGCTGCCGAACACCACCTCACCTGACTGTGACGGTCCCTGCATTTCCCCAAAAATACGTAAACGGATACGTAATTTCTAGGATGAATAAAGTTGCTCTTCCCGTGTAGAATCAGGGCAATGAAGACTGTTGTGTGCGTAAACATTGAAAGAGGAGGCATGCATGGGTATGACACATGATGGCCTGTCGTACTGGCAGACCGAAACCGAGGGGATGGAACTCCTCGATACAACAATTGGCGACCTCTTAGATCGGCGTGCGTATGAGCTTCCCGCCCAGGAAGCCATCGTCTATTCCTGCTATCCTGAATTTGGTGGCGCACTCGACATCCGCTGGACCTACCAGGAGTACCGTGACCGAGCCAACGAAGTCGTTAAGGGTTTGCTGGCGCTGGGCCTCAACCAAGGCGATCACATCGCCGTCCTGGCAGCCAATATCCCTGAATGGCTCCTCCTTGAGATGGCTGCTGCCAAAGCCGGGCTGGTGCTGATAACAATGAACCCTGTGCTACATGCGGCAGAAGTCGAGTACATCCTCAAGCAGGGTGATATCCAGGCACTGTTCTTCATGGCTCGCGTCCGCGATTATGATCATCTGGCGACCATCCGCTCGCTGACCATACCGGGCAGAAACAATGGTGAAGTGACAAGTGAGCATCTTCCGAGACTCCGTTATGCGTGCCTGATGGGGATGTCTCCTGCTGGTTTGCTTGAGCAAGAGGGTTGGCGGCCCACACTGTTCGGGGAGATGGTTGCCAGTGGTATCCAGATCAGCGATGCTGCGCTAGTCGGGCGTCAGGCGACGATCACTCCACTGGACCCGGCTATGATTATGTACACCTCGGGCACGACCGGCTCTCCGAAAGGAGCCGTGCTCACCCATCGCGGCCTGCTCAATAATGGGTGGCTCATGGCCCATCGTTGGGGGTTGGAGCAGACGGACAGGTATTGCACACCGATGCCGTTCTTCCATGCCGGAGGTTGTATCGCAGGCATTTTGGCAGTACTCGCTGCTGGTTGTACCCTCCATCCACTGGTCGCTTTTGATCCCGTCAAATTCCTGCAGATCAACAGCCGCGAGCGCTGCACCCTCTCTGGAGGGGTGCCGACTATGCTTCTGGCGGTGTTGCAACACCCGGACTTTGATCAGTATGATCTCTCCTCGCTCAAGCAAGTGCTCAGCGGTGGCGCTCCCATCCCGGTGGCCTTGATGGAGCAGGTGCATGCGCGTATCGGAGCAGACCCGACAATCCTCTATGCGCAGACCGAATCCTCCTGCACCATGACGCAGACCCTGCCGGAGGATCCGTTTGAGCGCAAGGCGGCAACCTGCGGGGTGCCACTGCCACACACCGAGATCAAGGTGATCAATCCTGTTACTGGGAAGACCGTACCTTGCGGCGAGCGAGGAGAAATGTGTTGTCGGGGCTATCTGCTGATGCAGGGCTATTATAAGATGCCAGAGAAGACAGCGGAGACCATCGAACACGACGGGTGGCTGCATACTGGCGACCTGGCGACGATGGACGCGAGCGGGCATGTCAACATCGTGGGTCGGCTCAAAGACATGGTCATTCGCGGCGGCGAAAACCTCTTCCCGGCGGAGATCGAGGAGTTTCTCATCCGTCATCCCAAAGTTGCCGATGTGCAGGTCGTCGGCGTGCCGGATGCGTTCTTCGGCGAGGAATTGCTGGCGGTAGTACGACCCAGGGAAGGTGAGCAGCTCACCGAACAAGAGTTGCGCGACTACTGCCGTGGCCAGATCAGCCATCAGAAGACCCCGCGTTACATCCAGTTCGTGGAGAGTTATCCCATGACCGCCAGTGGCAAGATACAGAAGTTTGTGCTGCGAGAGCAGGCTATCAAAGCTCTGGGTCTGGTGGATGTAGCGCAAGTACGAATGGCGTAGAAGCACTGGAGTGGGTGTTCCATTGACAATGGATAGTCGATGAACCTCCTCTCTCGTAGGAGTGTAGTAAAGGAGTGTTATCATGCTCAGCACCAGATTTACGGACCTTGTCGGATGCTCAGTACCTATACAGCAAGCGGGGATGGGGGATCTGGCGAACCCCCGGCTAGCAGCAGCGGTGGCAGACGCTGGCGGGCTCGGAATGGTATCGGTATATGGGTACCCACCCGATCTCATCGCCGATGTGCTCGACCGCCTGCGGCACCAGACAGCGGGGTGTATTGGGGCCAACTTCATCATGCTTTTTGTCGACCCCGACCAGGCCCATGAGTGCGTTGCTGCTGCGGCCTCGAAGGTGCGGGTCGTCGACTTCTTTCATACTGATCCCGATGCCGTACTGGTGGAAATTGTCCATAACCATGGCGCATTGGCTTGCTGGCAGGTCGGATCGAAAGAGGAAGCCGAGGCTGCTGTTGCGGCCGGCTGTGACTTCATCATCGCCCAGGGAATTGAGGCCGGAGGTCATGTGCGTGGTCGGATAGGGCTGTTGGCGCTGCTGAGTGAAGTCCTCGACACCGTCGACGTGCCGGTGCTCGCGGCAGGAGGGATCGGGACCGGCCGCGCCATGGCTGCAGCGCTGGCCGCCGGAGCAGACGGGGTGCGGGTCGGCACGCGTTTTGTCGTGGCGGAAGAAGCAGAAGCCCATCCAACCTATATCAATGCCCTCATCGAGGCGCGGCCGCAGGATACGGTCTACACCGAGGCATTTGGCGTCGGCTGGCCACCTCCAGATGCGCCCCATCGCCTGCTGCGCTCGTGTCTGCAGGCTGCCGAATCCTTCCAAGGGGAGATTGTCGGTGAGGGGATGGACTATTACACGGGCGAGCGGTTCCCTATTGAGCGTTTCCACCCAATCGGCGTCACCAAGAGCTACACGGGAGCGATTGAAGCGATGTCGCTGTGGGCAGGGGAGTCTGTCGGCGGGGTGAAGAAGATCGAGTCAGCCGCGGATATTGTGCGCGACATGGCGGGAGAGGCTGAGCGCCTTCTGCGGCGCTGGCGCTAAACAAACGGTCGATATCCGTTGTTCGACAGTCTGCCCTACTTATCATATCAATCTGTATACTCAATGGAAACATCTTTCTCCCTTGCAATGAGCAAACATTCATTTCAATGGCTCGTGTGATGTTGCCCCACAAAAGTGGATCAAGCACAAATCCTTGTCTTTCAGAGAGGAGGGCAATCATGGCAAGCACCGATCAATGCGATATCCTGCTCCAGTTTCGGCTGACTGTCATGCAGGATCTGCAACACCGCATCCTCAATGTCTCTCCGCTCACCACTTTGTGGGTGAAAAGTCCGCTCTCGCGGCGGATTGAACAGGCAGTTCCCCCGCTGGAAGTCAAAGCGTGTTGGAACAAACCGGACCTGGCTGTCAGCGATGGGAGTGTCGAGCTTTCGGCAGAACTGAATGGAGGGGCGCGCCAGGTTCTCAGCGGGCGCATTCTCACACTCGACGGCACGGTAAGCGCCCGACAAACGGTCACCAGTGCCGTCGATACCAGCCAGCGTCCGTATGTCTGCCTCGAGGAACCCACTCCTGTCCAGGTTGACCTCCGCCAGCTCAAAGTCTCGTACGAGGGATCACGCTGGCCAGAGTTGATAGCCACACTCAATCCTGTCAAAGAGGCTACGTCACTGCGTCCTGTCCTCACTACCCAACTCTTTGGACCGCTCGCGCGCTTTCCCCTGACGTGCATGCCCTGTTCCCTGCCACTGAGTGTGCCGGATACCCAGGGAGTTGTTGTCGCAGGAACGCTCCCCATCAAACACGTCGTTCCCGGCCTCCTGGCGACCCCTGCCTCAGTGGCTCTTGGGCTCATGCTCGACGAAAAGCGCGCTGTCCCATCAATCTCCGTTGGCGTCTTGCCGCCGATGACCGATTACAACGCCGCCATCGCGTTGAGCGAGCATGGCTTGAACTCCATGCTCACCCATCTCTGTGCACAGGGCGAGGCGATTGGCCAGATGCAGCATGCGCAGTTCGGTGAGATTGAGTGGCGCTGGGAACAGCTGAACGTCAAACTACGGCAAGGCGTGCTGGTGGTCAGCGGATTCCTGGTTCAGCAAGGAGTGAAACTCTCGGTGGTGGCTGAGGTGAAGAGCACGCTTGTGCACAATGGCTGCGTGCAGAGTCACATCGTTGCGAGTAATGCCGATGCCAACGGAGCAGAGACGCTACTCGCCGCCTGGAACGGGGTGCTGAACATTCTCTTGCGCTCACGGGTGATCAATGCACCGGACCAGAATGCGCGAGATGCAGTACGGCTTTTCCAAAGTTTCGCGATCCCAGCCAGCACACAAAGCGTTGAGAGTGTTGCACAGGAACTGCTGGTGACCGATGAGCAGCTCATCATCTATTACACCATCTCCAAGAGTGAGGAGGAGGTTCCGCTCGAAATTCCTCCCGCGAAGCCAATCATTCTCATCACCCAGCCCCATATGCCCCAGCAAACCGTAAAGGGGGCACCTGTCACCATCGAGCTTGATGCGCAGATTACCAAAGAGTCGACGCCTCCCTACGATTATGCCTGGACCAGCGATCTTTCTCCGAACCTAGTTCCACAGTATGGTTCCACATTTACCATTTCCTCCATTCCAGTAGCCGCAGCCATGGGAGGGGGACCGCAGACGCTCACCACAGCCCATCTCAAGGTCATCGACATGTTTGGACAAGACGCCCAGATCCAGGCTCCGGCGAAATACCTGCCTTCTACAAAACGACAGCAGCACCAGTCTAGAGAGTTCCATGTATCCAGTTCAGGTGCGTCTGGGGTGATCGGGTCTGTCCCCAAGTGGCTCCTCATTGCACTTGCTGGTCTCGTGGTCCTTGCTGCCAGTGGCATTACGCTGGCTCTTGTGCGCCACGGCGGGACGGGAACGCAGGCCAAGCCTGGGACGTTCACTTCGTTCTCCGTTCCTACGGCCGGTAGCAACCCTTACGGCATCACGGTGGGCTCTGATGGCAACCTGTGGTTCACCGAGAGTAATGCGGGCAAGATCGGGCGCATCACCCCTGATGGGAAGATCACAGAGTTCTCCACTCCGACGCTCGATAGCGCGCCTCGTGGCATCACGAAGGGGCCGGATGGTAACATCTGGTTCACTGAGTGGGACGGCAACAAGATTGGGCGCATCACCCCCAGTGGGAAAATCACAGAGTTCTCCCTTCAGACGCCCGGGAGTGCACCCGAAGGCATCACGTCGGGTCCGGACAGCAACCTGTGGTTCACCGAGCCTTGTGGCCTTTGTACCAGTGGGAGCAAGATCGGGCGCATCACCCCTGGCGGCACGATCACCGAGTTCTCCCTTCCTGCTGCCCACCCTCTTCTCCCGTATGACATCACGGCGGGTCCGGATGGCAACCTGTGGTTCACCGAGCAGGAAGGCAGCAATAGCATTGGGCGCATCACGACTAGTGGCCAGGTCACCGAGTTCCACCTCGCTCCAACGCTCTTTGGCATCCCTTATGGCATCACGATCGGCCCCGATGGCAACCTGTGGTTCGCCGAGAGTAACACCCTCTCTCCTGGCATTATGCGCATCACGACTAGTGGCCAGGTCACCACGTTCCCCTTTACGACTGTTGGAGCCGGGCCTACTGGCATCACGACCGGCCCCGATGGCAATTTGTGGTTCACCTCGAAGACTGGGAACAAGATTGTGCGGATCACACCGGGCGGCAAGATTACCGGGGTCTCCACACCGACTGATCTCGCAAGCGAGTCTTCTGGTGACCTCACGGCTGGTCTGCCTGGTGCCTTCTTTCCCTTGATTCAATCCGGCGAACCTTTCTTACGAAGGACACAGGCCCTGTAGCAGATCGCAGGATCGGAGGACACCAATGGAATAAGAGTATCTGTCACATCCCTGGGTACTACCAGCTCGCTCGTGTGCTCAGGGACCGCTTCTTCAGTCGGCTCCACCTGGGACATCATCTGCAGGACATCCGACCCACCCTGATGTGCCGGAATGAGGCAGCACCTTGCAGTTCAACAGAAAGGAAAATTGCTGTCGACAGTAAGGGTTCGCTACATCGTCAACGCCGTCGACACTGTCATCACTAATTACTTTCAACATCTCGACTTCTGCAAAAGATGCATCCAGCTCCAACTTTCACAATGCTATCTTGAGGTGACCTCCGTCGCTTGATAAGTGCACTGGGTGGGGTAGTCAGCGGCAGGCAGGCCATGCTAGATGTTTGGAAGCCCGAACCTGGATGTTGGAAACAGATCTCGCTAGAAGTCTCCGATCTCTCCGCTACTGTCGAGTCGCTACAGTTGGAGGGAGTCCACTTTCGTAAAGACGTCGCAGTGCCTGAATGGCCTCTGTGGTTGGCGAACACCACCATCTAGGTTCTACACCACCTGAATGTAAACGGGGTCAGAGTATAATCTGGCCCCTGGTTATTTAGACAAAGGAAGCAGGTGGGATTATCGATTATCGCCTGTTTCCTTTCCCAAAGGACAGAGACATATGAAAGGGAAGACACTTATACGAGGAAATATGGAGAGCTTTGAGAAAATAAGCAGGAGTCTTAACAAACGACCGTTTTCTGAAGTTTTCATGCTGGTTTCCTGTGTATTTTGTCGCTCGTGGTACTTTCCCCGAAAATGTGTCCATTTTTCCCTGAATAGTTACTCATTTCCGCCAATATGTGCTACTTGATCTCACAATCACTTAATCGTCGCCCATTTTGAGTGAAAGTGATCACAGAGTCAAATAGATCACGTTCATTCGCTTCTGCCGCATCTGTAAGACAATCTCTTCTTATGCTTCTCATATAGAGCTTTAGAACGACGAGTTTGTACTTTCGAGCAAATATTCAGGGAAAAAGATTTCCCTGAATTGTTGTCCAGAAAGTGTGATTTATGCTCAACGGGTGAGCAACTATTCAGGGAAAGTACCAGCTCGGTTGCTAGGTATCAACAAATTGCCGTTGTTTCCTTTGCAGAAAATTGGACGGTTTTCGAGACAAAGGAGAAGGAACTTTTAGCGAAGGAGGTGTCAATTTCAGAACTCCTCTGTACAATTGCTTCGTGGTTCTCAGATGTTCAAATCATGTGGTGAAGGAAGGAAAGAAAAACTCCATTTTTCTCAGGTAGATGTGCAAAGAGAGACGAATCGCGTTGAGATATCTTTGGTTGGTAGTTATGCTATTCACTCGACGGAATGCCCCTTTTGTCCAGTGAATTGGATCAATGAGGATGAAGATAGATGTTATGATGGTGGCATGCGCTTCGTTTCAATCGCTACTGCTTCTGCTTCGCGTCCCACCGTGCGCAGAAGAGCAACATAATTTCTTCGGATGATCTGTGTATGAGGGTGCAGTGGCCCCAACTGCAGCTCACAGATCGCTAGGGCACGCTCGAATAACGGCTCGGCTTGCTCGTACTTGCCCTGCGCCTGGTAGAGTCCAGCCAGATTGTTGAGGCTATTGGCCGTGCCAGGATGCTCTGGCCCCAACTGCTTTTCCTGGATGGCCAAGGCGCGCACGTACAGCGGCTCGGCTTGCTCATACTTACCCTGAGCACAGTAGAGGAGGGCCAGGTTGTTGAGGCTATTGGCCGTATCAGGATGCTCTGGCCCCAACTGCTGCTCTTTGATCGCCAGAGCACGTACCAACAACGGCTC
>Ga0116218_1000933_pt1 | contig 19590 bp, 16 predicted proteins | sample Sb_taG_2_FD_88966 | JGI IMG/M metagenome (GOLD analysis project Ga0116218, IMG submission 88966) | Peat soil microbial communities from Weissenstadt, Germany - Sb_50d_5_LS metaG | ecosystem: Environmental > Terrestrial > Soil > Wetlands > Peat | place: Germany: Weissenstadt | collected 2010-09-21 | reverse complement strand
TTGGCGGGATACCCGCACTGGGCCTTCCTGCTCTTGTTCTTGTTCGTGTGGCGCTTGATCCAGGACTACGTCATCTCTCCCCGCGTCATGGGAGTCAGTGTGGAGTTGCATCCGCTGGCGGCATTATTCGGCATTCTCGCGGGCGGCGAAATCGCCGGGATACTCGGCGTCTATCTCTCCATCCCGGTGATGGCCAGTCTGCGTATTGTCTGGCGGCGCTGGCGCATCTACGTCGAAAAACGCAAGTTCGGCCCGCTCAACGAGTACTCGTTCCCACACGAGTTGGGAAGATAAAGAGCGAGAAAGGGCACGGCCCCCTTCCACCGAATTCGCCCGCGGATCAGCCGTGGCATTCCCCTAAGAAATTTCGCTGGTATAAAATCACAACTTACCTTGCTTATCAAAGCTGTTTGATCAAAATATGTCGAATAAACTTCCTGTTGGAATTCTCGGTGCCACGGGCATCGTCGGGCAGAGATTTATCCAAATGCTCGAACATCACCCTTGGTTTGAAGTGTCGTGGCTGGCCGCTTCCGATCGTTCGGAAGGGCGACCCTATGCTGAAGCTGCGCGCTGGCGCTTGAAGACTGCCATTCCCGCTAACGTCGCCAAGATGACGGTTGCGCCGGCCAAGCCCGAAGGCGCTCCCAAAATTATTTTCGCGGCCTTGGATGCCGGTATCGCCCGCGAACTGGAACCCCAATTCGCAGCCGCTGGCTGTGCGGTCGTCTCGAATTCGAGCGCGTTGCGCATGCAGGCCGACGTTCCGCTGGTGATTCCCGAAGTCAACGGCGATCACATCCAGCTTATCGAGACCCAACCTTGGCGGCGCAAGTCGGGCGGCTTTGCCGTCACCAACCCCAACTGCTCGGCCATTGGACTGGTGCTCGCGCTGGCACCCTTGCATCGTCGTTTTACGTTGGAGACGGTGATGGCGGTCACCATGCAAGCGGTCAGCGGCGCCGGATATCCCGGAGTTGCTTCGCTCGACATTCTCGGCAACGTCATCCCATACATCGCCAAAGAAGAAGAGAAAATGGAAGAGGAGACGCAAAAGCTGCTGGGCACGCTGAATGGCTCGCACGTCGACCCTGCTCCCTTTTCAATGAGCGCGCAGTGCAATCGGGTTGCCGTGGAAGATGGCCATACGGAGTCGGTCGCCGTCCGCTTGAAGAAAAAGGTCACGCCGGAGGAGATCATCGCCGCCTGGAACGATTTTCGCGCCGAGCCCCAGACCTTACATCTGCCGAGCGCACCCGATCAACCGGTCGTGTACATGACTGCACCGGATCGTCCGCAACCGCGCTTCGACGTTGACCTCGGAGCGGGCATGACCACGGCGGTCGGACGCTTGCGCAAGTGCAATGTGCTCGACTGGAAGTTTACCGTCCTATCGCATAACACCATTCGTGGCGCGGCCGGTGCTGCCCTGCTCAACGCTGAACTCCTCAAGGCGAAGGGATACCTCGGGTGAAAAGTACTTCCACCACGGAGGCACGTAGACACGGAGAAGACCTTTTATTGTTCTTCTCCGTGTCTCTGTGCCTCGGTGGTGGGTTCTCTGTGGGCAGCGAGGATTTCCGCCCATGATCGTGATGAAGTTCGGCGGGACTTCCGTACAAGATGCGAAAGCGATCGATCGCGTCGCCCACATCGTCCAGGGCCGGTTGGCAGACCGTCCCGTGGTGGTGGTCAGCGCCATGGCCAAGGTTACCGATTCCCTGCTGGCCATGGGTAAGGCGGCCGGTGGCGGCGATCGCAAGACTGCTCTCAAAATGGCGCGCGCCCTGCGCGAGCGCCACTACGACACTGCCGGAGAGTTGCTCGGCACCGCCCTGTTCACGGAATTTCACGGCGACCTGGGTGCCGACTTCGAAGATCTGGACGAATTGCTGCGTGGCATTGGCGCGGTCGGCGAGATTACTCCCCGCACCTACGATTACGTTGCCTCATTCGGCGAAGTGCTTTCGAGCAAGATCGTTGCAGCTGCCTTTACCGCCCGCGGATTGCCGGGTGCACACGTGGATTCGCGTCAATGTCTGTTGACCGACAGCGCCTATACCCGCGCAGTTCCGCAGATGGACGAAACCAACGAACGCCTGCGCAAACGGGTGCAGCCTCTAGTCGAGGCCGGCAAGGTTCCGGTGATGGGCGGATTCATCGGCTCCAATCGCGCCGGCATCACCACCACCATCGGCCGCGGAGGCTCGGATTTCTCGGCAGCAATCTTTGGCGCCGCTCTCGGCGCTGAGCGCATCGAAATCTGGACCGACGTCGACGGCATGATGACCACCGATCCGCGCCTTACTCCGGAAGCGCGGCGTATCAAGGTCATCAGCTTTGACGAGGCCGCCGAACTTGCCTACTTCGGCGCCAAAGTTCTGCATCCGGCAACCGTGCTGCCCGCGATTCAGCAGAATATTCCGGTCTATGTTCTGAACTCGCTGAACCCGACCTGCGAAGGGACGAAGGTTACGGCCCGCGCCCCGCGCTGTACCAATATTTTCAAGGCCATCGCGCTCAAGAAAAAGATCACGCTGGTAGAGGTCGCCGCGCCGCGCCGTCTGCTGGTGCGGGGATATTTGAAGTCCATCTTTGAGGCCTTTGACAAGCACGAGGTAGCGGTGGACGTGGTTTCCACCTCCGAAGTCAGCGTCTCGGTGACGGCCGAGACCAACGAAGCCATCCCGGCGCTGGCGGCCGATCTGGCGAAACTGGCGGACGTCAAGTACGAGGGGCGGAAAGCGATCGTTTGTTTAGTGGGCGAGAATTTGCGTGAGACACCAGGAATCGCCGCCAAAGTCTTCGGCATCCTTGAGGATGTGAAGATTCGCATGATCTCGCAAGGCGCGTCTGAAATTAATTTAACTTTTGTGATTGAAGAGGACGACGCGGCCGAGGTAGTTCGGCGATTGCACCACGCGTTTTTCGCCGAGGCGGATCCGGAAGTGTTCGCGTAAGTAAATCCTCGACCGCGAAGAAATCTTTACCACAGCGAGCGCAGGGGGAACACAGGGGAAAACTAAATGCGATAGGATTTTCCCTGTGCCGGGTTTCCCTGTGGTCCTCTGTGCCCCCTGTGGTTGGCTCTAAGGTTTCCGCATGAATCTTCTGATCCTAGGCCGTGGCAAAACCGGATCGCTGGTGGCGGAGGTCGCGCGTTCGCGCCGGCATCATGTACGAGTCTTCTCATCTGCTGAAAACGCGGGCGCCAGCGCTCTTACACCGGATTCACTCGCGGCCACCGATGCTGTGATTGACTTCACCACGCCCAAGTCGGCCGTCGCCAATGCGGAAGCGTGCATCCGCGCGCACCGAAATATTGTGATCGGAACTACCGGATGGTACGACGAAGTGCCGCGCTTGCGCGAAATGGTGCTCTCGGCAAAGACGGGCTTCCTCTACGGCTCGAATTTTTCCATCGGTGTGAACTTGTTCTTCGAGATTGCCGCGACGGCCGGAGCAGCCCTGAAATACGATTACTCGGGTCAGATTTTCGAACGTCATCACGCGCAGAAGAAAGATGCTCCTTCGGGTACGGCGCTCACCATCCAAAAGATTGTGCGCGAGTCCGGAGGCGGGGAAAAAGAAGTCGAGATTGTCTCCTTTCGCGAAGGGGACGCGGTCGGGATGCATGAACTGGTCTTCAATTCTGCCGGCGATCGCATCTATTTGTGCCACGACGCCAAGTCGCGCCAGGGATATGCAGAAGGCGCGGTGCGGGCCGCCGAGTGGCTGGCGGGGAAAACTGGCTTCTTCGAGTTCCGCAACGTCTGGCGCGAGCTTTAGGGCGGACTCCAGAATCACTGTTGCCGCGGCCGCGCTTCGCTCGGCCGGAACGGGGCAAGGCCCCGTCACTACACGAGCAAGACCCGCTCATGCACGCGCTCTCGGGAAGAGTTATCCTTGAGGCATGCAACTGCGAGGCTGTGGTACCGCTCTGGTCACACCGTTCTCTCAGGACGGTGCTGTCGACGAAAACGCATTGCGCAATCTGGTTGCCTGGCAGCTCGAATCCGGTATCGATTTCCTGATTCCCTGCGGCACCACGGGAGAAACTCCCACGCTCAACCACGAGGAATGGCTGCGCGTGATCGACGTGACTATCGAAGTCGTCGCCGGACGCGTGCCGATCGTCGCCGGCGCCACTTCAAACTCGACCCAGGAGGCTGTCGCGAAAGCGAAAGAAGTGGCGGCGCGCCCGGGCGTTAATGCCATTCTTACCGCATCGCCCTACTACAACAAGCCGACGCAGAAGGGCCAATACCGTCACTTCCGCGCGATCGCCGAAGCGGTCGAGAAGCCGGTCATCCTCTATAACGTGCCTGGCCGTACCTCCGCCAACCTTGAGCCCGCGACGCTGACCCGTCTGTGCGAAGTTCCCAATATCGCGGGCGTGAAGGAAGCCAGCGGCAACATGACACAGATCGCTGAGGTGTTGAACTCCGTACCGGAGAACTTTCTTGTGCTCTCGGGCGACGACGCCGTCACTTTGCCGGTGATCGCTCTCGGCGGCGTGGGCGTCATCTCGGTTGCATCCAACGAAATTCCGCGCGAAATGGCGGAAATGACTCGCGCCGCTCTGAATAACGACTGGTCCACGGCGCGCACTCTCCACCGCAAATATCTTCCGCTGATGCTGGCCAACTTCATCGAGTCGAGTCCGCTGCCGGTGAAGGCCGTGCTCGCGATGATGGGCAAGGTTGAAGAGGTCTATCGCCTGCCCCTGCTTCCCATGCGCCGCGACACGCGGTCGAAGCTGCAGAAGATCGCGACCGATGCCGGGTTGATTACCCGGCCCGCGGCTCCGCCGGCCGCTGCCGCTGAATTTTATGTCTACGAAAATTGGGCGGCGGGCCCGCATAAAGCGATTCTGCACCGCGCATCCTGTGGACAGTGCAGTTCGGGCAAAGGACGCCCCAGTGGGCACGATCCCAATCATTCGCGCTGGCACGGACCGTACGGCAATCTCGCCGAAGCGCGCGGGGCGACGCATCAGATGCCCGGTGTTCTCATCCGCAGCGAATGCAAGTGCGTGGCGTAAACGACAGATCTTAGCTTCTAGCTCTTTAGTTTCTCTTGCTCTCCTATGCCAGATTCGCTATCCACCCTGAAGTCGGCTATTGAACGACTATCGGCGCTTGAAACCATCGTCGACCCTGACCAAGCCCGGCCCGTTTTTTTCGACTTTCGCGCCGCTCTTACCCGCGGCGAGGTTCGCGCCGCTGACAAAGTCGACGGACGCTGGATCGTCAATGCCTGGGTGAAGCAAGGCATCCTGCTGGGCTTCCGTCTTGGCGAGTTACAAAAAATGTCTGACGGCGACGTACTCTCCTTTATTGACAAGGACACGTTCCCGGCCCGCCGTCTGACTCTCGCTGATCGCGTTCGCCTGGTGCCGGGAGGATCGTCCATTCGCGAAGGGGCCTACGTTGCGCCATCGGTCGTCTGCATGCCTCCCATGTTCATCAACGTCGGCGCCTATGTGGGCGAAGGCTCGATGATCGACTCGCACGCCCTGGTGGGTTCCTGCGCGCAGATCGGCAAGCGCGTGCACCTCAGCGCCGCCGCGCAGATCGGAGGCGTGCTCGAACCCATCAACGCCGCCCCGGTCGTCATCGAAGACGATGTGCTCGTCGGCGGCAACTGCGGAGTGTACGAAGGCACGCTGGTCGGCACCCGCGCGGTTTTGGGAGCGGGAACGATCCTGACCCGGTCCACGCCGCTCTATGATCTGGTGCGCGGCGAAATCTACCGGGCGACAGCCGAGCGCCCGCTGGAGGTGCCGGAGAATGCCGTGGTCGTCCCCGGCTCGCGCGCAGTGAAAAAGGGTAAGGGCAAGTCCGAAGACTGGAACCTCTCGCTCTACACGCCGGTCATCGTGAAGTATCGCGACGAAAAGACCGAGCGCGGGATTGAACTGGAAGAGTGGCTACGGTAAGAAAGCGAGTATCTGCCGGGCATCCCAAAACCTAACCACAAGGGGCACAGGGGAACACAAAAGAGATCGAGTGACGGCGAGCGATTTCCCCTGTGTCCTCCGTGTTCTCTGTGGTTAAGAAGTTTGTCACAGCGCACCCGGCAGTTGCGCTTGTTCCGCCGCAAACCGGCGTCGCGCTTCGAGATGTTTTTCGCGGAAATGCGCTCTCGCCCGCTCGCCCCATGCCCGCACGAAATAATAATTTAGCGCGCATCCGATGGCCGAACTGACGACCGGAATCAGGCGGCCCGCCCACTTCTCTACCACATCGGCTCCAGCTTGAACTGCGATGCGCTGAATCACCTTGGGCACAAAGCGGTTGACCACTTCTTTTTCCAGCAATTCGCGGCTGATGTCGACGCCGGCAGCGCTGGCCGCCGCAATCCATAGCTCGGCAATCTCGTCGTCGGTGTTCAACTCGAACCCATAAATCAGGCTGAGCTTCTGAATGGTACGCATGGTGATGGCGGAAAGAATGCCAAGGTCGGGCACGATCGTGAGGATTCCGCCCAGACCGAATCCGGCTCCCTCTGCCGCCGCCAGCTTCATGCCGCCGTGGATCACCGACTCCGCCACATCGTCGAGGCGCTCCACCTCCAGCGTGTAAACCCCCTGAAAACTGGCCAGCGGCAGCCCGTGCGCTACGCGCAACTGCATCAGGAAGCGTCCCGGATCGACCCTGATCGTCTCGTAGGTGCGAGTCAAGCCTCCGCGGATCGCACCTTCGACGCGCCGCCGCATCCAGGATTTTTGTTCGTCGGCCATTTTCGACTATGAGTTTATCAGCCAACCACAACGACAGCTCACCCGTGTGCTAGCATCGACTTTACTGATGGCAAAAGGAAAACTCCATATAGTTCCGCTGGGCGGGATGGGCGAGTTCGGTATGAACTGCATGGCCATCCGTTTTGGCGACGACATCGTGGTGGTTGACGCCGGCCTCATGTTTCCCGAAGCCGAGTTGCTGGGCGTCGACATCGTCGTCCCCGACATTTCTTACCTGCTTGAGAATCGCAAACATGTGCACGGCATTGTCCTTACGCACGGCCACGAAGACCACATCGGAGCCCTGCCCTGGATCCTCAGCGAACTGAATGTTCCCGTCTGGGGCACAGAGTTCACGCTGGCCTACGTCGAAGATAAGCTCGATGAACACCAACTGCTCGACGACGCCGACCTGCGCGAAATCCGGCCCGGAGAACGCTTCAAGGTTGGACCGTTCACCATTCATCCGCTGCAGGTAACGCACAGCCTGGTTGATTGCGTTGCGCTCGCCATCCATACACCGCTTGGAGTCGTGCTGCACACCGGCGACTTCAAAGTCGATCCGACGCCTACCGACAACCGCCTCTTTGACCTGCACGGTTTTGCCGAGTACGGCAAAGAAGGAGTACTGGCGCTCTTGCAGGACTCCACCAACGTCGAGCGCAAAGGCTACACGCCGAGCGAGCGCGCGGTCCGCCGCAAGTTTGAGGAGGTATTTGCCCGCACCAAGCGCCGTCTGTTCATCTCCTGCTTTTCGTCCTCGATTCACCGTATCAAGCTGACCGTCGACATGGCGCGCGAGCACGGCCGCAAAATCTGCTTCCTCGGCCGCTCCATGGAGAATTCCTCCGAAATCGCCGAAGACCTGGGTTATGTCCAGATCCCCGAGGGCATGCTGATCCATCCCGGCGAAATGAAGAATTTCGCCCCTGAAAAAGTATGCGTCCTCATCAGCGGCACACAGGGCGAACCTATGTCGGCTCTGTCACGCGCGGCGGTGGATAACCATAAGCACGCCAAAATCGAAAAAGGCGATACCGTCGTGCTCTCGTCGCGCATTATTCCGGGCAACGAAAAAGCCATCTACCGGATGATCGACCACCTGTTCCGCCGCGAGGCGTTCGTCATCTATGACGATGGCTCTTACCCGCCGATTCACGTCAGCGGACACGCCAGCCAGGAAGAATTGAAGCTCATCATCAACCTGGTGCGGCCGAAGTATTTCATTCCGATCCACGGCGAATACCGGCAGCTCAAGTTACATGCCGAGCTGGCAGGGTCCATGACCGGGGCAGTCGGCAACGTGATGCTGATCGAAAGCGGAGACGTCCTCGAAATAGACGAACTCGGAGCCCGCAAAGCCGGACGCATCAACGTAGGCCGCGTCTGCATCGATTCCGGCTCGCGCACGGACGTAGTGGAAGATTTAGTAATAAAAGACCGCCGCCACCTCAGCGAGGATGGCTTCGTGATGCCGATCATCGCCATCAACAAGCTGACTGGGCTGGTCGAGACTGCGCCCGAGATTGTGACGCGCGGATTCGCTCCCGGAGAAAACGGCGTGATCGAACGCGCCCGCGAGATCGTCATGGAGACGCTCGATGCCTCCAGCGCCGAAGAGAAAGCCGACTATGGCGTGATCAAAGAAAAGATCCGCACCGATCTGAAGCGCTACATCTCGCGGCAAACCCAGCGCCGGCCGCTGATTATGCCAGTGATACTGGAGATCTGAAGACTTTTACCGCCGAGACGCCGAAAACGGGGAGGAAACACCTGTATCGTATCGCTGGCTGACATTCGCCAAGCTCAAACCCGCCTCGACGGCATCGCCGTCCGCACGCCTTTGTTCGAATGGACGGGCACGTCAGATCAGCGCAAGCTCTTCCTGAAGCTCGAAAACCTGCAGCCCATCGGCGCGTTCAAACTGCGCGGTGCTTATAACAAGGTCGCTTCTCTCACCGACGACGAACGCCGCCGCGGAGTCATCTCGTATTCCAGCGGCAATCATGCGCAAGGCGTGGCCTATGCGGCGCGGGCGCTGGGCGTGAAGGCCATCATTGTCATGCCGGGCAATGCTCCGAAGAACAAGCTCGAAGCCACAGCCGCCCTGGGCGCTGAGATCGTCACCGTTGGTCCCAGTAGTGAAGAGCGCCGCTTGCGCGCCGAAGAACTGGCCGCTGCGCACGGCTATGTAATCGTGCCGCCCTACAACGACGAAAACATCATCGCCGGCCAGGGAACCGTCGGGCTCGAAATCCTTGAAGACCTCCCTGATGTTGAAACCGTGCTGGTCCCTGTCGGTGGAGGTGGATTGATCAGCGGCGTCTCGGCCGCCATCAAGCTCAGCGATCCCCAAGTCAGAGTAATTGGCGTCGAGCCTGAACTTGCCGCCGATGCGCAGGCCAGCCTGCGTGCCGGTCGCATCGTCTCTTTCCCGGCGGAGCAAGTCTCGCAGACGCTGGCCGACGGTCTTCGCACCCAGAGCATCGGCGCAATCAATTTCGAACACATCCGCGCCTATGCGGACGACATCGTCAGCGTGACCGAAGACGAGATTCGCAAGGCCATGCGCGCTCTGAGTGCGAACACGAAAACGCTGGCCGAGCCCAGTGGCGCAGTTGCCGTAGCCGCATTTCTTTTCCACGCCGCCGAGTTGCCCGACACAAAGATCAACGTCGCCGTGATCAGCGGCGGCAACATCGATCCCAAACTGCTTGCAGCATTGGGTAATTGCTGATCGCTCGGGAATGCACTCGAGTCCAAGGCTGATTCGTCCTTCGAGCTCAGCGAATGTACAATCCTGAGTTTGCACTCGAGGACAATTTGAATCGCTGGCTCGATCAGTTCTTCGAACTCGCTCACCACCAAACGACCATCCGCCGCGAAGTCGTCGCCGGACTCACCACTTTCTTCACTATGGCCTACATCTTGGCCGTCAATCCGGCCATCCTGAAAGCTGCGGGAATGCCGGCGGGCGCCTCCCTTACGGCCACGATCCTTGCCGCCATTTTCGGAACGCTGCTGATGGGCTTCTATGCCAACCGTCCTTTCGCCATCGCCCCTTATATGGGCGAAAATGCTTTCGTCGCCTTCACTGTTGTTCACGTACTCGGGTACTCGTGGCAGAGCGCTCTGGGCGCCGTGTTCCTGGCCGGTGTTCTTTTTATTCTGATGACGCTATTCCGCCTCCGCCAGTGGATGGTCGACGCCATTCCCCCCACTCTCCGTTACAGCTACGCCGTGGGCATCGGACTGTTCCTTACCTTCATCGGACTGAATCAGACCGGCATCGTTACCATGGGATTCCCCGGAGCGCCGGTGCGGCCGGGCCATCTGACCTCGCTTTCGGTGTTGCTTTCCATCTTCGGGTTCCTGCTGATCACCGTGCTGACCATTCGCCGCTTCCCGGCCGCGATCCTTAGCGGAGTTCTCGTAACCGCTCTTCTCAGTTTTGTGACCCGGGTTGCTCCGGCGCCCACAGATTGGGTGAGCCGTCCGCCCAGCTTGCAGCCCGTCTTTTTCCAGTTCGATTTACACAGTCTGTTCAGTTGGGGTTTCTTTCCGGTTGTGCTGACGATTTTTGTCATGGCATTCGTGGACACCATGGGCACGCTCATTGGTGTGTCGGCGCGCGCGGGCTTCCTCGATAAAGACGGCAATCTGCCGCGGATCGAGCGCCCAATGATGGCCGACGCGCTGGCCACGACCTTCGCCGCCGTGATTGGAACCACCACGTCCGGCGCCTACATCGAATCCGCCACCGGAGTCGAGGCGGGCGGCCGAACCGGCCTGACGGCGATCGTCACTGCGCTTTGCTTTGTCGGGACTCTGTTTTTCGCCCCCTTCATCTCCGCCATCCCGCCCCAGGCATACGGACCGGCGCTCATCTTCGTGGGATTGCTGATGCTGACGCCGATTACCAAAATTCCCTTCGACGACCTCACTGAACTGGTCCCAGCCTTCGGCGTCATCGTCCTCATGGCTTTCACCTACAACATAGGAATTGGCATGACGGCGGGCTTTCTCTTGTATCCTTTTTGCAAGCTGGTTTCGGGGCGCGTACGTGATGTTCGCCCGGCGCTCTGGGCGTTGACTGCGCTGTCGCTGCTGTTTTTCGTCTTTTACCCTTACACCTAGTGAAGCAGAGAATCGAGTGAAACTGACATGATTCGCTTTGGTATCGCAGGTTTCGGATTCCACGCGGTGCGCCGACTGATGCCGGGCTTCGCCCTGTCCCAGAATTGCAAAGTGGTCGCCCTATCGCGTCGAGATGCCCACAAAGCAAACGAGGCCGCCCGGCAGTATGGCATCCCGCATGTCTTCAACTCCACCGAAGAACTCAGCCGCTGCCCTGAGGTCGACGCCGTCCTGGTCACTACTCCCAACGCCTGTCACTTGCAGGATGTCCTCACCGCAGTTGCTGCCGGCAAGCCGGTGCTGTGCGAGAAACCGATGGGCATGGATGCGGACGAATGCCGCCAGATGGTCAAAGCCGCGGGTAACGCCGGTGTTCTGCTCGGCGTCGCACAGGTCTTTCGCTTCGAAGAAAGCACCGCGAGGTTTCGCGACCGCATCGCCGCTGGTGACATCGGGCACCCCGTTTTTGCGCGGGCGGAGTTCTCGTATCCCGGCATAGACCATGCCCGCACCTGGCTCTACAACCGCTCGGTCGCGGGCGGCGGCCCCATTGCCGACGTGGGCGTCCATTGCATTGATGCTCTGCGTTATATCCTGCAGGACGAACCCCAGGGTGTGACCGCGGTCGGACGTTCCGATGAGAAATCGGGCGACGTGGAAGCAGCGGCCGTGCTGACGCTGGAGTTCCAGCGCGGCACGTTGGCCACGGTAGCGGTTTCAACTCGGGCCCAATATCGTACGCCGCTTGAGATTGTCGGAGATGCTGGTGTCCTTCGGGCCGACGACGCACTCAATGTTGAAAGGCCGGTCAAGCTGGAACTGAGACGCGACGGACAACGCGTTGCTGAGGACACCGTCTCCAACCAACTTGCCTACGCGCGGCAGGTAGACGCGTTCGCGGCCGCGGTCGAAGGTCGGGAGGTGTTTCCAGTACCTGGACTGGAGGGCTGGCGGAACCAGCTCATTCTGGACGCTGCCTATCGCAGCCTGTCCTCGGGAAAAAGTGAAAAGGTGCCGACCTTCTCACCCGTTCTGGGCACGTGACCCTTGGAGACCACGGCAATGGAGTGGAAGCCTGGGATCACGGCCGCAATTCACTGCGGATGCACTGCGCTGCGCCACAAATAAGAAGCGCCTCGGATCCATAAGGATCCGGGGCGCCCGAACAGCCCTCCCCCAGAACTGCTCACCTTGGATTATGTGGTAAGTGACCCGGAGGCGGAATTCCACTCCTGAGCGACTGGATGGCACTAATGAGCCATTGCTGAACACGCGGCGCGGGGTAACATGGGTCACCTTGCGATTGGTTACTATCCGTCGCACCCGGCTCTGGAAGCGGTTCCCCAAGGTTAAGGTTTCTTGTGTGGCAAGATTCCTACCGATTCCGAACCTCCCAGTGGTTCCGTTTCGCGTCGGTGGTCTGTGGTCCGCGGAATCGATCCTCCGGGCGATCCGGGCGAGCAAACTGTTGCTAGTGTGCAGCGGATTGCATTCCGGGATTTTTAAAAGGTACGGTAGATGTTGATAAGTGATTGATAACTAATAGCAGCCAGCCTTCCGTAGATTTGGAACGACAAGTGCTCGGCTGGCAGCAGGCGACCTATACCTTGGCGACAACTTTTCAAGGTGAATCTGGGAAAAAAGAAAAACTGGGAGGGACTAACATGAGGCGAGTGGTAGTTTTGGCGTTATTGGCATTGGCGTTGCCGTTGGCCGCTTGGGCAGACGGAATCGATATCACAAATCAGTTTGGATCTTTGTCCATCTCTACTGCGGGCATCGTCTCGACGAAATCAGAACTGAAGAGTTGGGGCAGCTTCGCACCGGGAGGTTCATTGGGTTCGGTCAGCTACGGGACGGGTGCTTTCTCAGGCACCAGCCTCTTGAGCGACGGAACGTTTTCAGCCACAGGCTCGTATTTTGACGTTCTGGGCGTCGGCAAATGGGCCAAAGCATTAACGGGATGTCCGAGCTGCACAAACCCGGTAGCGCTTTTCGTGGGGGCATTCACTGGTCCGATTAATTGGACTCTGGACTTCGCGGGCAAGGGCGGCAGCGACGTCTTCACGCTCAGCGGCGCGATCTCGGGCACGCTGTGGAATGGTCGCACCGTGACTGGAATGACCAGCCAGACCATCTACAGCACGAACGGACAGCTCACCCAGGAGGGTGTCGCGCACATTCGCACAGGGACCACCTCCCTTACTGTCCCGGAACCGGGAACTTTGGGTCTTTTGGGAGCAGGACTGGTGGGCATCGCTGGAATGTTCCGTCGCAAGCGGATCGGGACATAGCCTAAATTTGTTGGTCGCCGAGACACTCAACTCATGGCCCCGCCGCCAGGCGGGGCTTTTGATTTTACCCACAAGCTAGTGGTTCGCCTTGATAGCCCCGGGCAGGAAAGGCTCGATTCCCCGTCGAACCAGCACCTCACTTCAGGGCGAGGACGGCTTCGACTGGCCGATATTCCCGGCCGAGCTGACTCGAAACATCGCCTTTGAAGTCCGCGCCCAATCCTCTCGATCGGTTACTGCCGTAACGGCCCGCGATGCCTTTGGCGTTGACCTTACCTTCGTCCAAACCTACAGTCAGGCGCAGGGGGATGTATGAAGGATATCCATGAGGTTTTGCGCCGCAAGCAGGCGCAGTACACACAGCTGGGTAAGCAGATCGAGATGCTGCAGCAGGCTGCCGAAAAACTGCGCGAAGTCGCGCCCTTGCTTGCTGAAACTGACGTCGAGGACGATAGCGCTGTGCTGGCGGAAGTCGACGACGAAAACGCCAATGCGATGGCTGCCAAGGCCAGCGCTCAATCCGCGCCGGCGGCGGCCAAGCCAGCGCGCAGCACAACTCCGCGCTGGCCGTAAAAGCCTAGCGGTACCGGCAAAGCGCGAGGTGGGAGGCTCGGTCGCATGATATTGCAGGCATTACTGGTGTCAACGGATGACCCGACTGCGGAGACGCTGATTCAGGTCCTGGCGCAGTTTGGCGTCGCGGTTGATCGATCGAACGCAGCCGATGTCGCGGTGACGCGTCTGGCAGAGGAGCGTTTCGATCAGGTCATCGTCGACTTCGACGATCCCGGAGCGGCCACTCTGGTTCTTGAAGCATGCCGTAGCCACGCTGGCGCCGACCGTAATCCGCCTGTCACTGTTGCCTTGCTGCACGATGCCTCGCAGATCCGCGCTATCCTGGGCGCGGGAGCTCATTTCATCCTTACCAAGCCCGTCACCCCCGAGCAGGCGCAAACCACTTTGCGCGCCGCCACGGCCCTCCTGAAGCGCGAACGGCGGCAATCCTTGCGGGTTGCGGTGCAGGCAGCGGCTTCGATTCGGACCGACGACGGCAATACCATCGAGGGCATCCTGCTCGACCTCAGCACCGGCGGCATGGACGTGCTGGCGGCCAAGCCGCTTCCAGCCACCGCCATGGTTCGCGTCTCTTTTGCGCTTCCCGACGGAGGTGCTGGCATCGAAGGTGATGCGGAAGTTGCCTGGAGTACCGCCAACGGTCAAACCGGCCTGCGCTTTCTCGATATCGATCCCAAGATGCGCGAAGAATTGGGCGAATGGCTCGCCGCCCGCGCGCATGATGCTCTACCCGAAGAGCCGGACGCGGCTAGCCAATGTAAACTGACTGATCTTAGTCTGGGTGGCTGCTATGTAGAGACCGAATCTCCCTTCCCGCAGTCCTCTGCCGTCGACCTGTGTCTGCGTGCCGCCGGGTTGGAGATTCACACCGAAGGTTTGGTCCGGGTCATGCACCCTGGACATGGCATGGGCATTGAGTTCCCTGCCCGTACCGAAGAGCAGCGCAAAAGCGTGGGCGAGTTTATTGAGTTCCTCACCGGCCAGCCGGGCACGACTCCGCAACTGGAAACTTCGCCTCGTGCGCTGGTCGCCAACGCGATCGATCTGAGCCCTGCCAGCGGCGGCGCGACCGACGCCGAGGATTCACTTCTGGAATTGTTGCGGACCGGTGATGCGCTTGACGAGGAAGCCTTCCTCGCTGAGTTGCACCGCCAGCGAAATCCCGAAAGCGTCAGCCAATAACCTCGACCAATAACCCCACTACCCCCAGGAATAAACCGGGAGCCAGATCGGCACCCCGTCTCTGGTGTCGCCCCAGCCCCCGGCCGTCTGTTCCACCTAGGTGACCGCAGATTACCTCAACACCCTCTCCTGAATGATTTCAGTTCGGTTAATTTTCCGAGAAAATTTTCTGATGCAATAGAATTGCCCTGCGTGCCGCCGCCACCGTAGCCGTCTGATTGAGGCAGCGCGATGATCCCAAGTTCAGGGTAAGGTCAAGGTCGGTTGCTCAAAGATCTATTGCTCAGAGGTCAGTTGCTCAAAAGCCCCATCTCGCGTGCGCTGTTGCTAGCTGGCGCCTGTCTCGCGGCCATCACACCGTTTTTCTGGTGGGGCAGTCCCTCCGGACATGATTTCGAGTTCCACATATTCTCGTGGATGGAAGTCCTCGGCCAATGGAAGGATGGCATCGTGTATCCGCGCTGGGCAGCTCTGGCGCACTGGGGATATGGCGAGGCTCGCTTCCTGTTTTACCCGCCCGCCTCGTGGGCTCTGGGCGCCGCACTCGGCGCTGTGCTGCCCTGGAAGGTGGTGCCGGGCGCATATTGTTGCATCGCGCTGACGCTCGCCGGAGCGGCCATGTACCGGCTCGCCCGCGAGTGGCTCTCCGCCCAGGACGCATGGTTTGCGGCGGCGTTCTACGCGTTGAATCCCTACCACCTGCTGATCATTTACTGGCGGAGCGCGTACGCTGAACTGCTGGCTGCGGCGCTGCTGCCGCTTCTGTTGCTTTGTCTTCTGCGGCTCTTTTTGCCGGAATCCGACGCTGGCTTTCGACCCGCCCTCTGCTTGAGTCTCACGCTGGCCGCGGCGTGGCTGACGAACGCGCCCGCGGCGGTTATGATCCACTACTCAACGGCTGGGCTGGCGTTGGTCTTGGCTGCGATGGGGGCTGGGCGTGAACGAGCGCAGGGCCGCCGAATTTGGAGTCCGCAGATCTGGCGTCCACTCGCGCGGACGGCGCTGGCGATGTTCCTCGGAGCTGGCCTGGCCTCGTTCTATCTCCTCCCCGCAATCTACGAACAAGGGTGGGTCAATCTCAGCGAGGTGCTCTCGCCGGGAGTCCGGCCGCAGGACAATTTTCTTTTCACCACCATCGCCGATCCCGATCACAACCGCTTCAATCTTTTGGTTTCGACCGTAGCGATTGCCGAGATCGGCGTCCTCGCTCTCGCCATCTGGTGCTCCCGGCAGAAGCAACGCGTAGGGACAGCCGCCCCTTCGACAAGCTCAGGCCAGGCTCTCGGCTGTCCAGTCGCGCAAAGCGCGACCGGATTGCAGACTCCCTGGATGCTGATTTCCGCCTGGGGTGCGGGCAGCACGTTCCTGATGCTTTCGGCGAGCAATCTGCTCTGGCTGCACCTGCCCAAGTTCCGCTTTGTGCAACTTCCCTTTCGCTGGCTGCTGTGCATGAATGCCGCCTTGGCAATGCTCTTGACCATGGCCGCTAAACGCTGGACATCGCGCGTACTGGCGTTCGCGGTGCTGCTGGCCACGCTTATCCTCGCAGGCTATCGCTTCCAGCCCCCTTGGTGGGAGAAAGGCATCGATATGCGCGAGCGCAGCGACGCCGTCGCCGATGGCACCGGTTACGAGGGCACCGACGAATACGTCCCCGCCGGAGCCGACCCTTACGAGTTGAACAAGAATCTGCCCCGCGTCAGCGACGACGCGGGAAAGCCGGTTCAGAGCGAGATGATGGCGTGGGGACAGACGGAAAAGCAGTTCAGCGTCCACGCTGCAGTGCCGCAAGATATAACCGTGCGCCTTTTCAACTATCCAGCGTGGGACGTCGTCGTCAACGGCAAGCCCACCCGTACGCGGACAACCGACGTCACCGGCCTCCTCGTTATTCCCATTGCCGCCGGGGAGAACGATGTACACATCCACTTTCGCCGGACAACCGATCGTGTAGTCGGCAACATCGTCTCACTGATCAGCCTGACCGTGCTGGTTGTCGTCTGGATGAAAACGCGGCCGTCATACATACGACCAGCAAACGTCGCGAGCCCCGCCGTATGACTTCACGCACAATTATCCTGGCAACCTCGAACCCTGGCAAACTCCGCGACTTCGCCGGAGCTGCCGCGCCCTTGGGCATCGCGATCGCAAACATCCCAAACTTTTCTTCTCTACCGGAGGTTGTCGAAGACGGCGCTACCTTCGAAGAGAACGCGCGCAAGAAAGCAGAGTCCTACAGTCTGGCCGCCCCCGGCGAACTGGTTTTGGCCGACGACTCCGGCCTGGAGATCGATGCGCTCGACGGAGCACCCGGCGTTTGTTCCGCGCGCTACGCCGCCGATCGTCTGCACAACCCCCAACCGCATACGGCGGAGTGCAACACCGACGACGAAGCCAACAATGCCCGAGTGCTGCGCGAACTGGCAGGAATTCCGGAACAAGAACGTACGGCGCGATTCGTGTGCGTCCTGGCCGTCGCCCGTGATGGCCACACGCTGCACACCTTCCGCGGCACCGCCGAAGGCGTCATCATGGACGCGCCCCGAGGCAATAATGGATTCGGATACGACCCGCTGTTTTTCTTTCCCGCGATTCACAAGACGTTCGCCCAATTAGACGCCGAAGAAAAGTCCCGCTATAGCCATCGGGGCGCAGCATTCCGCGCGTTTCTCGCGTGGTATCGAGTGGCCGACAATCACAAGCTCTAACCGCAGAGTACGCAAAGATCAAAGATCGCAGAGGAAATTCAAGGACGGCTATGTGTGCGATAACCTTGCAGGTTGCCGTTAACCGCCAAGTTTTTCTCCGCGGACTCTGCGATCTCCGCGGTTAACGGTTCGACCTCGCCTTGACTTCCCTTCCCGCGAAAAACGATAATACTCGGTTTCAACATTCGACCGCCTAAGGAGCATTTATCGTGGCAGCAACTGCCAGTCCCGTCGCTCCCCATATCAAATCAGGAGTCGCTCCCCTCCGCGCTGGCGAGGGAACGTCGTTCCTGCTGCGCCGTCTGCATTCACTCACCGGCGTCGTACCCATCGGAGCTTTTCTTCTCGAACACTTCATCTCGAATGCCGAAGCCTTCAAAGGCCCTATCGCTTACGGAAAACAAGTCGAGTTTCTGAACAGCCTGCCTTTCGTTTTTTTTCTGGAACTGTTCTTCATCTGGATTCCGATCCTCTACCACGGCCTCTACGGCATCTACATCTGGTATCAAGGCGAGACCAACGTCGGCGCGTATCCTTGGACGGGCAACTGGCTCTACACTTCGCAGCGCTGGACGGGCATCATCGCGCTCGCCTACATGGTGCAGCATACTTATCATCTGCGCTTCACGGGCATACACTTGCCGACGCACCCCATGCAGTCGTTCGCCAAGGTCCAGGGAGAATTTCAAAATCCGTGGATGGTGGCCTTCTACGCAGTCGGCATCATTGCCGCCTCCTGGCATTTCAGTTACGGACTGTGGCTGTTCGCCGCGAAATGGGGCATCACCACCGGCGAAAGGGCGCGACGCCGCTTTGGCTACATCTGCCTGGCGCTAGCTCTTGGCCTGGTTTCAATTGGCGCGGCCAGCATGTACGGATTCCTGAAGACTCCGCTACAGCCTCTGGATTCAGATTCGGGTTCTGAAAATATCGTAATGCGCTAGAGATTGTACGGAATTGTACAAGCAGGCCCGGGCCCGGCCCGGGAACCAAATTGACAAAAGATCGGACTCATACAGCATGGCAGCTCCGAAAATTATCGTAGTGGGCGGCGGTCTGGCAGGCCTTGCCGCCGTCATCAAGATCGCTGAAATGGGCGGTGAGGTTGACCTGTTCTCGATCGTCCCGGTAAAGCGGTCGCATTCGGTGTGCGCGCAAGGCGGCATCAACGCTGCCAAGAACCTGAAGGGCGAAGGCGATTCCACCTGGATCCACTTCGACGACACGATTTATGGTGGCGACTTCCTCGCCAACCAGCCGCCGGTCAAGGCCATGTGCGAGGCTGCTCCTGGCATCATCGATCTGCTCGACCGCATGGGCGTGACCTTCAATCGCACTCCCGAAGGTCTGCTCGACTTCCGCCGCTTTGGAGGCACGCTCTATAACCGCACCGCCTTCGCCGGAGCGACCACCGGCCAGCAGCTTCTCTACGCGCTCGACGAACAGGTCCGCCGCTACGAGTCGGAAGGCAAAGTGAAGAAGTACGAGCACTGGGAGTTCCTCTCGGCCGTGCTCGACGGAAGCCGCGTCTGTCGCGGCATCTGCGCGATGGATTTGCGCAGCATGGAAATCCGCACCTTCCCCGCCGACGCCATCATCATCGCCACCGGCGGCATTGGCGCCATCTTCGGCAAGTCCACCAATTCTGTGGTGTGTACGGGATCAGCACAGTCGGCTTTGTATCAGCAGGGCTGCTATTACGCGAACGGCGAGTTTATTCAGGTGCATCCCACCTGCATCCCCGGCGAAGACAAGCTCCGCCTCATGTCGGAATCGGCGCGCGGAGAAGGCGGACGGGTTTGGGTTCCGAGGACGCAGGGCGACAAGCGCGATCCCAAATCCATTCCTGAGAAAGAGCGCTGGTACTTCCTCGAAGAGCGCTATCCGAAATATGGCAACCTGGTCCCGCGCGATGTGGCCACCCGCGAAATCTTTGAGGTCATCTACA
>Ga0116218_1000930_pt1 | contig 19615 bp, 15 predicted proteins | sample Sb_taG_2_FD_88966 | JGI IMG/M metagenome (GOLD analysis project Ga0116218, IMG submission 88966) | Peat soil microbial communities from Weissenstadt, Germany - Sb_50d_5_LS metaG | ecosystem: Environmental > Terrestrial > Soil > Wetlands > Peat | place: Germany: Weissenstadt | collected 2010-09-21 | reverse complement strand
TACATCCCCAAGCGCACGAGTTCTGGACGCAGCACCTTCTGCACGTAATACACAAGCTTCGGGTCGTCCGGCTCCATCAGCGTCTGCCAGCCGAGTGGGACATTGGTCGGCACGTGTGCGAGACGGCTCAACGTTTCAACGAGATACGCGCAGTCGAGGTGCCGTTCAATGAATGTGGGCAGATCCTCTCCAGCGCGAACTGCTGCATCCGTTCTGGGTCTTCCTGTTACCATACTCCCTCAGTGTCATGCGTTGTTGCCCTAGCTTAGAGTAACACATGAGAGATCTTTAGGCAAACCACGTTACACTGGCCGAAGAAGCCTGGCGAGCAATCAGGCGCGACAGCAGAGTGTGTACCATCGCACCCGATACATTGACCGCTGGTGATGGAAAGTGTAAGGATACGCTCTTTCCCAAAACAACAAAGTACCGCTCTAGGTTTCACTTGTCTTGAAAAACGGTCGTTTGTTGAGACGCCTAATTCTTGTCTCAAAACTCTAGAATATTCCTTCGAAGACGTCTCATTTTCACTTCTGCTGACAAATTTTCTTTAGAATTTCTTTCTCCACTTCCCTATGTCATACCCAAGAAAAAAGCGAAAAGCCCCAATATGAGGAAAGAACGTAATCGCGCGCGTTTTGACCAGGCGAACGAGTCAAAGAGGAGTTCATCTTCATCGTTCGTGGGTACTTTTTTCTGGACCTATTCCAGTTTGTCCAAGGTCATCATTGAGTGAAGAAAGACTCTTCCCTTCCTTTGCGGTCTATAGCAGCTTCGCACATCCTACCGCTTCTTGAGATTGCCACATGTGAGCTGCTGTCGCTCTCACATGCAGTGAATTCCCATACGGAAAGCAAAGTGTGAACCAATTCACACAAAATCTGTGAGATGTGATCTTTTCATTAGAATAGCAATGTGTTATATTAATAATAACAAATAGCTATATCAGTTTGTGAAGAAGGAGGTTTAACCATGAGTAGCGAATTGATCACCATTCTCACGACAAGTCTGTTCTTCTTGTTTCTGCTCGGGATTATCTCGGCATTGCTGTATACCATTTCCAAATGGGCTAATGAGACTGATCGAGCGAGAGGAGCAGGCGATCAGACGGCATCGTTTCTGCATCTCCCATTCTGGCGCTAACCTTTGTTCAAGTGGCAATTCCTCACCTCGGTGTAGCAACGCAAGAAACCGTGCTGTGTTGATCGTCTCCGGAGATTCGTGCAGTCGAGTTGGGTTCGAGCTTGAGACGTCTTGGGATCAGTGGAGAGCAGGCAAGGAAGGTGAATTCACGAGTCGAATGAGGAAAACGGGAAAGAAGGATACACATGCAACAAGACATGATACAGCAAGAAGAACAGATCTGTCTCTTACATGAAGACAGGCAACCGTTCATCGAAGAGATTTCGGCACTGCGATCCCTGGCAGGAGAAGCGGGAGTTACCGACCATCTCTTAGCGGCGCTCGATGACTTCAAGCATCAGGTTGAGTACCTTGATGCGAGTGCGTGGGAGCGAAAAGAGGTGAGAAATCTGAGCCGCAATAAACTCGTACATCTCTCGCTTGCCGTGCTCCGAGCATATCATTCACGATCCTGTTGAGTGGATTAGGGGCAGTGAAATACTGTTCGGTCGCCCTTTGTTGACGCGTTAGTTACGCAATTGTGTTTCGAGGAGACTCAAATTGGTAGACCATCCGATGGATACAGCCTGTACGAACGACGGAGAGCTTTCCACTACTCCAGGGCGCGTCCCAACTGAGCGGTTCTCTCCTATCACTTTTCTGTCAGACCCCCGTTATGCTGAGATGAGTCTCGCGGTGCTTGTTGCGGGTTGCGTGAGGGAACTCAACACTTTTCGCAGGGGTGAGATATGCACAGAGAGCTATAGCATCGAGCTGTTCCGACGTGTGAACATACACGGCGACCAGGAAGCCTGGAACTGGGTGCAACTCTGCTTTGGTGGGATGGTACGAGGGTGGTTGCGACGTCATCCTCAGAGAGCGGTGGCGTGCCGCCTCCAGAGGGAAGAGAACTATGTGGCGCAAGCGTTTGAGCGCTTCTGGCAAGCTACTGCCTGCAATCAACAGGTGGAATTGGACACGTTGACTGCTTTGTTGCAGTATCTGCGTGCGTGTTTGCATGGGGCCATCCTTGATATACTGCGCACACATGAGCGGTTAGGAGTTACACCCTTACCGGAGCCAGGAGAGCCACGAGCGGAAGATAGCACCGATAGCAGCGAGGTCTGGGAAAGCCTACAAGCAAGACTCTTAAACCCGCGTGAGAAGCGATTAGCCTACTTGCTGTTTCACTGCGGCCTGGGTCCCCGGGAGATTGTGCGTTTCTGGCCACAAGGGTGGAGTGACATACAAGAAATCTATCGTTTGAGGCACAACATTATGAAACGATGCTTACTGATAGAGGATCAAACGCTGCTCGTTCTTCCAGAAGGGTGATTGTCATGAGGAGGTTCAATGTTCATCGCTTTGTGTGGATGGGCCATCGCTCGGGATGCAGTTACTGGTATAAAAAATCGCCATCCCAACGTCTAGATCACTGTAAGGATTGAATTCCTGCCTGGTCGACTGGCCCTCGGCATCAGGTCAAGGAGGATAGTCTATCATTCCGGCGGGACAGGTCACACAATGGGACAGGCAGAGATATCAGGCCCCAGCCGGGTTTACAAGGAATATATCATGGCAACACACGTCGAGACAAACAGCCACAGCTCGAAAACGTTTCACTACATTCATGGGTACCCGCTTGTCGGGAACTTACCCGACTTTACCAAAGATCGCCTGGGCCTTTTACAGCGCCTGGCATGCGCTGGCGACGTGTGCGGCATGCATTTTGGACCGTTCCCCGGCATCCTGTTCAACAAACCAGAGCACGTCCATAGCATTCTGGTCGAACATGCCTATGACTTCGATAAAGGAAGAGTTATCCATACGCTTGGTCGTTCCGTCATTGGGAATGGCATCACCAGTAGCGAAGGTGATTTCCACCGTCACCAACGCAAGCTCATGTCCCCACCCTTCCAGCCACGCCATATTGCCAGTTATGCCGAGATCATGGGCTATTACGGCGAGCACATCCAGCAGACCTGGACCGATGGTACGCTGATTGATGTCAATCAGCACATGACCAATCTCACCATGAGCATCATCGGCAAAGCGCTCTTTGATGCCGATGTCTTTACCGAAACCGATGAACTTGGAGCAGCAATGACCACCGCTATGGCGTATTTCTCGCACGGGGTCTCGACGCTCTGGCCGCTGCCCTATAGCTGGCCTACGCCACGCAATCGTCGCACGCACAATGCTGTACAGGTATTGCGCAATCGCATTGTGCGCTTCATAGACGAGCGACGCAACGATTCGAGAGAGCGGAATGATTTCCTCTCCATCCTGCTGCAAGCCAGAGACGAAGATGGTCAACCCATGAGTGATGAGCAGGTGATGGCCGAATGCCTGACCCTCTTTTTAGCAGGGCATGAAACGACCGCCACTGCTCTCTCCTGGACCTGGTATCTGCTCTGCCAGCATAGAGAGAGTTATCAGAAAGTTCAGCAGGAAGTTGACAGCGTCTTGCAGGGTCGCACGCCTACCTATGCCGACCTGGCACATTTGCCCTACTGCCTCCAGGTCTTCAAGGAGGCGATGCGACTCTACCCACCTGCGTATATCATGGCCAGGCAGGCTTTACGCGATGTCGAGATTGATGGCTATCGTATCCCTCAAGGCTGGGTCGTCCTGCTTTCTCCGTACACGTTGCATCGGCGAGAGGACTTTTTCCCAGAACCGGAGAAATTTGATCCTGAGCGCTTCACCCCTGAACGGGAAAAACAGCTTCCCCGTTACGTGTACCTGCCTTTTGGCGCCGGTCCGCGCATCTGCCTCGGCCTGTACTTCGCTCTGATGGAGGGCCATCTGTTGCTTGCCACTCTCGCCCAGCGCACCAGTTTTTCCTTCGTTCCTAGCCAGACGATAGTACCAGATCCCGTCCATCACGTGACATTACGGCCTGCAGGGTCGATCAATGTCATGGTGAAGAAGAGGTAATCCCCGCGTCAGGCACACTTCATCGAGGGAGCATGGAACGTGAGAGAGGACGTCGGGGCAGTGGAGTCAGAGAACGTGGAACAGATTCCTCTCCCTCACGTTCCGCAGCTTGAGAGCGGGATGGTGTAGATGCGTTGATAAAGAGGACCCAGGAGAGCAATGCCCGCAAACAACATCAGATAGTTTGCCAGTCCAATCTCCTGGTAGACGCTTGCCACAATGCTCAGATATTCTAAGCGCTCATTCGAATACGTCACGGTTAGTAGTATGAAGCCTCCTCTGTCGTACTGGGCTCCATACTACCAACTATTACTAAAACCGTCAGCTGGCTTTGCTGAATGTAGGTTGGATCCCATTAAGAGTCCTACTAGCCATCTCCAACTGTCTCAACAAACGGCCGATTATCTGAACTGTCCTGTCTTAACAAACGTCGGTTTTTCGAGACAGCTGAAACGTTGCAGCCTGTTGAAAAAAGGAACTGTTGAGTTTTGCGAACTGCGAAATACCCTGTTTCACTATCAAATTGCCACGAAATCTCTCACATTAGAGAAAAATCTGACGGTTTTCTTCGAAAATAAGCTCTACAAAAGACTTTTTCAACAGGCTGGTTGGTTTAATGAGACAAAAAGGTGTGTTTTCTCAAGGCTTTCTAGAGCTACAAGACCATTTTTGAGAAGGCAGAGACCCGGATATCTGATCTCTGCCTTCTCAAAAACAGGTTCAGCCCAACGTGATGTCGGCAGCGCGGAACTGGATCAGACCGATGAGCAGCAGCACCAGGGCCACGCCGGTCATACCCAGAAAGTTCGTCCAGTTGACGCCCAGGAAGACCGGGTTGCCGTAGAGGTGGAAGATCGAGAGATTCATCAGCCAGGAAGGCATCGTAATGTTCCCCTCGAACAATTCCTCCATGTAGGACAGGACGATATACGCCGAGAGCAAGCCGACCAGCGCGCTATAGCGCAGGCGTCCAGCCAGCGCGTAAACCAGCCCTATAGTAATCAGTGCCATCGGGAACGTGTTGAAGCTAGCCGCGAAGATCCGGCCCTGGTTCACGGCGAGATGGGCGAGCTGTGCCCCGATCAGGACTGTGAGCCACGTGAGCAGCGGAGCCACCAGGATCACCAGGACATTGACGCAAAAGCGCGAGAGCAAGATCTTTCCTCGCGATTGTGGGGTGCTCAGCAGCACTTCCAGGCGCCCATTTTCCAGGTCTGCGGACCATTTCAAGGCCAGGGTCAGCGCAAAGGCTACGACGATGGCGGGCATGAATGTGAAGAGAAAGGTGCCCAGCATCGCGGCGTTGGTGTTGATGGGCGTGTCGAAAAAGAGGTGTTGCAGCAAGGGACTCTTTTGTGTGAGCTGGTAAAACGCCCGCTGGGTGGCCAGAGCGATCAGCAGGCAGTAGATGCACCCAAACACGATGCCCAGTCCCCACCAGAAGGCAGACCACCCATCCCGATGTAAGGTCTGCAAGCTCACACTGCGCGTTGAGAGCGCACGCTCGGCCTGACGCAGACTGGAAACCGCAGAGTGGTTGCCTCCTTCTTGCTGGCCCAACCGCGAGAATGCCACCCCGCCGATATCGCGCCTGGCGAAAAGGAGCAGACTCGCTCCCGCGCAGAGCACCGCGAGACTCGCCAGCAGCACAGCCGCCAGGGGCTGGTCAGGGAAGCTGGGGATGAGCGGGCGGTTGAGATTGTAGTAGTAGAACGGCGAGAGGTACTGCACCCAACTCCCATGCAGTAAGCGTCCGCCGCTATCCAGGAGTACGGAGAGCACCAGCAGGCCACTGACCCAGCCTGCTGCCACGGCGCGGCTGGTCGACAATTGCGAGAACAGCAGCGCGAGACAGCCAAAGAAGAAAGCCAGCAAGCTCGCATTCAGCCCTGCCAGCAGCGCTCTGACCACATTAGCGTGTCCCTCAATACGGGTTTGACCGGCTATCAGGCCCAGGGCAAACAAGAGCCCGATCAGAATCAGCGCGAGCGCGAGCGCACTCAGCTTCGAGAGCAGCAGGCGCCTGCGTGAGCGCGGTGTAGCCAGCAGGACATCCATGCTGCCGCGTTCCTCTTCTCCACGCACCAGACGCGCTCCAGCCAGGATGGGCCAGAAGCAGATGGCCAGTGGCACGAAGAGCTCCATGATACGCCAGGTAATGAACCCCTCTGGGGTCTGGATCTGGTAGGGATCGCCGAGAAAACGGAAGAGTGGCGCGAGGCTGCCAAAGGTTGCAACCATCGTTGACGTGCTCTCGGCGAAATCGATGGCCCCGAACAGCCCCAGTGCGAGGCCCCAGGCCAGGATCGGTATCCGGTTATCTCGGAGCGTTTTGCTCCAGATGCTGCGAAACATCATACACCTCCTATCTCGCGAGTGCGGAAGACTGCTGATCCGACGCGTAGAAGCGCAGGAAGACCTCTTCCAGCGTCGGCTCGTGTGTCGTCATAGTCGTCGCGTTGTGCTGGCTGGCGATGTGAATGATCTCCCTCAAGTCCCCCTGGACGCTCAATTGCAGGGTGTGCTCATCCGCCGCCTCCGCCACGTTGGCTACGCCCGCGACTTTGAACCAGGAAGCCTCGGCCAGGCCAGCAAAGGTGATCTCCACATCGTATTGGTGGATCTCTTTGAGCGAAGACACATGATCAACCTTGATCAGCCGTCCTTCGCGGATGATCGCCACGCGGTCGCAGGTCTGCTCGACCTCCGGCAGAATGTGTGAGGAGAGGAAGACCGTCCTTCCCTCTGCGCGCACCTCGGCCACCATTTTGTAAAATTCCTGTTGGTTGAGCGGGTCCAGGCCAGATGTGGGTTCGTCCAGGATGAGCAGTCGTGGCTGATGCATAAAAGCTTGCACCAGCCCTACCTTCTGTTTGTTGCCGTGCGAGTACTCGCGGAAGCGTTTGCTGGGATCCAGGCCCAGGCGTTCGACCAGGCTGCGCAGGTAGGGCTGGTCCACCCCGCCGCGCAGGTGGCCCAGGTACTCAATGATCTGTGCGCCGCGCAGGCCAGGATCGAAAGCGAATTCACCGGGCAGGTAGCCGACCAGCTTCTTGACCTCGGTGGACTGTGCCCAGCAGTCCAGTCCGCCAATCGTCGCGCTGCCGCGGTTTTCGTGCAGCAGGCCCATTAAGGTGCGCATAGTGGTGGTCTTGCCCGCGCCGTTAGGTCCCAGGAAGCCGAAGACCTCGCCCTGCTGTATATCGAAGGTCACGTCGATGATGCCCCGGCTCCTGCCGTAGCTTTTGGTAAGTTGGTTGGTTTGAATGATGAGAGACATCGGTTTTTCCCTCCTCGAAAAACGAATATGATCGATGTTACGATTCTGCCTCCTCTGGATCGACCATCATCCCATGGACGATGAAGTCAGTAATGTACTCCCTCGCGCGTGCGAACGAGGCCTGCGAGGACAGATCCTCGCCCGCGTGAAACATTTGGTACAACGGAATGGAGGTCAGATAGGACCAGCACATCTGCTCGGCCAGAACAAGCTGGATGAGGGGATCGAAGTCCGAGCGCAGCAATCCAGCATTCTGGGCCCTGGATAAGAGCGTTCTGAGCTGGTCAAGCTCTCCTGCCTCAAATTGTGAGATGACCTTGACATACGTTTGCCAGCCCTCAGCCTGTTCCCAGACGAAAATGCGCAAGGGGTGCGGATGGTCACGCATGTAATCGAAGAGCGCTCCCATAGCGTTTTTGAGAGAGGTCCTGAGGCGGTACGCGTCGGTGGCTATGGTTTCGTCCTCAAGCAAGGGAGTCAGGATACGCGCCTGTAGCTCACTGAAGTCCCTGTCGAGGCGCCTGTTCACCTCGGTATAGAGGCCGAGCTTATCGCCAAAGTACTGACCGATCAGGCTTCTGTTGTAGCCCGAAGCCTGCGCGATGGCATCGAAACGTGCACCATCGAAGCCTTGCTCGGCGAAGACCGCTTCCGCCGCGTCCAGTATCACCTGGCGTGTTCTGTCCGCATCACGTGTTCGTCCTGGTTTCCTCTCCAGTTCAGCCATGTTATTCTCATCCCCTTTTCTCTTCTCATTACTCATTAATTATCTATCTGTTTAGATAGTAACTGATAATCGGATGCCTGTCAAGGAAAAATACGGACAATATGGAGAGCATGGCTCTTTTGTGATGATCCTGTGACATCGGTGAGAAACGAACCATGCCCAAGCCTGAAAGACCGGTGAAAAACGGCTTGTTCGCGGCTGTAGACCTCTTCCGTGCATAGCCAAGTGCTTTGTCTCACAAACGTCCATTTCTTAAGACTAGCAGGCAGTTTTATCCATAGACTGAATACAGAGAACTTTCGTTCGTCTTATTTACTCGTTCCAGAAATCAAAGTCTTACATACTCGTTCATTCCATCGTTTAATGAGACGCTTTTGAAGCAGGAGAACCTTATGTCACAAGAAATCGGCTACGCATGTGTATCGAAGATTGAACAACATCTCGCTCTCCATTTAGAAGCTTTTAAACAGTGAGGTGTTATTAAGAATATTCACCGATAAGCAGATCGTGCCAGAGGGAGAAGAGGTGGCAGACCTAAACTGCAGGCCGACGCCATCAAGATAGCAATTACAAAACCGCTACATACTTCTAACACCAGTAGTATCAAAGAAATCTGCCATACACTGCATATCTCAAAAGCATCGCTCTATTGATATGTGAAGATGTAGAACAGGAAACAAACACTTGCAAAAAAAGTAGGGGTTTTCTATACTTGCTGTCTCAACAAGTGACTGCCCGGAATGTCCCTTCTGTGTAGCAAATTGGAGGAAAATCCATGAAAACTTCTGCTGAAAAGATCAGGTATCTCGATAAATTCACTGCCCGAAAGGTGCAGGACGACAACACACAGCTCCTGGCTACCTTGTCCGATAGTCTGGATGCCTGGATCACCCAGTATTTGCAGCTAGCCGTGATCGGCGTTCGGTCGTCAGCCGTCACGCAAAAAATCGCCTTGCATCTGGCGCGCTTTCTTGAGTACTTTCGAGCTACCTATGGGCATGATCGCATTTCGACGTGTCTGAAACGCGATGTCATCTCCTGGCAAAAGCAGCTGCAGGCGGATGGTCTGGCGCATTCCACGATCAATAACCACCTGGCCTCGCTCTCCAGCTTCTGTACCTGGGTGCATTCCCACACCCCACAGCTCTTTGCTGCGGGCGATCCCACTAAGGGCGTCGGAGAATTGGGACTCCCGTCTTTGGAACCACGTTCCCTGGGAGAGGACCAAATTCGTTCTCTGAAGAATCTCTGTGATAGGCTTGAGCACTTCCACCTGCTCAAGGGGCGTCGGCAATCAGGTCATCAGGTGCAAGCGCACGCGCGGCCAGCCCGTGATCGCGCCATCGTTTATCTCTTGCTCTCCACGGGACTCCGGCGGGAAGAAGTGATTCGTCTGGATCTGAACCAAGTGGAACCCCACACACCAGAAGCGCTTCGAATGGTGCACAAGGCTAAAATAACCCGAGTGAAAGGTAAGGGCAAAACGGAACGCACGGTCTTTCTCTCTGCCGATGCCAGAAATGCACTGGCCGATTACCTGGAACGAGAACGAGGCCGTGATGCTACGGCTGGGCAAACGGCACTCTTTCTGACGGCGTCGAGTATTGCTGTTCGTGCTCCCGATGGGCGCATATCATTGCGTGCATTCAATCTCATCTTGGAGCAAATTGGGCGCTGGCATGATGCAGAGCAACGCGATCCAGCGCGGCATATCTCCCCGCTGCGTCCCCATGATCTGCGGCACACCTTTGCGTTCCAGCTGGCCAAAGTGACTGGTGCTGATGCTTATGAATTAGAACGAAGGCTCGGTCATCGTTCTCAGCGCTATATTCAGCGCTATACCAACCCACCTGAACACATCGCAGCAACCTATGTTGAGGATTTTTAAAGAAGAGCGTGAGAGGTATATGCACTATTATGAAGCAACAAGAGAGCGGGGAACCGCAAGAGGCGTCTTTTGAAGAACAAATTCCTGCAGATGCTGCGAAGTTTCTCATTCAAACAAGTGAATGATCTCAATGCGCTCTGTAGCCGCTTTTATATGTATCTCGGCTGACATCGAATCAGAGAACGGTTTTTAATAGATAGCAATGTGCTTCCACTCCTATTTTCTTCAACCGTTTTGGTGTTTTGCTACACTTCATGGATTCTTCTGGAGTTAACAGGCCAAATAGTCCTGAAAAAAACGAACAATTCATTGTGAACTTGCGAAAATATATGTTTAAATGAGCAGTGGAACGGATGCGCGTTGCTGGTGATCAGGAATTACAGCATGCGTCCTTTTGGCGGCATTTTCGTCTATCCCGTAGGACAGATTATCGAAAGAGGAGACGATATCTTGATCAAGACCGAACAAATCTGGGATGAGTTTCATTCACCTCTAGAGCAGTTCATCCGGCGGCGCATTTCCGATGAGTCCACTGCTGAGGATGTACTGCAAGATGTGTTTCTCAAAATCCACCAGCACATGGAGACGCTAAGAGACGTTAAGAAGCTGGAGAATTGGATTTATCAAATTACACGCAATACCATCATTGATTCCTATAGGAGCACAAGACCGACAACCACTCTCGAAGCGGCGGAAGTGCTGAACTTGCCAGAAGAGCTTCCCGATGATGATGTTGTGAGCGAACTGTTGCCTTGTATACGGGCGATGGTGCGAAACCTACCAGAGCTGGATCGGCAAGCACTGGTACTCACAGAGTATCAGGGACTGACCCAGAAAGAACTCGCTGAACGCCTGGGCTTATCCTTTTCGGGTGCGAAATCGCGGGTACAACGGGCACGGGAGAAACTTAAGCAGCAGTTGCTAGAGTGCTGCCATTTTGATCTGGACCGGAGAGGACATGTTATAGACTATCAACCGAGGTGCCACAATTGTGAGACTGCGGCTTGCTGTACTGACGAGCCGATGATGCCAACAAGGAGCTTCCCAGATGCGTCCCTTTAGTAACTGTCCAGTGAGACTCGGTCACAAAAGAAAAGCAAGCCACTATATTACTTGAGGCCAGTTGAGGGTGCATCTGAGAGTATCAGACGCAGTAAGATGAGGCGCAGCCTGGATTCTCTCCTCCAAGCGGCGTCCCAACCCGAGAAAACTGCTGCACTTCGATCGCTACAGCCACCGCCTTATCTTTCTTGGCTTGCTTGCGAGGCAGATAATAGCTTGAGCGTGCAAAGTTCAGCGCACGAGCCACCTGGCGTTTGCTGTAGGGGCCATTGGGCGCTGTCAACTGGGTCGCCAGTTCCACCTTCTCGGCAGCGCTTAGCGATCCAAGAGCCCCTGCACTTTTTTTAGAATGTCGTTCTGCACCGTCAGATCCCCAATGATCCGCTTCAGATCGTCCGGCGATTCACCAGGTGGGTAGCCCTGCTCCTGGGCTTTGGCTTTCGCATTACGCTTGTCGCCAAAGAGCAACGACACATTCTGATTGAATTCAGCTCGCCAGCGGTGGATCATCGAATTGGAGACGCCATATTTTGCTCGCACCGCTTCGATTGTGGTATCCCGTTGCAGGCTCTCCAGCACCACTTTCGCTTTGAACTCGGCCGTATACTGCTGCCGCTTCTTGGTTGCCATCTCTGTCTGGTACCTTTCTGGGAGAGCTATCCTCCCTTGTATACTTGTCCATTATAACAGGTACCGGACACATATCGTTGCATGTACACTGCTTATGTTTTTCGTAGCATTCGGTGTAAGTCTCTGGTACGCATTGACCTACCCGATGGTCTCGGTGAGCATAGTTCCTGTTGAGAAATCCTTTTCACTTACAGTGCCTCTTTCTGTGAGCCTACGCTATCTTGCTCCTATCACGCTTACGGAGTCCTTAAGCGTGAATACAACGGGGATAGGACATCAGGATGCACGGCCATCCTCGGGAACTCTCACGTTTTATAATGGCGAGTTCACGCCTGAAACCATAGCCGCTGGCACTGTGTTTACAGGCTCGGATGGAGTACAGGTCGCAACGGATCGGTTCATGATGATTCCGGCAGCAACCCCCCCCGTATTTCGGGTGGGCAAGTGTAACCGCACATGCCGTTAAGGCGGGAGCCGCAGGCAACATCCGAGCAAGGGACATCAACAAAGCTTGTTGTTTCCTATCGGTTGAGGTGAAAAATGCGGCACCATTTAACGGAGGCGCAGATGAGAGGGACTACAAGGCAGTAGCGACGGTTGATGTCGATACGCTGGCCTCTGAACTGAAGCAGGCGCTTTCTCAGCAAATAGCGGCTACCTTTCTACTGCGTCCAGGCGAAGCGCTTCAGACGAGTAACTGTACGTTCAGCGTTTCTTCGAATCACCGCATAGGTGACGAGGCACGCACGGTGAAAGTGATGGTAGCGCACACCTGTCAGGGAGTTGCTTACGACCAACAGGAACTCGCCAGAAAAGCTACGGAGGTTTTCAAGGCCCGGGAAACCCCAGGTCCACACTACATGCTTGTTGGCCCTGTCCAGGCGAGCATCATCAGTGTCTCGCCACTTATCGTCCGGTGTCACGGTCTCTTGGCATACGTCCTCACGCAGACATACCAACATGACATGGCATCTGCGATCGCAGGAGATACGCCAGTGCAGGCGAGAGCCTACCTGCTGCGTTCGGGGGTGATCACTCGGGCGATCGTGACACAGGACTTGCCAAAGGATCCCGATTATATCCGATTTCAGATAATGGTAGGGCCGTAAAAGCAATGACCAGCGATGACAACAAGACTCGTCAGGCCAAGCGAAATTGAGTGGAGAGCAAAGAACGGAAAGTATCTCCAGCATGAAACTTTTCTCTTTGCCTTCCCCATTGGAAGGATAGAGCAGCAGGAAGAATACATGATCCAGCGGTATATTGCTTTAGAATGAACGAGAATCGTTATTGGCTTCATGATGGAAGCGGCATCATAACTCCCACTATTTCTTCGTATAGCCATTTCCAATTCTCCATACTCTCGCTCATCAACGAACATTTTTGTCGTGCAGTGCTGATCTCGCTTGAGGAAGGCAGCTATCAATAAAAAAGTGAGAGATCCGGAAACTGTAGCGATTCTGATCAATAAATATCAACAAATCGCAAAAATACTTCCTTACTATGTCTTATAGAAGTGCTTTCTCTCGTCGTGAGTTTTCCGTGAAATGACGCAAAGCCATCGTGAGCATCGTAGGGTATATATGCTCTGTGCATCCTATTCTGATGCTATCCAGCACATTCGATGGGTACAAAGAAAACGAGGTGTTTAAGGTACGTTATCCAGGTTTTCTGGCGACATGCTTCTCCAGTACGCCTCCCCTTCTGTGTCTGAGAGTTTTAGGGCCAAAAAGACATCTGTTCGCACGAACCATCTCTTGTTGTTCACTTTAGATCACTCTTTAGAAGAGAGTGGCATTGTAGCTGTTTATGGTTGTAGGCCAAGTTGAAAGGACATATGCACAGACATGCATAATCAAAAACTCTATCACACTCAGTTAATCCAGACGTTGGTCGTGCCTTGGTTGGGTAGTCCAGCAGTTGGATACGTCTATGCTCGTTCTTCGCAGGATTCAATCGATCTTGAACTGCATAGACGACGTATCGCCCACGAAATGCGCAACGAGGTAGTGGAAGAGCTTATCGCTGAGTGAGAGAGCAAAAGACTCCTAGAGCTGGCGTTTGCGCGTCTGAGAGGTGGCAGCCTCAGAGGGAGACGGAGCAAAACGAGCAGCAGATGAGAGCAACCGAGGCAAAGTGAGGCCCAGAAGGCATGCGCATCCGCTCGGAGAAGCACGCCTTTCCGAGGAGAACCGCCCTTTATCTCAGCGAGAAGGTGCTACAGCTGGGTTGGCAGACCGAGGAAGTTGGAGAAGGCATCAGGCATGCCGAAGAGCTGGATCGTGATCCGGCCAGCAGTGCTGACGCGTGCATTGCGCACCAGCCGCTCGGCAAAAGAGAGACGGTAATGTGCCCGCTGCGCACGAGAGAAGATAGGCGACGATGGGACTGGAGGCGACTGGGCCTGCTCCAGCGTGATATCCACCCGTTGGCGGCGCAGCAGGCGCATACAGGCCCGCCTCTGCTCTCTGCGGCTCCAGTCCTGCCAGAGCACAGGGGCCGAGCCCACCGAGAGTGGATGCAGCAGCAGACTGACCCGGCGCGGCTTTGTCGTCTCTCGTCCGTGCCATTGACACTGCTCGCGCAAGGGGCAGACACGGCAGTCTCCGATCCTGGCGGCGTAGAGTACTCGCAGAGAGCCATCGTGCTCGGTGCGCTGCTCAGTCGGGTGCAGCGTCTTGCCTGCTGGACAGCAGAGCGTCCCGTCGGGCTGGAGGGCAAAGTCCTTTCCAGAGAAGCGACCAACTTTCCAGGAGGTGGCGGTGGCGGGTGGGCCATAGCCAGACGCGGGAGCAGGCGAGTCGGCAGTCTGCTCGCTTTTCGGCGTGATGGCAGGAGCAAACTCGGTCGTGCGCATGGGGGTCGGCTCAAGCTGATGTCCCAGTTCCAGGCGCAGGTTCCACACCCATTGTGAAACGATCTGCCAGCACTCCTGACCAGAGGGCGACTGACTACACCAGCGATCTGGGTCTTGTTCGACATCCTCATCAGCAAGAGCAGGCTCAAAGGCGCCGCGATGCAGATACAACTCGACGACATCAGAGGCGGTGAACGCCTGCTGCGGCAAATGGGTGAAGAAGAGTTCGTAGACGATGCCGCAACGCGTGACGCCAACCCGACTCTTCTTTTTGCCGGCTGGATGGGTCGCCACCACCACGCGGCACTGCACGCCAAGAGATCCCACAGGCACATCAGGGCAGTCATAGAGGCTGCGCACAAGCTGGCTTTCAGGACGATGCTGGAGTTGATCTGGGGGCAGGTGCAGACGCGCCTGGACGAGAGGATGATCCAGCACGGCGTACTCTTTGCCGCGAATCACGAACGAGAAGCCCGCTAGATCCGCCAGCACGGCCCCAGTGCCATATTGTCCATCCAGCCGCAGCAGGGCGCGCTCCTGCGGGAGCTGGTGCGCAGCGAGGTAGCGACCGATGGCTGAGAGGGCCTGGCGCAGTTCCGCCCGATAAAGCCCGTTGCCGCGGTTGCCAAACGAACCGAGCCACTGGTAGCTGTGGGCCTGGCTGACGACGGTGCGGGTACGGACGACTTCCCCACGCTTGCGCCCCGTGTAGCCAGCAGCACAGACTTCATCCAACCGGCGAAAGGCAGGTGGCAGCTCTTCTGTCTGGGGCAGGGCGCGTTGGCGGGCGGCCTCACGCGTGCCATCGATATCGAAGACCACCCGCTCGAAGCCCTCTCGATCCACCAGATCGCCTGTTTGCCGCTCTTTCGAGAGCGGGCGGCTGAGCAGATCGTCAAGAAACAGGGAGCGCAGAGCTTCGACTGGCTCCTGTGTCAGAGCCGCCAAAAAGCGTGAGAGGGTCGAGCGAGCTGGCAACTGGTCACGGTCAAATAAAGCCATGAAGGTCGGGGCAAAGGGCTGTAACCCCTCATAAAAGGCTTCCAGCGTGCGTTCGCCACTAATGGCATAGCCGACGAGGACGGCGAGAAAGTCGATGACCTCATAGCGCCCGAAGCGCCGCCGCGCAAAGCGCACGCGCTCATTGATGGCGGAAAGCACGCCCTGCTTCCGAAGATGCTCGACGATGAGCGTGGCTTCGCCAAACCAGGAGGGCGTCGAGAGGACGGAATGGGAAGAAGTCTGGATGATCACCGATCCATCGGCGATACTGTTCATGTGTGCCTCCTTGATGGAATGTTTTTGTTCTTCCTTCTCAAAGAGACACATTTTTATCTCTGCTCGCTACACATTACATCTCGTTGCGCATCCCGTGGGTGATGGAGCCCCTTCAACATGGCGACCCCCCCGCACACCCGCCAGACCGAATCCCATCACGTTCCCGGCTCTTGTGCGTATTGGGGAACTCACGGCTCAGGGGTGGACAGACAGAGCCATCGCCGATGAGTTAGAGGGATATATGTCAAAAACGGCTCGCTTTGGCGAGCGGATGCTGACGAAGGACACGGTGGCTGCTATCCGGCGCTTACACTTCCCGCGAGAGTTCGCGCCCGGCTGCGGCCATGGTACAATAGTGACGCCCTCCGGTGACCTGGTAGAGGGAAAGCACCAGGCAGCCTGGCAGTACGAACTATGGAATCGCATGGATGAAGTAAAAATGAGCCAGTTCCGCCGCCCGACGAAAGATGCACAGAGGCGGCCTCACGAGTTTAGCCGCATTATCGTCTGCTCAGCTTGCCGTCGCCCTTTGCGCGTCATGCTCCCAAGAGGCATACCGTATTACAAGGACACCAGTAAAGTAAGAAAGCTCAATTGCTCCATTCCGGAATCCCTCTCCGTACGAGCCTCGATCGTCATTTATCAGTTTGGGGATATTCTCAGAAGCGTCGAGTTACCTGCTGCCTGGCGTGAAGCAATCGCCGAGCGTTGCGCGCTAGAGATGAGAGAGGACGGAGATACTGAGCGCGTGAAGCAACGTCGTGTTGAGCTTAGAGCAGAGCAACAACGACTCGTGACAACTTTTACAAAAGGGTACATCACCGAGGAATTTCTGGATGCGCAGATGGAGCGGATACGCTCGGAACTGTTTGCCTTGCCGATCCCCGTAGAGCAGAATGCCGAGGCTGTCACGCGAGCCGCCATCTCGTCAGGAGAAACGCTTGCCGACATGGCTGGCTATTGGAGCGAGGCGACTGCGGAGGAACGACGCGACATCGTGGGGGGACTGCTCACCGTTGAAGGGCTGATCTATGACCTGGAACGGCAGGTGATCATAGGGTTGCTTCCTCGTCCGAGTGTGTTGCCTGTCCTGGTGCTCGGATTGGAAAAAACGGGGAAATGGGAACAGCGTGAGAGGGGGCTGTGGCTACGCAATGATTACTGGCCTCCTAAGCGGGACCTCGACAAGAGGCATCTTCCACCGCCGGCACATCCTAGTTTGTCGCCTGCGCAAAGAGAAGAAGCGGTCAGATTACTCCAGCAGCCTGGCATGTCTATTCGTCAGGTCGCGCATACCCTGGGGACGTCGAGAGGAACGATCCACCGTCTGGTGGAGCAGGAGGGGATTGAGTTGCAGATAAGCCAGAAGCTCACGGTTGAGCAGCGAGCAGAGGCATTTCACCTGCTGGATACGGGAGTATCGCTCAGGCAGGTGGCAAGGCGCTTTGGAGTGAATGCCGAGTCCCTGCGACGTCTGGTTAGGCGGCATAAATCAGCATAACGGGAGAAAAAGGCTCGTTGACTCATAGATGTCGGCGTGCCTAGCTGTTATTGCTAAACAGTGCCTGCCCGTGGGCGCAAAACAGGATGAATTGCCGCTATTGGGAAAGCAGGCAAATGATCTGAGTGATATTCTGCTCTATCTATTGAGCGTAAACAAACAGAGGTTGTAAGATAGAGGAGAGTGTCCCTCAACCACAAATGGAGAATACAATGATGCAAAAATACTTGCTGTATCGGAAGGGTTTGCGAATGGCAGACATCGATCAGGATCATGTCAAGAGTGATGCTCAATGTGCCTTATGTGATTGGATTGTTCGCGAACGACTCTTGCTTGAAGAGACAGAGGAGCGTGAAGCCTTTACCTTTCGGTTTGTCGAGATGCGTGGATACCAGGCGGGATGCGAAGGCTCCTGCTACTGGGTTTCCTTCTGTGCCCACCGTCCCTACATCAAAAAGGAAGGACATCATCCCAACAAGACGTCCTTTGACGTCTGGGTGTATTGGGACCATGATCGATGGAATGTATTACCGTTTAAAAAGGCCACACTTGATGATGACATCCTCATCCTGATGCAGAGCTGGAAAAGAGAGGAACAACCATATCTCACCCCGTCCTTGAAAGAGAAGGATGAGAACCGGCGCACCACGACTGACGACATTTACGTGGATGTGCTGCAACGATTGCAAACAGCACAGGTGCGCCTGGGAGCGAGCATCACCTTTGAGGAAGCTGAACATATCGAAGAGGATGAGGCAGGCCACGAGATCTACATCGAAGCCGGGGAAGTGCAGGTGTGGTTCATGATTGAGGATGAGATCAAGCTCTCTGAGGGAAACAAGATCGTCCTCCCCCATTCTGCCTTTGGCATTGATGATATGGAAGAGGTCGTCTTCGAGGTGGAAGATCATCACCCCTCACCACTGAATTGGTCTCTCTCATTTGAGGAGAGGATGGAGCAAACGACCGATCTGGAAACGCTCTGCTCGCTCATCAACGAGCTGGCTGATATGGGATGTGAAGTGAGCATGAAGGAGGAAGTGAAAGATGGTACCCCACAGGTACAGGTTCTTGACGTGGAGTATATCAATAACAACGACGGACTTGATGGCCTTGCGAACTTCCTGAGTCGGGGCAAATACCGGATTCATTATCTCCCCTTCCCGGAAGATGGAGAGGAAGAGGGACCGCCCAATCCCGAGAAGGTAAAGACTACTGAGCTTCCTACATACATGTCATTTTGGGTCTGGTATAACAAGGAGGCAGTACGCTATCGAGTTGATCACAGAGATGAGGATGCGCTGTCCTACTACCGCACCAGTTTTCTGCCGAAAGTACGAGCAGCGAGGGCCAATAGAGAGATCCCAAGCTTATTGTTTTGAGCGAGGATCAGTAGAAGCGGGCCGGGATCGCCATTCACCACCGCCCGCTTTTTCTGCTACGAACGTTGGTGAGCTTGAACTCGGAATCGCTCAGCAGGCTCGTGAGGGCTACGCTCCGTAAAAAACAGTGGGACACGCCCACAGGGGTGTCGGCGTGTCTCACTGGTGTAGTTCAGACGGAACCGACGGGATTCGAACCCGCGATCTTCTGCGTGACAGGCAGACATGTTAGGCCACTACACCACGGCTCCTCATTGATCGTTGCACCTTGCTGGGTGCGATTAGGATAATACCAGACAAGGGCCATACTGTCAAGTGTTCAGTTGCAACGATATTGTTCACAGTTGTGGTAAAGACGCTTTTTGGGAGAGGACGGCGAGGCATTGTAGGAACGGATTGAGTCCCTGAGCGGACCAGGTGCCAAAGAGACTGAAGAGGCCCATACGGGTGTCACTGCCCTGTGGACTGCGCGTCCCCCCACTGATCTTGCGCGCAATGACGAGTGGACGCACGCTGCGCTCGGCGAGATTGTTCTCAGCAGGCACGCCTGGCACCGCCACGAAGACGAACAACTCAGGCAAGAAGCGTTCGACGCGCTCACACAAGGTATGCAAGGGCGAAGACGTGTGCGCGTAGGGCGCACACACCTGCCACACCTCCTGCTCGAAGATGTGTTGCTGCTTTCGTCGGGCGGCTTCTTGCTTGGCCGGAGGCAAGCTGGGGTCAGGCCCTGCGTAGGCGACGGCCCGGTCATAGATGGCTTTGACGTCCTTGGCCCACTGCTGCACCTCGGCATCCTCGGGATACTGCTCCTTCAGGGCGTTTCGGTCGCGTAACAGATGCACCCAACAACGCTGATGCTGTCCCGTATACACATTGTAGGAGGCGTAGAAGTCAGAGCCCAAGACTCCCTCGAAGCTTGCACCCAGCACCGCGGTGACCACTTCC
>Ga0116218_1000929_pt1 | contig 19635 bp, 15 predicted proteins | sample Sb_taG_2_FD_88966 | JGI IMG/M metagenome (GOLD analysis project Ga0116218, IMG submission 88966) | Peat soil microbial communities from Weissenstadt, Germany - Sb_50d_5_LS metaG | ecosystem: Environmental > Terrestrial > Soil > Wetlands > Peat | place: Germany: Weissenstadt | collected 2010-09-21 | reverse complement strand
GTGTGGGGGTCTAAAACTGCCGCCCAACTCGTGACTCAGATACAGTGGCCAAATCCAAGGTTTAATTTCCCTGGGTATAGGATCGAACCGAAAGAGGAGAATGCTATCTTGGTGCTTAAGATGCTACTGTTCATGGAGGGCGCAAAATGATTGAATTAGAAAATGCTACTACAAGAACCCCACTTTGTCTGGATGATGCAGACACAGTAAATACCAATCTTACTAAGCAATGCAGTGAAATTGTCGATCGGTTGCTAACAAAAGATCTTGAATATAACGAGGAAGACATAGAAAACGTTGGCAAGGACGAACAGGAGTTTGAAGAAGATATCTCAAACCTGGATACATCTCCTCTTGAATTAGAAGAATTGTCAGATACACATGAAGATCTCGCTCAGTTACCGACCCCACCGGACATTGAAAATCCCTCTATACTGGCTTTGCCAAAAATCGTAGCAGATGATGTACCCCCTATCAGGCGTGTTCCAATGCGTCGGCGTCGTTCCGAAGATCAGGACGAGAATGCTGTTAATTCGACTGATGCAGGTGAATCAGACGCGGTAATGACGTACCTTCGTGAAATTGGGCGTGTGCCTATGATTACGCACGAAAGGGAAATCGAGCTAGCGCAACGCATCGAAATGGGCGATCGTGAGGCAATGAAACAGTTCATTCTGGCGAATCTGCGATTGGTAGTGAGCATTGCTAAGCGCTACGTTGGGCGTGGTCTTACCCTGCTTGATCTCATCCAGGAGGGGAATATTGGCTTGATTCGAGCTGTACAGCGCTACGATTGGCGGCGTGGACATAGGTTCTCCACTCATGCTACTTGGTGGATCCGTCAGGCAATCAGTCGAGCTGTAGCGGATAAAGGTAGGACTATTCGCCTTCCTGTCTATGTAAATACCGCGTTGAACCGCATCCGCAGAGAACGTCAGCGTCTTTTGCAGGAGCTTGGTCGTGAACCTACTGAAGAGGAGTTAGCAGAAGCAACAGGACTGGATCCAATTCGCATGGTTGAATTACAAGCGGCTCCCGGCGCTCCTATCTCATTAGAGTTACCTGTTGGTGAGGATGAGGAACAAGAATTGGGAGATGTGCTTGCCGATACTGATTCTGCCTCACCTGAGGATATTGCTACAACCCAGACGTTAAAGGATGAAGTTCAGCGTGTTCTTGAATCTGTGCTCACTCCTCGTGAGCGCCTTGTTCTACAGTTGCGCTTTGGCCTTGGCAATAGTCAGGCACATCCTTTGGAACAAGTGGGACGTGAACTGGGTATTACTCGTGAGCGCGTGCGGCAGATCGAGGCAGGCGCGCTGGCTAAACTACGTCAACCACCTGTATTAGAGCGGCTACGCGGCTAATAAAAAGAAAATCAGGGCGTCTGTACCAAAGGCACAGACGCCCTGATTTTTATCGCTTCTTACTCTTCCCTAAATCGCGTTCGACGTGCATTACCCCCTTGACCTTCTCAAGCCGAGCGAACACTCGCTGCAATTGCTCCATGCCGTCAATCTCTAGTGTAGCGCTGATAACTGCTGTCTCCTTGCCCATACTGACATTTGAGCTTACTGAAGCCATGTTGACCCCAATTTCAGAGACAACCGTGGCAATATCACGAATCAACCCTGAACGGTCACGAGCAATAATCATTACAGGAGCCAGGTAATGCTGGTAGCCCATCGTTGTCCAGCTCACATTTACAAGTCGTTCGCGTTCGCGTTCGCGATAGCGGCCAATATTTTTACAGTCTGCACGGTGAATAATAGCGCCCTTCCCGCGACTAATGAACCCAACAATCTCATCTCCGGGTAATGGACAGCAGCAGTTCGCCAAACTGGTTAACAATCCACTGACACCTGCCACTTGCAAATGAGCCGAAGGTAACTGTTTGCTCATTCCAGGAAGAGTAAGTGGTTCATCTTCCTCTTTTACCTCTTTGCCGTCCCTCTGCTCACGTTGTTGCCAGAAATCGATGAGTTTCACCGCGACGGCATGTTGCCGAATGTCATCCCATCCAATAGCTGCCAAAACATCTTCAAACGACTCTTTGTGGTACTCATGGGTCAACCAGTTTTGAGCTTCTTCAGTAAGCATGTCGACTCCGCGAACTCCCATCACTTTAAGTTCCCGATCCAACCGCTCTCGCCCAATCTGAATATTGATATCTCGCTCATGTACTTTAAGGTAACGTCGAATCTTACTTCTCGCCGCTGCAGTACGAGCAAAATTCAGCCAGTCGCGAGTTGGATGAGCCGTACGGCTCGTGACGATATCGACAATCTCACCACTTTTCAGCTCGTAGTCCAGAGGAACCATGCGTGTCACAAGCCGCTCGTTATCACCGCTCCCACTCTCAGTGATTACACGAGCTCCAGAGCACTTGTCTCCCACTTTCGTGTGGATGCGGTACGCAAAATCGAGCGGAGTCGAACCGACGGGTAAATCCTTGACCTCACCTTTCGGTGTAAACACAAAGATCTGTTCCTGGAAAATTTCATCCCTGACGGCTTCTACAAATTCGGTATCATTGGCGGTAGCAGACCGTAATTCTCGTTGCCAGTCTGTGAGCTGGCGTAACCATGTGAGGAGTTCTTTAGCGGAAGCTGTAGCATGGTCGCCGACATCCTTATAATGCCAGTGCATTGCTACACCATGTTCCGCCATCTCATCCATAGCAAAAGTACGGATCTGAATTTCTACAAGCTGGTCATCCAAGCAGAAAACCGTCGTATGTAATGCCTGATAGCCATTCGGCTTAGGATTTGCGATAAAATCCTTGATACGCCCATCTTTAGGCTTCCACAAGCTATGCACATGGCCAAGCGCGACATAACAATCGGGCGTTGAATCCACCAGAATACGGAACGCTATGATATCGTGGATCTGGCTAAAATCGGCGGCAGATTTCAGATCTTCCAATCGTTCAACATCTCCAGCATTGCGTTGTAGTTTCTTATAAAAACTGTACAGATGCTTCACTCGCCCGGAGACTACTGCGTGTAAACCAAGCTTCTGCATTTCTTCGCTTAAAACGGTACAGACCCGATCTACATACGAACGCCATTGTTTGCTCTCTGCCTCCACCTCACTGCGTACCCACTCATATTTGTCTGGTTCAAGGATTTCAAACGCCAGGTCTTCCAGCTGGCTTTCCACAAGCGACATTCCCAGCCGTCCCGCTAGAGGCGCGTAAATTTCTCGTGTTTCCTGGGCCATCGTCAACATTTCCTGTTGGCTTGCGGAAGATCTATGTGCTGATATCATAAGCATTGCATGCAATCGATATGCCAGTTTGAGTAAGACGACCCGAGGATCCTCTGACATAGCGAAAAACATTTTCCTGACGGTCTCAGCTTGCTGCCGGCGCAACGCTTCGCGTATCCGCTGCTTTTTCTGTTCGCGGTTGCTTTCGTTCTCACTTGCGGCTGTATTCGTCACACCGCTCTTCTCAGGAGCAATCAATTGAGCACCAACACGCTTTTTTCGCTCCAGTATGTTCATGCGTAACATACTCCCCACTACGCGCGCGACAGGAGTTCCAAGTTTCGTTTCCACATCTTCAAGCGAAAGCAGATCGGAATCAACAGCTTCGAAGATCAGGCCGGATGATACACCAACTGCATCTATATGCATGATTTGAGCTAGAATCGTTGCAATAGCCAGGGCATGCTCTAATGGGGGGATAGCCCTCTCACCTTGAACACCTTCGCAAGTTTCGCGAGCAAGCTGAAGCGCTCGTGAAACCTGCTCGACTTCAGCAGGAGGCATATACTGCTGTACAATTTCGAGTAACTGTTGAGCCTGCTTTGTCGTCGTCTCATCCGCTGCAAATTGTGTATGTAAGGACGTATTTATCATAAAAATTTCCAATTTGTCATATTATGAAGAATGAATAAGCATTTATCCAGCTCTGCGGCCTAGATCGCGACTGACGCTTACTACATTCTTTATCTGTTGCAACCGTTCGAAGATTGGCTCGATTTGATTCATCGAAGTAATCTCTAACGTGGCTGTAATTACAGCTTTTTGCAATGAGGCATTAGTGGTTGTAGCTACTGCCGTCAAATTAATGCCAGCATTAGCAACGACCGCTGCAACATCGCGTAATAGACCTGCCCTATCATGAGCAATAATGATGATGGGTGTTAGATAATGCTGAGGCTCAATTTGCAACCAATTGACCTCAATCAAACGCTCAGGCTCCTGCCCACGGTAACGCCGCAGCGTTCGACAGTCGCTGCGATGGACCATGATACCTTTATTTGGATTCAGGACACCCACAATAGAATCACCGGGAAGTGGACAGCAGCAATTCGCCAATTTAACATATGTCTGTGACGTCTCATGTTCACCAATGTTACTATGATGTCCGTTTATTACAGTTTCTGCTTCTGGCTTTATCTCGCCACGTGTCTGCATTAGCGGTGTAAGATACTCAAGTACTTCTCCTACCGTTATGTCCTCACGACCTAATGCTATATATAGCTCATCAACTGAATTGTATTTTTTTGTCGAGTTGAAATGTAAGAGATCCTCATCGTGTACAACTCGTAATCCCGATGCTCCCACAGCTTTCAGTGCCAAATCCAACCGCTCACGGCCCAATTGCAAGTTTACCTCACGCTCGTATATTTTCAAGTAGCGGCGTATTTTTGTGCGAGCAGTTGCGGTTCGAGCGAATGAGAGCCAATCGCGTGTCGGATGGGTCTCCTCGCTCACCAATATATCGACAATCTCGCCACCTTTGAGTTCATAATCGAGAGGGACAACGCGCGTTACCAGACGACCACCATCATCCAAATTGGTAATGATACGTGCGCCTGCACAATGATCGCCAATATCGGTATGAATCCGATAGGCCATGTCCAGTGGGGTTGAACCCCGTGGCAAATCTTTCACTTCCCCCTTAGGAGTAAACACGAAAATCTGCTCCTGGAAAATATCACCTTTGACTGCTTCCACAAACTCATCCGCGTTTTGCGGCAATTCACGTTGCCACTCACGTAATTGTTCTATCCAGGCAATCATTTCACGGGTTGAGAGTCGCGCAGCTCCACGTTCTTTCAGGTACCAATAACTGGCTATACCATAATCGGCAATTCGCTGCATGTCATGCGTGCGAATTTGTATTTCCGCTAGCTGATTGTCCAGGCAAAACACTGTTGTATGCAACGACTGGTATCCATTTAACTTGGGTGTAGCGATAAAGTCTTTTATTCTTCCATCTTTGGGACGCCATAATGCATGGATATGTCCCAGGGCCAGGTAACAATCTTGAACAGTGTCGACCAGGATGCGATAAGAAACAAGATCATGTATCTGACTGAGATCATCTCCACTCTGCTCTAATTTACGATTGATACTGGCAAGGTGTTTCTGCCAGGGGTGGATCTCCGCGTGAATCTCAGCTTTCTGCATCTCTTCTTGTAATGCCTGGCAAATCAGATCGATTGTAGGCTGGCGCTGTAGTATTTCTTCTGCGACTTCGTGAGCAAGATTGGTATATTTTTCAGGTTCCAGATAACTGAAAGCCAGATCTTCCAATTCCGCCTGAACCAATGCCATGCCAAGTCGCCTGGCAAGAGGTGCATAAATCTCTCGTGTCTCGCGGGCTTTGTTTTGTTGCTGTGCCTGATTCATAACACTGAGGGTGCGCATATTATGTAATCGATCTGCTAATTTGAGTACTACTACTCGCGGATCCTCAGCCATGGCCAAGAGCATTTTCCGCACCGTCTCTGAACGTTGTCGTCGTTTCAAGTCACGCGCGAAACGTTGCTTTTGCTCAAACTGTTCAGGCGTACTTGATACTCCAGGGTTCGGGGTTAGAGACAGGGGATACGTCTGTGCGCGCGTTGTCTCTTTCGCTCCGATTTCTTCAGTTGGCGCAATTGGATTGCCTGCCAAACTATCGAATTTGGTAACTCCATCGACAATATTTGCAACCGCATCCCCAAATTGTTGCCGCAATTCATCTAAGGTGAAATCAGTATCTTCAACAACATCATGCAGTAAGGCCGCTACTATACTATCAGCATCGATACGCATATCGGCAAGTAGGAGTGCAACTTCCAATGGATGTTGGATATAAGGCTCACCAGAGCGACGTATTGTCCCCAGATGAGCTTGGTTCGCAACATAGTAGGCACGTTGAATCGTCTCCATGTCATGTGGAGTCAAGTATTGGCGAACCTCCGCCAACAGATCTTCAACGGTCACATGCGAAAACGCAATAGACTCTTCTTCACCTGGATTCACGGCCATCATTGGAAAACCTCTGGATTATTGATAATACCTTTTACGATAGTTTAGAACACAATCGTTTACAATGCAATAATATGTAAAGTTCCCTTTGTATCGTTTGTTACGGATAACATCTAGACAATGTCACTGAATAGCAGCACGAATAGGGAAATGTAAGTCCTATTAATAAAAACGTTCGTACAGACACAACATAAAAAAAGAAGCAAGGCCACGAATATACCTGACCTTGTCTCTTTGTTTTGATCGTTCTATCTTCATCCAAGAAACAGCTGGATGTGATGGTACTCACTAACAATCCGTACTTACAGTACAGGAAAAACCAAATAGCGTTGAAACGCTTAGTCTCGTGCTACTCGGACCTTGTCATAGCATGTGCTGCAATAAACAGGGCGATCATTCTTGGGTAAGAATGGCACCTGTGTCTCGATTCCACACTCGGCACAGATGACAGTATGCATTTCGCGTGGACCACGATCACGGTTACCTGAACCAGACGAACTACGACGTGCTGCCCGGCAATCAGGACACCGACCAGGCTGATTCATCAAACCTTTTTGCTGGTAAAATTCTTGTTCACCTGCAGTGAATGTGAAGTCGTTTCCACATTCGCGACATCTAAGGGTTTTGTCTTCGAAACTCAACTAGGGACCTCCTTGTGATATGTTGGTATTCCTCCGGGTCCATATCTTAGCAGTTGTCACCAGTTGTCTGTCACCTCTAGCAGCGCGGGACTAAATGTTCTGGACGAGCACTCTATGCCAGACCAAGATCGGATACCGCATGCAAGCATACACCATAAATTTGTGATTTGCAAGAGTTTTTTCGTAAAATGAGAGATTGTGCTTAATTTTATATAATTTTCATGTGCATTATTCACATGACCTGCTCACTTTTTGTGGGTAGATAGTCTGTGACACTCCGCCTGATTTAGAAGTCCGGCGGCTTCTGCACAGTTACCCGTGCAGACGTTTTCTCGCCCTCACAAACGAGCTACGCAGGTATGCGGCATATGCCGTATACCTGTGGCGGGTGCCATCTCCGCAACTACGTGGGGGACGCCAAATTCCCCACGATACTTCTGCCGGATGTTGTACGCTCCCACCCCGTCGCGATGCCAGGTGAAGCGGCACGCTTTGTTCGTGCAGTGGAACACCCTGCCTTTCGGCTTGCTCTTGCGCCGATGTCCACACTTCGGGCACGTGCGACTCGTGTAGCATTCCTCTTGCAGTTCGACTGCCATGCCGAGTCGCTCAGCTTTATAGGTGAGAAGGTGGCGGACAGCGCCATGCGACCACTGGTGAATCTTCTGATTGTTGGGGGAGCCCACATCGTTGTCGTGTCGGATATCGCGCACATCGCCAATGACCACGGTTTGCACACCCTCTTGGTACAGTGTGGAAACGAGTCGTGAAGTCTGCTGGTGTTCGATGTTCTTGACCTGATTCCTGAGTTTGCTTAACTGTTTCTGCTTCGAGCGGATGAGTTGCTTGCGCCGCTTGGAGCCTTTCTTCTTTCTATCGATCTTCTTGGAAAGATGTTCCTTCAGTTTGTTCTGGTACTGCCGAGTGGCCCGCAGCAAGCGTCCATTGAGGTAGGGTAGGGGGCCAGCGAGGTGGTGTTGTTTCTCAGACTTGCCTGTATGCTCAAGTAGTTTCCTAAGACACTCCTTTTCTGACCTCCCCCCTCCGAACCGTGCTTGCGCCTTTCAGCGCACACGGCTCTCTAGTATTGTGTCGTGAACCGTTTTCTTCGGTCTTTGATCTCGTCGAGGCTAATGAGTTGCCATGTTATTGGCAAGCCATGTTCGGTTGCCGTATGACACCTCTTGCAGAGGAGCAATGTTTTCCGTTTCAATGCTATCATCCTTTTGACCCATTCTGGTTTGGGCCTTCCTGGGTACTCATGGAGCTTTCTCATTGCTTGTACATGGTGGACTTCTACCTCCTCCGAACTTCCGCAGAGTTCACAGAAATCTGCCAGAAGTCTTTGCACTAGCTCTGATCGTCCCTTGTTGTATAGCCTTGGCGGTTGTTCATCCAAGGTTGCTCTAATATCCCACTTCAGGGATATCCCACCCCATGTTGCTACAAGTGGCTTCTGACTTTGATCAGGTTTTGGTGTAATGACCTGAAGCCCTTTGTACTCCTTGCCATTTACCCTGAGCTTTGCCCCATATTTCTCGTATACTTTTGAGACTGAGATCTTGTGTTTAGATGCCAGTGTCTTTGTGAGCGAGGTTTCCATGACCCATTTCAACGTGTTGAGATGTGACATGTTGTAGGCTAGGCGATAATAGTTGGCAATGCCCCGATATTCTAGTTGGTACATGGTGACTATTGTGTGGTCACTCTCTCCTTCTAGCTCTTTTCGGTGCATTACTTTTCCGCCTTGCATGTAGCGTTTCTGCTTCGTGTCGAGTATGTCTTTCGGTACTCGTAACCCTATTCTGCGGTTGATGCTTCGGCACATCGTTTCGGTACCGTATCCATTGGTATCTCGCTTTGCGCGTTTGGCATCATCGTGCAGCATGGTTACTTCGTATCCGAGAAATCTGGCAGCTTCATTTACCGCATGTGTGATAAGTGTTTTCTCCTCCGAGAGTTCAAGCTGGAGTTCATCTTGCAAGAACGTTCTGAGTTGCTGTTTGATTTCTTCTGCTTCTGACCTTGGGCCAGTAAATCCCAGCAAAAAGTCGTCGGCATAGCGGACATACTTGAGCCGCCGAAAATTGGGGTCGTTTGTCATCAGTGAGGGTATGGACTGAGCTTGATCTCTCAGTTCCTTGGCCCTTGTGATGTTTCCCCGTTGCCTGTGGTACCAGGAGAGTGCTATGAGGTTGTGATACTCAAGGCTCTCTTTTCTCTTGGTTCCTCTGGTGTGTTGTGGGATGAGCGTCTTTTCTACAAACGTCTCCAATTTGTCAAGCAGGATATTGGAAAGAATAGGACTCACAATTCCGCCTTGCGGTACCCCGCTCAGTGTCTGGTTGTACGTCCAGTCTTGCATATACCCTGCATCGAAGAGGTCTCGCAGCAACCTGATAAATCTCTCGTCGTGAATGTGTTCCTTGAGTGTTTCAAGGAGGAGTTCATGATTGAGTTTATCGAAACATTGCGATATATCCCCTTCGATGAACCATGTCGTTCCTGTCCACTTGTGGTAGATTTCTCGTAGCGCGGTGTGACATCCTCGTTTCGGTCGAAATCCGTGTGAGTGGTCACTAAAGTGTGGTTCAAAGTACGCTTCCAAAAGGGAGCGGATGACTTCTTGCACAAGTTTATCTGACCAGACTGGCATGCCTAGCGGGCGCTGCTTCCCGTTTTTCTTCGGGATGAGGACCCGCCGTGCTGGGAGCCACTGATACCGTTCATATCGCAGTGCTTCAATGATGGCATCAATCTTATCCAGCGACATTCCGTCGGGCGTTTCTCCCGTTACTCCCTGTGTCATGGCACCTTTGTTTCGATAAATCTTTCCGTACGCTTCAAGGTACAGATCCTTGTTGAACAAGAGCTTGTAGACTCTCTCTAGAGGCAACCCTTTCTTGCCTCTTTCACCGATGAGTCCTAGGATAGTTTCGGCTGTACGCATCTCACGCACCTTTCTATCTTTCGTTCCTCAACAATACCTGTTCCCCTTCGCCAGGTAGTTGGCTTTCCCAACCTCAGACTACTATGGGAACTCCGTCGCCATGAGCCTCGCGGCTTGTAGGCGATCCCGCATTTACGACTGTTGAACGTTGAGTGTGTTTAGGTCTCCCGTTCGTTTCCTTAAACCCCTTCATGAGGGGTCGCTCACCGAAGAGAGCTTTCACGCTACCACATTCTTGTAGCGTTATTTTTCTGCATGCTTCGGCTTCTCATGCATATTTCGGTGTCACCGCTTCAGGTACGCTGCGGCGGGTATCCACTTCTACCGCTGGAAACTAGGATTTAACCAGTTTAGATTTAACCTCTATCCCTTTCGGGACTTCTTGCACACAGAACTTGCAGCGCTTCGTACTACGTACCTTCGTACTACGTACCTTCGTATTTAGCTGCTTTCCTAGCATGCTACTTTCCCTCTTGTCTTTCGACGCCAGGTAGGCTAGGCGTTCTAGAAGGTAATTGCTCTCAACCTTCTGCCCCTGAGGAGCTATTCAACAATCGCCGATGCGGCGCACAATGTGCGTGGACGTTCCATCATGCGAGACAGCCATATGGACTTCACCCAGATCGATGCCCGCGATTTCCCCACCCATCGGGCGTGCTTCCGTCTCTTCTATGCGGTAGGTAGCGATCGCCTCATATTGGGTGCCCGTCCAATGGATCACCACTGTTTGGGGCAACTCCCATGGCCACTCCAGGACAAGCGGATCGTTGACTTTGCCGTTGGACAGTCGCAACTGCCCATGCTTGAGACTCATGGCAGAGCGTTTGTATTCGACGCGGAAGTACCACTTGCGGCGGCGTGGCGGATGCGCATCAGCATCCCCCAATTTTTTGCGCTCTCGCCAACTCGTGAGGCTGGCAAAGAACGCCTGCACGCACGCATCCGCCGTGTGAGCATGCAGTTTGGGGCTGGTGAACAGGCGCATCAGGTGCTTTGCTTTGAGCCATATTCCCTTGCGTCGTAATGTGCGCCAGAAAAACACCACCGTCTGGCTATAGAGCAAGCCGCACTCATGGGCTAACTCGTCCAGTTGGGTCGTCTTGCCGATATGCACACGGCGTACCTGATAGTTACTCATATGTCTCTCTTCTTTTTCTCTGCCGCAGAAGTGGTAATCTGCCCGACTTCCGGGCAAGGGCTAAAGCCGGGCACGCCTAAGCGCCTGGGTTCTGCACCACAGCGGCTTGCGGCGGGCTAAAGCCGCTCTCTGTCATTTCCTTGTAGATCGACCGTTCCTTGACGAATATGCGACAATGTACAGCATGGAGTGCGGTGGAAGCGCTTAGAAATGTACAAAGAGCAGAACCACAGAAAAGTATGTCATCATTTTCATTCATTGTAGAAGCAGAATGTTCTGAGTCCTGGGCACGAGCGGGCACGATTCAAACAGCGCATGGCAAAATCCAAACACCCATCTTTATGCCTGTTGGTACGCAGGCTACGGTGAAAAGTGTCACTCCCGAAGAGTTACGAGAGGCAGGAGCAGCAATCATTCTTGCCAACACATATCATCTGATGCTCAGGCCTGGCTCTCGGCTCATTGCCGATTTTGGCGGACTACATCACTTCATGCATTGGGATGGCCCTATCCTCACTGATAGTGGAGGCTTTCAGGTTTTCAGTTTAGGGCATCTACGCAAATTAAGTGAAGATGGAGTTGCATTTAAATCACATCTTGATGGTTCTGCTCACTTGCTTACGCCTGAAAATGTGATGCAAATTGAGTATGAACTCAGTGCTGATATAATTTTACCTCTGGACATTTGTGCAGCCTATCCCTGTACGTATGACGGGGCAAAAGAAGCTATGGAGCGCACACACCGTTGGGAGGAGCGAGCATGGATTGCAAGGGATTGCTATCAGTCGGAACAAACACTCTTTGGTATTGTTCAGGGTGCATTTGAGCCAGAATTGCGCCAACAGAGTGCCCGTTTCATTGGCAGTTTGCCTTTTCCGGGCGTATCGATTGGAGGGCTTTCAGTTGGTGAACCAAAGCAGGAGATGTGGGATCTTTTGAAATATGTTACGCCTGAATTGCCAAAAGGCAAACCGCGCCACCTCTTAGGTGTAGGCTCTCCAGAAGATCTTGTGATAGGTGTAGGGCTCGGCATTGACATGTTCGACTGCGTACTGCCTACACGAGTAGCCCGCCATGGAGGGCTTTTCACCAGGTATGGACGTATAAATATCAAATCCGCACGCTATCGCACAGAACACGGGGCAATTGAGGAAAACTGCGATTGCTACACTTGCAGAAACTACAGCGCAGCATATGTGCACCACCTGGCACGAACTGAAGAGCAACTATACTATCGATTAGGGACTATACACAATCTACGCTTTATGATACGCCTGTCTGGTCAGTTGCGGACAGCGATCATCGCAGGATTATATCCAGCTTTTCGCGACAACTTTCTGGAGTTATATATGCCGACTTCGGAACAAGTGCGTGAAAATCAACGTAAAAAATGGAAAGCGGCACGCTTACAACAACGCTAGTATGCTATGATAAGGAATCATTGATGTCCGATCCATATCGTTTCCTCAACACAAATGTGCACAATGCCGCTATGAACATGGCCATCGATGAATCTATACTAATCCATCATTTGAATGGCGACGTGCCACCTACGTTGCGTGTATTTCAATGGTCTCAACCCTCGATTTCACTGGGACGGTTTCAGAGCTTAGAACGAGAAATAGTAAGCGAGCTGTGTTTAGATCGCGGCGTAGCCCTGGTTCGCCGTCCAACCGGCGGGAGAGCTGTATACCATCGAGATGAATTTACCTACAGTATTGTTATGAGTAAACGCTTTGGCGTACCATCTGGTGTTGTAGCTGCTTATGCTTTCCTGGCACAGGGATTGCTTGCTACGCTTTCATTCCTCGGTGTGCAGGCTGAACTAAGTGATGGACGCGTAAGCAAAAATCCCTCTGCGGCTTGTTTCGCTTCGTCAACTCAAGCAGATTTGACATGTGGTGGTTTTAAGCTTATCGGAAGCGCACAAGTGTGGAGAGATGACACGTTACTGCAACAAGGGTCATTGCCGCTCGATGACCGGGCTACGGAATTCTTCTCTATGCTGCGTTTTTCAAGTGAAGATGCAAGAAAGGAAGCCCTGGCATTGTATTCTCAAAAAACGACACCATTACATACGTTTGCTCCCTATACAACATGGGATATTATTGCATCTGCATTTAAAGGCGGATTTAGTACCGCTTTACAGGTAAATTTTGTACAGGATTCATTGAGTTACTCGGAATGGGAACTTGCGAATCAACTTGTTGAAGATAAGTACAGCAAAATCGAGTGGCGCAAGGAGCGTATAACTTTCATATGAATACCCCTTGTGAGTAGTCGAGCAATACGATATACTGGCAGCAATAGCAAGTGTGGATTTTGAGTGACTTCTTATAAACGTCGCCAAAAAGGAGCAACCTTTGAGTTTAACGATTGAAGTTGCGCGTAGAATTCTGGAAGCCAGCAAGCAGCGCGCACAAGAGTTGCGCAGCCCTGTGAGCATCGCGATCGTAGATGCAGGAGGCCACCTCGTGCTTTTTGAGCGTATGATGGCTCCTTACGGATGGGCTACAGGTAACATTAGTCTTGCTAAAGCCAGTACAGCAGTGATGTTCAATCAATCGACCGATGCTGTTGCTCAATGGGGCTCGGGTATTCCGGGTTTTGCCTCGAGTATGGCAACAATGACACAGGGTAAATTTATTATGGCTGCAGGTGGATGGCCTATTCGCATGGGTGGTGCTACCATTGGGGGCATTGGAGTAAGCGGTGGCAATGCCCCTGGCCGAGATGATGAAATAGCGCGCGCTGGTCTTGCAGCAGTAGAATCGATGGCTCAAGCTACTCCTGCGATGCAGTATTCAAACTCTATGTCCCAGGCAGCAGTTTCACCATACCCTCAACAGCCAGCACCTGCTTACTCATCGATGTCACAACCGCAGCCTCAGGCTGCTAGTTCTCTTAACTCACCAACGCCGCAAATAAATCCGGCGAATACCCATCACCTTGCATCTGATCAAGGGAACCCCTATGGTGATGAGCAGGTGTCTTATGACCAATTCAATGAAACCCGTGGAGATCAAACATGAATCAAGAAACAAATGCAGGAACACAAGAAGTGCAGCAAGAGAAAGCCGCGCAAAATAAACGTAGCAAGAACACAAGTAAGAACCGTCCAGTATTGGTTACCTCTTCTTCAAGCGATGTGGGAACAAAGGATCAATCAGTCGAGATACCAGGTGAGCCTGAACATCCAGTCGAAGAAGTTGTTCCGCCAAAGACCGTTGAAGATACTCAACCTCGACGCTTTCCGAAATTCTTTTCAAGTGTTGGCAAGAGCGAAAATAACGGTACTGTGGAGGCTGATCAAGCTTCTGCGCGTATTGCCCGGGCAACACGCAATTCTGGAGCTACCTCCGCAAATGGTCGTGCAGCCAAAGAGAGTAAACCCGCCCAATCTCAATCAAACAAGGTTAGCACAAACAAGGCAACCCCAAAATCAACACCTGCAAAGGCTCAACCAAGGCAAGGCGGCTTTAAGACAAAGTACCTGTATGGAATGATTATCTATGTCGTTGTTGCAATGTTTGTTGGGCAATATGAAAGAGCTTTCTTAGCTTCTAATCACATGGACAAAGTGCTTTTCCAAGTAGGGTCTTTTGCGGTTACAACATCAACAGCCCTTTACCTGTTGACATTGATTATCTTGTTGGTAGTTTTGGCACGCTTTGATCTTATTCCACGTAGTCTTGGGGCGATGAGCGGTCAGTCAGCGAGTCAAAGTGGTAGGTCAGGCCAATCCTCTTCCCAGTCAGAAAATACTAAAGATTCACAACCAACTATCAAGCAGGGCGTAAAAGGCGCTGATGACGACCTCTATCAGGAGTATCGCGAACAGCAACGTTATCTTCAGAAGCGAGAACGCAAGAAATAAGTCAATCGACCACATCCGTATGGTATACTTTGAATAATTGAGCAGTATCGAAGTTCTATCCTGGCTACAGAGGCCAGTTTGTCCTCATTGAGGTAGTAGTTAGGTTGGGTTTTGAAATGAAAGGGAGGCCGTTATGCCTACACGTATCATAATCGCAGACGACGAAGCCATCCAGCGTATGGATCTGAAAGATATTCTCTCTAAACAAGGCTATCTGGTCGTCGGCGAGGCGGGTGATGGTGTAAGCGCTGTGAATCTGGCTCGTGAGATTCGTCCTGATCTCGTGATAATGGATATACGTATGCCGGATATGGATGGTATAGCGGCAGCGGAGACACTTACGCAAGAAAAAATCGCACCAGTCTTACTTCTAACTGCCTTTGGAGATCAACAACTCGTTGAGCGCGCCAAAGAGGCAGGAGTTGTTAATTATATCGTCAAGCCACTTCGCGAAAGTGAAGTATCACCAGCGATTGAAGTCGCTCTGGCTCGTTATAACGAATTTCGTGCCCTAGAAGAAAAAACTCGTACCCTGAGTGAACAATTGGAGACACGGAAAATAGTTGAGCGCGCAAAAGGTGTGTTGATGGAAAAACAAGGCCTCAGTGAACAGGAGGCTTTTCGCAAGATTCAAAAGGCGAGTATGAACAATCGCAAATCTATGCGAGAAGTAGCGGAGGCAATCCTGCTCGCGAACGATATGTAGCTAGAGATAGAGAAGAATGTCTGGAACGTCGACCGTAGAAAAAATTGTCACAATCGTCGGCATTCGTTTCCGTCCCGCTGGACGCATTTATTATTTTGATCCTCAAGGGGGATCATATTCAACGGGGCAGTACGTTATTGTAGAAACAAGCCGGGGAGTAGAAGCAGGACGAGTAGTCATAGCCTCGAAAAAGTTGGCGGAAAGAGAGTTAAGCGACCCTTTAAAACCTGTACTGCGTTTAGCAAATGAAGAAGAGTTACGTATGATGCTCTCCTTCAAAAGCAAAGAAAAAGAGTCGCTTGTCCAATGTGCTCAGCAGGTACAACAGCACAATTTGCCGATGAAATTAGTCGAGGCCGAGTATACCTATGATGGAAGCCGTTTAACCTTTTATTTCACAGCTGACGAACGTGTCGATTTCCGTGCATTAGTGCGTGATCTGGCAGCCACTTTTCGTACACGCATTGAATTGCGCCAAATTGGAGCGCGCGATCAGGCAAAGCTTCAAGGCGGAGTAGGAATGTGTGGTAAGACATTATGTTGTAGTTCGTGGATAAGCGATTTTGGTGTTGTCTCAATTAAGATGGCGAAGGAGCAGGATTTACCTCTCAACCCTTCAAAGATTTCAGGTGTATGCGGTCGCCTACTGTGTTGTCTCGCATATGAAAACGCCAACTATATCCAGGCCAAACAAGATATGCCCCAGATGGGAACGTTGCTGGATACCCCTGGTGGACACGGCAAAGTTGTCTGGATCAATGTTCCCAAAGAATCGGTTGAGGTAATGCTTGAAAGTGGTGTTATTGTCCAGGTTCCTTTCAAACAGCAACGTTCAGACACAACGTGCGGATCCTGTGGTACGAACGGTGGTTGCAAAGGAGGTTGCGGCACCGGAGGGTGTGGTACTTGTGGTAGCTCTGCTGGCAGTTGCTCTAAAGGAGGTGGAGGATGTGGATCTTGTGGTATTGGGAAACAAAAAGTATCAGGTTCAAAAACACTCCAGGATTGATGATCGAATTGGCCAAAGTGAGAAAGAATAGAATCCGCATGTCTTCCGCGGATAGGGAGGTGCAAATATGTCATCTGATCAAGGCGATTCGAATGCCATTTGGGGAGAAGATCCTAAAACTAGCGAGCAGGATCAGCAACCCGATAGTTCTTCCACAACTGTAACACCTGATAATCAGGGACTTGTAATTCCGCCAATCGAGCATGATGAAGTTGAACCACAGCAGGACACTCGCTTTTCTGGTAAGGATAGATTTAGCCAGATTGTACGCAGGTTCTCTCCCATACTTGTGCCTTTACCATTTGCAATTCTGATCTTCCTCTTCACGCTGCCATTCACACTGAAAGGCCAGTCGTTTTTACCACCTTTGCCTTTAGTTGTACTACTCATTGCTCTTGTAATTATGCAGGGAACCCTGCTCTATTATGCAGGCTCAAATGACACATACTGGACCTTATTCGTCATCATTGGCTATGCACTCTTCTTAGTAGTTGGTACGCTCGCAATCTTTGGTTTCGGTGCTAGTCTCATTTTGCTTGTAATCTTCCTTATCATTGGTACGTTACTGGCTCGTCGTTCAATTCTTCAAGTGCCTGAGGGTTCTGTCGACATCGTAATGATGTACGGTAGATATGCGCGTACGCTCTACCCTGGCCCTAATCTGAAAATGCCGCTTGAAAAAGTAGGTAAACGACTAAATACAAAAGAGACAACGTGGACATGTCCTGAACAGGTAGTGAAGATTTCGCGAGACGAGGATGTCAAACTCATAGCGACAATCTCTTACAAGCTGTTGCCAGAAGATGCCCATCTGGCAGCCTTGCAAGTCGATAATTGGGAAGACTCTTTGCAGAAACTGTTTGTGTCAACTTTGCAGAATGTGATTAACGAGTTGACTCCTTCCGATTTCATGAACTTGCCGCATGGGACGCATCCGCAAACATTGGTAGATATCAACTCAATAGATACAGCAACCATAACACGTTGGGATCGTGTTAATGATATATTGGCGAAACGCGTCCAGGACCAGGTAGAAAAATGGGGCGTACAGATTAACTATGTACGCATTCAGGATGTTACATTGATACCACACCTGTCTTCGAGCGTGAATCCTTCGTGGCGACAGGCACCGGTGGATGTTGGTATGACACGTGGAAGATATCCAACTGTAGCTCAACCACAACAAGCACAGATCATAGCAAAACCTGTAGAAAGCCAGCCAGCTCAAATGGTTATTCAGCCCTCCTCCCCATATCCTCCTGCGCCCGTTTCGGCTGCATCCATCGAGATGCTCAAAGACTCCTATGAGGCAGTGCGATCTGGACGGTTGAGAGATCCTCAGACTATTCGTGATATTGCAGCTCGTTTCGAATCTCTCGCAGATGATCCCAACATCGATGTCGATGCCATGAAAGCAGCACAAATCCTGTATAACCGCGCCTGGATCTATGAGAAGAAAACCATAGAGAAAAGTCCTGTATCAGTTCCTGCTGATACAGCTGTTCAATCGGATATAAATGAGCATGGTCACGCGAATGACAACATCTATACTGGTGGTTAGCAGATCAGATAGAACGCATAGAGGTATTGTATGCCTTTTCAAATGTGGATGAATGGTGCATTTTACTGGGATTTCGATGGCGTTGTAAAATCGTGGTGGTATCACTATGCAAAGAAATAGAGCTTCTTTGCAGTCGCGCATCACGTCACAAGATCAATCCGAGCTATCTATCATTGAGGCGCCACATCCTAAGAATACACTCAATGATATGAGCGGTGATCGCTTTCTTTATTTTACCAAAAGTGTGTTGAGCACTTCCTATCCAAGTGTGTATAGCCACGAATTGCGTAAAAAACATGGAGCGAATAAACCACCCCAGCTTATGGCACTATTGATCGAATTCTTCACAAAAACAGGCATGTCGGTTCTCGATCCATTCGCAGGAGTAGGAGGCACACTTATAGGAGCCTCTATCGCTACGCCTGGCTCTCGTAGATGTATTGGAATCGAGATCAATCTCCAGTGGACAGAAATCTACAAGCGCGTATTGAAAGAGAACCCTGATTTGCTCCCACAGAATATGATTCAGGGTGATTGCATTGAAGTCATGGACCATTTGTTAGCTCATGAAAGTATTCTGGATATTGACGGGCGCGAGATTTCTATTGCAGAAAAAGACACGGTCTTTGACTTCATCGTGATGGATCCGCCCTACAACATACATTTGGAGCAGACCATGAGTGGCAAAGGCGGCAAACACTACGCGGAAAAGTATGCGAACAGGCGCAGCGACTATAACATGCGATCCGATAATGAGTGCGACCTGGCAAATCTTGCAACCTACGATGGCTACCTCGATGCTATGAGTGAAGTCTTTCAGCGCTGTTATCGCCTGTTACGCCCTGGACGCTATATGGCAATTATTGTGCGCAATGCCTATCAGCATGCAGAATATATGTTTACGCATGTAATCTGGCGCGACGAGCAGGGTCAGTAGGATTTATTCCTAAGGGGGAAATCATCTGGTATCAGGCTGGAACAAAGCTAAGACCATATGGGTATCCCTATAGCTACGTTCCCAACATCGCGCATCAGAATATCGTGATCTTGCAACGTGGTGTCAACAGTTCCCCCCTCTGATGGAAAAAGCTGTTTGTGCCGCCCTGTTCCTCTTCAGCCTGTCAGCGATTCTGCAACATTCCAACAGGTTAGGGAAACGGGTGATGACCGCGAGAGCATGCTGTCTGAATCGTGCCCCCATTGGTCCAGCAAGAGCCCCACCACTTTCACGTGTTCGCTCATCTGCGAACGGGCCTGGGCTGGATCACAGGGGTTGCCCTCCCCAGCCTTCTCCCATCCGACGTTTAGCCGGACAGGGCGTTGTCAACCGCTCGGTTGCTTGCGCGGCTGCCAGTGCAATTGTCGGGTAGGGAGCGGTTGTCCCGTATCGGGATCACCCGTCACCCTCCCGCCGAACCGTGCGTACAGCTTTTACCGTACACGGCTCTCCCTTTACTTGTTTCCTGGCGTATTCAACATCAGG
>Ga0116218_1000923_pt1 | contig 19702 bp, 22 predicted proteins | sample Sb_taG_2_FD_88966 | JGI IMG/M metagenome (GOLD analysis project Ga0116218, IMG submission 88966) | Peat soil microbial communities from Weissenstadt, Germany - Sb_50d_5_LS metaG | ecosystem: Environmental > Terrestrial > Soil > Wetlands > Peat | place: Germany: Weissenstadt | collected 2010-09-21 | reverse complement strand
CGCCGCGAGCTCGCCCGGCTCGGCGGGAACCTGCAACCGTCAACGACGAGTTAACGTCACATCGATCGCAACAACACTCCGACCTGCGAAAACATAGCTCTCACGAGCTGAAACCGTGGATAATTCCAGCACGTGGACGAAGTCGATCAGGATCGGCACCGTGATGCCGCGGCGGGCAGCCTCAGCGGCGATCGCATCGATCTGGGCGTTGTTGCCGTCCACCAGCGCGACCCAGGTGCGCTTTCGGTGCGGGTCGCGGCGGCCGGCCTCATCGAACCCGGCGGTCCCGGCCGCCTCGGCCCCGTCCAGCCAGCCCGTGATCTCGCCGAACAGCTCCCGCGAAGCGGCGAACAGCCCGGCGGACGGCCCGCTCACCGCCGCCCGCGCCCGGCCGCGCCGAGCCGGGCTACCAGCGCCGCCAGCCCGTCGGCAGCCAGCCGCTCCAGCCGGGCCTTCTCCGCCCGGTACCGCTCGGCCGCGGCGGTCACCGCGGCGACCTCGCCGGGCGGCAGCATCACGAACCTCGTCCGGCCCCGCTCCGAGTAGCTCAGCACCACCGACTCGTGCAACTGCTCCCCGCCCGCGCACCGGCAGCCCGGCTTGCCGCAGCGCCGGCGGTGCGTCACCACCGTGCCGCGCACCAGCTCCGGCACGGGCGAATCCTGGCCGTCCATCGCTCCCATCCTCCCATCTGCCAGCGGATCACTGGCAGATTGTCCCGAATGAGCGCGCCAGCGCGGCACAGCCACCGACAAGTCCGGGCAGTCCGGGTCCGGCTTCCCGGTGGTCGAGAGTCTGCAGCCGGCTGGTCTCGGGGGTCAGTTGACGATGAACCAGGCAATATATGCGGGCGACTTGGGTGCGGTGTTCAGGTAAATAGTGATCGTGCCGGTGGTGGGGTTCGGCACCGCCGCTGCTACGTATACCCCCGAGGTCAGGTTCTGCGGGAGCGCGAGCACTAGCGAGGCGGACGTCAGGCCGCCGGGCGGGCTGAACACCGTCGCGTAACTAGGTGGTGAGATAACCGTCAGCCCGGAGCGGTTGAACCACGCCGTCCCTTCCACCTGCAATGCGAGGCTTCCGACCGGGCCATCGGCCCGCACCCCGACACCGCCTTTCGAGGCGACGCCATAAACACCGACCCCTCCGTTGGACTGGCCCATGACCCCCGGCCCGCTCCCGTGATTGGCTCCGGTGACCCCGGCGTTGCCGATGATCCCCTTGGTCGTTGTCGAGCCTCCCACGCCAAAGCCACCGCCTACGGCTTCCCCCCACACGCCTGAGTCGTACGGGCTGTCGGTCACCCCGTGCACCCCGTTCCTTGTCATGCCCGGAGTGGACCTTGGCGCGGGATGGTGATGTCCATCGCGGCGCCCCGCCATGGAGCCGGTCAGCCCTTTGCCGACCTGGTCCTCGCCGTGCCGAGGAGTCGCCTGCGCGGAGAAGATACTGTCCACCGGGCGACATCCGGGTCGTCCTGTCCCCGCATCTCACCGCTGCGCCCCGGCTTATCGACGTCCGATCGGCGGATCGTGGCGAGGATGGGCTGCCCGGCCTTAGCCACGATCTTGTGCTAGATCGGTACAGAATGGCTAACAGGCTGTTACTCTTCAGGCGACGTTCTGCCATGGAGCTTACGGATACTAGCGACAATCGCACGAATCCTAAATGCACACTGGCGGGCCCTGGCCGCCCCTGAACGATCCTTGGTCAACGGAAGCCCATGGTGGCAGCGCAGCCGCTGGCGAATCACGTACTGGGGAGCAGGCAGGGGCAGAAACGATGGGCAGCGACGGGATGGCCCCGTCAGCCGGGATACCGCAACACGGGGCACAGCACGATAGACCCTTGCGTGGCGGCGTGCTGCACCTGGAGGAGCTGCCCGTAGCAGACAGCCGGACAGCCGCCTATCAGATCATCCGCGAGGCCGGGCCGGCAGTACGCGATGCGCATGGCGCATACCTGGTTACAGACGCCGAGACCGCTTTGCACGTACTGCGGCATCCAGCGCTGTTCTCATCCAAGCGGGCATTCGACGCCCTCGGGAGTCCCATCCCGATCGTCCCCGTCGCCGCAGATCCACCCGAGCACACCAGGTATCGGCTGATCCTGCGTCCGTTCTTCAGCGTCCGCGGCACGGCCCGGTGGCTGCCCACGGTCCGCGACCTGGCCGCGGAATTGATCGATGGCTTCATCGGACGGGGCGGATGTGACCTGGTGGCTGAGTTCGCTGTGCCACTTCCCGCGCAGGTCTTCCTCACCCTGTTCGGCCTCCCGCTCGCGGACCGTGATCAGCTCATCGCCTGGAAGGACGCCGTTCTGGCCGCCGTCGGGATAAGTGGCGCTGAGCCCCCTTCGGACGCCGCCATACAGCTGGCGGCTGAGCTGTACGAGTACCTCGTCGGCCATATCGCTGAGCGCCGGCGGCAGGGCGGCACAGATCTGCTTGGCCAGCTGCTGGCCGATACCAGCGAGCACCGGCTCACCGACGAGGAGACGCTCGGCTTGTCGTTCTTGTTCGTCCTGGCCGGCCTGGACACGGTGACGTCCGCGCTGAGCACGGCATTTGCAGTACTGGCCGGCCAGTCATCGCTCCGTCGGCAGATCGTCGCCGACCCGGCGATCATCCCGGCCGCGGTCGAGGAGCTGCTGCGCTTTGACGGTCCGGTCGTCACTCTGCCGCGAGTGGCTACCCAGGAGGTCGAGTTGGCCGGCCAGGTCATACCCGCGGATTCCCACGTCGCTGTGGCAATCGCCGCCGCCAACCGGGATCCGGCGGAGCACCCGAACCCAGACAGCATCGATTTCGGGCGCAGGGAGCGGCATCTCGCGTTCGGTGGCGGGCCGCATAGCTGTCTCGGTGCGCACCTCGCACGGCTGGAGATGCGAGTAGCGCTGGAGGAATGGCACCGCCGGATCCCCGACTACCAGCTGGCTGCTGACGCCAGCACCCGAGTTAGCTGGCCAGCCGGGCTGGTCGGTATCGACAACCTTTCGCTCGTGTTTCCTGCCGGGGGCCGGGAAGCTGGGCAACCGATGAAGGAGGGCAGCAAGTGATACACGTCATGCCGCCAGATGGTGCTGGTCCCGGCCTAGGGCTACGCCGAACGGGCTCGGGGCACCGGCCGGACACAAGGCGGGCGGTGTTATGCCTTCCCGCGCGCGTGCCGCCAGCCAGCGGCCGATCCGGGTACTGCTCGCCTGGCTCTTCGTGGTTCCGCTGGTCTCATTGCTGGCCCTGTGGGGTTTCGCCGCCAGCGTGACGCTCTCCAACGCCATCCAGGAGCACAACTTCAGCAGCGAGAACAAGCTGTATGGCGGGTCTGCCCAGACGCTTGGTGCCGACTTGGCACAGGAGCGCTTGCAAGCCTTCATCTGGCTGAGCAGCGGGCGCCGGATGTCAGAAGGTGCGATGCTCGCGGAGGTCAAGGCCACCGAGGTGGCGGCGGTCGCGTTCCGCAGGGGAGTAAACTCCAGCCCCGGCCTGATCAGGCCGTCCGCCCGGCCAGCGCTGGCGAGCTTCCTTGCCGCTCTCGGCGGGCTCGGCGGCATCCGATCCGCGATCGAGTCGGGGCGGATGTCGGCTCTCGCCGCGTTCAATGCGTATACCGCCGTCGTGGACGCTCAGTTCCGGCTTTACAGCGACCTCATCGTCGTCAATAACACGGCTCTCTTTCAGCAGGCGGCGGCGAGCGTAGAGGCCGGGCGCGCACTGGAGATGGCCGATCGCGAGATCACGCTGATCAGCGGCGCCCTGTCGGCAGGCGGGCAGATGAGCACGGCAGAGCGCCAGCTGTTCGCGCAGACCGTGGCCAACCAGCGGCTGCTGATGGCTGACGCCCTGAGACAGCTGGAACCCAGCCTGGGCTCCGGCTACCAGCGTGCCAATGCCTCGGCGGCATACCAGAGCTTCGCGACCATAGAGAACCAGGTCATCGACAGCATTGGCAGCAAGGGCCCGATACCCGTTAATCCGCTCGTGTTTGGCGCTGCCGTCATCCCGTTGTTCAAGCAGTACCAAGCCGCTGAGGTACAGGACCGGCTGGCGCTGACCAGCCAAGGCACCCAGGTCGGCGACCGGTTGCTGCTTGTGGTCGGGCTGGCGGGCGGAGCCGGGCTGGTCGCCGTGGCACTGTCCGTCTATCTGATGGCGCGGTTCGGCAGGCGGATCAGCCGGGAGCTAACCGGCCTGCAGAGCGCCGCCCTGGAGCTGGCGACGGACCGTCTGCCGCGGCTGGTAGCACGGCTGAGCCGAGGCGAGGAGGTCGACGTTGCCGCGGAGGCGACGCTGCCAGCTGCCGGACGGATCGCAGAGACCGCGCAGGTGGCTGAGGCGTTCGCGTCGGTCCAGCGGACGGCGGTCGAGGCGGCTGTGGGGCAGGCCAGGCTCCGGATGGGAGTCAGCCAGGTCTTCCGCAACCTCGCCTGGCGCAGCCAATCCCTGCTGCACCGCCAGCTCGCCTTGCTCGACGCAATGGAGCGCAGGACGGCGGAGCCCGACACCCTGGCCGAGCTGTTCCAGCTTGACCACCTCACCACTCGCATGCGCAGGCACGCGGAAGGCCTGATCATTCTTTCCGGCGCGGCACCTGGACGCGGCTGGCGGGTGCCGGTGCCGGTTATCGACGTCCTGCGCGGCGCAATCGCCGAGGTGGAGGACTACGCAAGAGTCACTGTGATCAAGGAATCCGGCGACGCGATAGCCGGTGCTGCCGTGGCTGATGTGATCCACCTGCTCGCCGAGCTGATCGAGAACGCCACGACCTACTCCCCGGTCAACACCGAGGTCACCGTCAGGGCTGAGCGAGTTGCAAACGGCTTCGTGGTTGAGGTGGAAGATCGCGGGATCGGGATCAGCGAGGCCGAACTGGCCGCAGCGAACGAGCGGCTCGCGAACCCGCCCGAGTTCGACCTGGCCGACAGTGACCAGCTCGGCTTGTTCGTCGTCGCCCGACTCGCGGCAAAGCACAGCATCAAGATCACATTGCGCCCGTCGCCGTACGGCGGGACTACGGCGATCGTGCTGTTGCCTGCCGCGATCGTGGTGGTGCAGGACGAGCTGCCCGCCTTCTCCGGCGACCTGCCGCTGCCGACCGGAACCACGCCCCATATCGACGCCGCAAACCATGCGTCCACTCACCTCGAACTTGGAATCGGTACTGAGCATGGTCCGTGGCCAACGGCTCCGGTGCCGGCTTCCGCCGATTTTGATAGTGCGATGCCTACTACCACTGCATTCAGCCCTGCCGCCGAGATCGCAGGCTGGCAGCTGAGTGATCAGGCGGACGTGGCTACCCCCCTGCCTAGCGCCCAGCCGCTGCTGCCACGACGGGTGCGCCAGGCCAGCATCGCGCCTCAGCTCAAGGACACCGTTCCGCCTCCGGTCGGCCAAGCGGCGCTACCGGACTCTACCCAGCCGCGCACCCCGGTGGAAAACCGTGCTCTGGTCGAATCGCTCCTGCACGGCTGGCTGCGCGGTAGCACCGAGCCCACCGAATCGGATGACCCTCGCACACCGGTCGGCGGCCCGGAGCAGGCAGCCACGCCGGAGGACCGAGAGGGCACATGATGGAGCAGGGCGGCTCCGCCGGAACCATGAACTGGGTATTTGACGACCTGGTCAGCTGGGTCGAGGGGATAAGCCAGGCAGTCGTGCTGCCGCGTGATGGCACCGCCGCCGCGGAAGGGCCCTCGGGATGACCTCTGGCGGCGAAATGTGGCTCGACCGGGACGCGGGTCCGGTCGTTCGGTCGTACGCACTGACCCGAGGCCGTAGTCGCCCGCCCGGCGCGACGCTTGGCCTGATCGACGTGGTGGCCGCGGTTAGTTCCTCGGCCATGAGCACGCGCGGGCTCGGGCCCGAGCACAGACGGCTCCTTGACCTGTGCCGGGCGCCGGCAGCGGTGGCAGATCTCGCGTCCGAGATTGACTTGCCGCTTGGCGTGGTTCGGGTGCTGCTTGGCGACCTGTGCGAGCACGGGCTGGTCAGCGTGGTCAGTACCACAAGGCGGAGCGTTCCGCAGGAGAGCGTATTGAGGAGCGTGCTCGATGGACTCCGGGCTCTCTAATCCAACGGTGGGAGCGGAGGACCCACCGGTGTTTACCAAGATTCTCATCGCAGGTGGTTTCGGTGTTGGCAAGACCACGCTCGTGGGCACGATCAGCGAAATCCGGCCGTTGCGCACCGAGGAAGAACTCACCGACGTTGGAGTCGGCGTCGACGATGTCGCGGCCGTGGAGCACAAGACGACGACGACGGTAGCCATGGACTTCGGCCGGATCACCTTTCCACGCGGCGTCGTGCTTTACCTGTTCGGGACCCCCGGCCAGGAGCGCTTCTGGTTCATGTGGGATGAACTTGCTCTCGGGGCGCTCGGCGCGGTGGTGCTCGCAGACACCAGGAGACTTGTCGACTGCTTCGCATCGGTCGACTACTTCGAGCGCCGGGAAACGCCCTTCATAGTCGCGGCCAACTGCTTTGACGGAGCCCCGAAGTATGACCCGGTGGATATCCGCGATGCCCTGGACCTCGATCCCGACGTTCCGGTTCTGCTGTGCGACGCACGCAGGAAGGAATCGGTCAAGGAGGTCCTCATCGCCTCGGTGACTCACTCGCTGGCACGGCACTGGTCCGCGTCTTGCTGATCCGACCTGACTCACCTGCGGCCTGCTCGACGCCCCCCAAGGCCCGCAGGTCCGCCTCGAAATGGGCTCGATAGGTGTTGCGAGGCGTCCGCCGGGTCATCTTAAGGTTGTGAGGTCGGGATCTAATCCGCGGATTGCTGCTCTCGGAGTGGCTGGTTGATGACGACGGCTGGCCAGGCCAGACATCCTCGCTCGCGGTACTTGAGTCTCCTTCGCGCTCGGCGGGTCGGCTGGCGACCCGCGTCCTGAGAGCGGGCGAGACTAGGAGTTGATCATGTTAAGACGCCTGTTCCGGCGGTTCTACGCGCTAACTTGCGACGTCATTAGTGGGCCGTCTGAACGAGCCGGGCTAGCCGGACAGCGGACCGAACTGCTCGCTTGTGCGACCGGCGCCACAATCGAGATCGGCGCGGCTACCGGACTCAACCTGCGGCACTACCCGCCGACCGTCACCCGGCTTGTGCTGACCGAACCCGAAGCTGGCATGACACGCCGGCTCCGCAGGCGTGCCGCCGAGCTATGGCGCAGCGCTGAGGTCGTGGCGGCAACGGCCGAGCATCTGCCATTCCCCGACGCATCGTTCGACACGGCCGTAGCCACCTTCGTGCTATGCAGTGTCGCGGACGAGCAGCAGGCACTTGCGGAGATCGCACGGGTTCTGACCCCGGGCGGACAGTTACTGTTCCTCGAGCACGTCCGGTCCGCCGATCCGCAGATCGCCGCTAAGCAGGACAAGATGCCGTTCCCGTACTCACTCCTGGGCTGCCACCCGAACCGGGATACGCTCCGAGAGATCAACGAGTCGCCGCTGAGCGTGGAATCGGCCCGTAGCGGCGAGGTGCCCAAGGCCCCCATGATCGAGAGACCCATGATCGTCGGAATAGCCCGCCGACCAAGCACCACTTGATCAGCGGAATAGAGCTGAACAAACTCCAGCAGGCAACTAGCCGCCGGGTGCGGCGTCCGTCAGCCCTGCCGATCGGTCGCCCCATTCGGTTAACCCATGAGCGAGCCGACCGGCAGGCCACCGCTACCTCGTCGCGTGTGGCATGCTCTGCAGGAGCACGAACACGCCGGAGCCAAGCAGTATGACGACTGCTATGGCCAGGATCATGATCACGAACTTGATCGCCGCGCGCCAGAAGATCACCAGCGCGACGGCGAGCAACAAGATGGCTGTTCTGACGGACTCAAGGTCCTGAGTGGTTCTCTGAACGGCAAACATGCCTCCTCCTTGCGGCTGCTGCCAGCCAACTGGGCCAGGCCGGGGCATGTCGCCGCGCCGCTCGCGGTGCAGGATTGCATCCGCTCGAGGGGTGTGTAACATGATCCTCAACACTGAGCCCTGCCCTTCCTGGACTGCGTTCGGTGACGGCACGGTCGATGCGCCTACATCGACCGTGCTTTGCGTGTGAGCGTGATCGCTGTTCGCAGTCCCCAGCGTCACCGGGCGTCAGGGACTCGCGCACCTAATGTCTCCTTCCGTCGTGCCACGCGCTGCCTTCACCTGTCGGCGACTGTGCCTCCTTTCTTAACTCGCCAGCGGCGGACGTCCGATCAGCCGTCTGTCATCACCGTCCCACAGTTTTTGGCACTTGCCAACGGCTATACCCATTGGCACTTACCATTACGCTTGGACCTTCAAGGTCCAGCCGGGGCTCCCGCAGGGCGGCGGGACGCGTCGGCCTTCTGGCCGGAGCCATAGATGTGAGAGACGACCCTGTTCAGGACGCCTGTGATGGCAGCCAATTGGGTGCCGTCGAAAATGCCAGCAAGGAGCCGGGACGTGATCGCCCGATGAGAGGCACCGAAGGTGTACGATCATGCGCCGTGGCAAGTGCCGAAGGCGATAGTCGTCTGTCTTCAGGCGGACGAACCGCTCAATCACGTGCAGGACCGGAAGGCGCGAACCCGACCGTGCGTCAGCGCGAACTTGGCATGCGTCTGCGCGAGCTACGCAACGTCCTCGGCCTGACGGTCGAGGACGTCGCGGAGCAACTACTGTGCTCGGCCACGAAGATCAGCCGCCTGGAAACCGGAGCGCGCAGAGCCAGCCTTCGCGATGTGCGGGACCTCTGCCGCATCTACGGCGTCACCGATCAGGCGGACGCCGATGACCTGATGAGCCTCGCCAGGCAAGCGCGGGAGCCAGGCTGGTGGACCCAGTATGACGACCTGAATCTCTCCCCGTACATCGGCTTGGAGCAGGAAGCCGCAGCCATCACATCGTTTTCCATGTACTACGTGCCACCGCTGCTGCAGACGGCCGACTATGCCCGGGCGATCATCAAAGGCATCGCGCCGAAGATCGACCCCAAGATTCTCGATCAGCGGGTAGAGGCCAGATTGCGTCGCCAGCAGTTGCTGGAGCGAGCGGCTCCGCCGCGCTATCGGGCCCTGCTAGATGAGGCCGTTCTGCACCGTCGGGTGGGCGGGCCCGCGGTCACGCGGACCCAACTGGACAAGGTCCTGCAATGCGCCGCCGACGGCAAGGCCGCCGTCCAGGTCATCCCATTCGATGTCGGCGAATACGGCAGTATAGATAGTAATTTCGATTTCCTGGAATTCGGCGGAGGCTCCCGGCAGGGTGCCGTCGTTTTCGTGGAAGGACTTTTCAGCAATCTTTACCAGGAGCGCCCGGCTGAGATCGAGCGATACCGGGAAGCACTCGAGTATCTGCGGGACACGGCGCTGAGCCCGAGGGACTCGACGAATCTGATCGCCAAGATCAGGGCAACGTATCCCGATTAGATTCTAGCACTCTTTATTCACGTCAAATCCATGGAATATACAAGGAAGGAACGATAATGACATCACCCCAGCCAGCAACTCTTGGTCAGTTGTCCTGGCGCGTCGCGAGACGATGCAACGGCGGAGCATGCGTCCGCGTCGCTTCAAACGGCGACCTGATCGTCATCGGAGACTCGAAGAATCCAGACGGCCCTGTGCTCGCCTACAGCGGCAGTGAATGGCGAGCGTTCGTCGAAGGGGTTAGGCAAGGCGACTTCGACGACGTGCTTCAAAGTTGACGACCAATTTCGGCCGACTCGTCATCCGACGGCGTGTTCTGTTGGACGCTAGTCCGACGCTAAGGCAATTTCAGTAGTTATTTGGTGAGTCCTTGCACCTGGAGATACGGCACGCGCGGGGCGGCGACTATGTTCGCTCCGCGCGCCGTTTCCAGGCTGGCTCAGTCACCGCCGCCATCGAGGTCACCCCCGCGGTTGTCGCACCGGTTCGATTCCTGCCGGGCGGCCGATCGGCTTCGGTCAGCCGCTCCCGTTCGTACCGATCGAGATGGTCATCACGCCGCCTGATCGACAGCCATTTCGACGCTGCTGCCAGCGACATCGTCAGCGGCGCGGCCAGCTCGCCGACAGTCAGCTCGGCCGTCGGCGAGCCGGCCCAGCATGCCGCGCCGAGCGCCGTAGGCGAGTGCGTGGAACACCGCGTCCATCCCGTCCGGTTCCTCAACCATGTGGTTGGGGGTAGAAGTTGCCGCACCAGCCCGGTACGCACTGCTGACGATCTCCGGTCTGTTCATTCACCAGGTAGCCGCACGGGATACACGTAAAGGAGAATGGTCCCGTGCCGTCTCAAAAGGTGCGGAGCGACCTGATGCGGAGGTAACCACCATGGCGACGACGATGGGGCCAGGACCGCAGGAGAGCCCGGCCCGCGCGACGTCTGGGCTCAATGTCGCGACAGCGATCGCCCCGTCGGGCGACACTACCGGCGCGACTGACACGGCGAACATCAACGGTGCGCTGCGTCTGCAGGGGTTCGGCGCCACTACTCAGCTTGGGGCCGGCACCTTCTACATCAACGAGCCGATCGTCATCCCTCCGTTTCAGGCACTGCAGGGCGTGGCCAGTTCGGGATTGATCGGCGGCGTCAGCTGCGGCACCGTGCTCGAGCCGGTGGCGGGATTCTCCGCAGGCACCTGGCCGGTCGCCGCTGCGATCCTGCTGGTCGATCAGGTCACCGGTGGATACGCCACACCCTCGGAAGAGCTGCATGTGCTCAACCTCATGATCCAGGGGACAAGCCTGCCTTTGACATCGAACGTGCAGGGCATCTGCGTCTACAGTGGCAGCGCCGTGGTCGGCCGGGCGATCTTCCAGAACGTCCTGATCCATGCGATGACCGGATGGGGGTTCTCGGTTCCCAAGGGTTCCGGTCATATCCGCGGCTTCAATGTCGGCATCCGCGGCTGCGGTACGAACGCCAGCACCTCGGCTGGCGGATTCCAGCTGCGCAGCTCAGACTCCGAATGGCTGTACTGCTCTTCCTACAGCAATAACGGAGATGCCTGGCAGATACTCGACAGCTTCGACTCGCTGTTCAACCAGTGCCACGGAGAGCATTCCGGGAACGGGCATGGCTTCAGTTATAAGGCCAGCTACAATAACTCGAACCCGGATGCGGGCGGTATTACCTTCGAGGGCTGCACCGTGGACGCCGGGGGGCAGCACGGTTTCTTCATCACGAGTACGGGATCGTCCAACCCGCCGGTCAATGTCATCGGCGGGTTCGTGCGGCGATCTGGCGCATCGTCGGTATCCGCCGGGTTCGCCGGGTACTGCGTGGACGGCTACTTCGGCCCGGTCAACTTCATCGGCTGCCAGACGTATCCCGGTCTGCCTGATGGCGGCGGCGGGAACAATACCCCGGAATACGGGATGGCGTTCATCAACAACCGTGCCGAGACAACGAACATCACCGTCACCGGCGGCTGCTATATCGGTGCCACTCAGGGGATCTACAACGACGGCAGCGCCGGAGTGGTCACCATCAGCGCGTCCACGTCGTTCGGCCACGGCCAGGGTAGGGGCACCGTGGTCTACACCCCCGGCGTGACGCTCCAGGCGACCGCGTCGCCGAAGTTCCTGCCCGTCGACCCGATCCTGCCGCTGCAGCCGACCGGGTGCCTGGCGACCAGTCACGATCGTCAGCAGATTACTGGCTCGTTTGCCCCGGCCAGCGGAACGGCCTACTACCGCCTGGTGCGCCTGGTCGCCGGGCTGCCGGTCACCAACATCAACATGTGGGTGACCGGGACTGCCAAGACAGGCGGGACGCATGGCTTCGTGAACATCGTCAGCGTCGCCTCAGGCAAGGTAGTCGCCTCGTCGGCTGACCAGGCTGATGCCTCCACCACCTGGGGGGCGGTCAACAGCATCGCCAGCATTCCGCTCTCGGCGCCGTATACCCCTCCGGTGACGGGTGCGTACTGGCTTGGTTTCATGGTCGCCGAGTCCGCGGGCACGATGCCGACCGTGGGCAGCTCCGGCGTCAAGCCCGAGGGTGGTGTCGTCGCCGTGCCTCCGGTCTACTGCGGTTTCGCCGGGACGGGCCTTACTGGCCCCCCGGCGGTCGGCGACACGGTGTCGCCGCAGGGCACTGTCGGGGACGGCATCTACATTTACGCGACCTGACGCAGCGCGGCCCTGAGTGCTGAGTCCTCGCGGCTCCGAACCCCGGCCTGAGGATCAGCGCCACCTGCTCTGGCACTCGACGCCGGATACCGGCTGCGCTTCGTCGAACGCAATGCCCGGTTCGTTGCACAACACCCTTGATCAGGTCTGTTGACTCCGTACCGGAGTACGGCCGCTAGCTTGTTGCACATGGCTGGGCTGACGATCGGGAAGCTCGCCGCCGCCGAGGGGGTCGGCGTCGAGACTGTGCGTTTCTATCAGCGTCGCGGATTGCTGGGGTTGCCCGAGCGCCAGAGTTCCGGCTTCCGTGAGTACTCCGAGGCGGACCGATGGCGGCTGGCCTTCATCCGCCGGGCCAGGCGGCTGGGCTTCACGCTCGCGGAGATCGGCGATCTGCTCGGGCCGATCGAAACTCGTTGCACCGACGATATCGTCCGGGCGGCACAGGCCAAGCTCGGCGCCATCGACGAACAGGTCAGGGATCTCAGGCTGCTCCAGTGTCGGCTGCGCCGCCTGGTCCAGGTCTGCGAGCACGGCAACGGTGACGACTGCCTGGCTCTGCACCTGGGGGAACCGCTGTGAGCACCGGCATAACGGTTCATCACCGGTGGGCACTGGCGATGGCTGGGTCCGAGCCGGATCCAGCGGAAGGAGTGGTGGCTATGGGAACAGTCAAGACCATGACCGATGAGAGCTTCGAGATCGATGTGCTGAGGAATCCGAAGCCGGTCATCGTGGAGTACTGGGCGCAGTGGTGCGGCCCGTGCCGGCAGGTGGGCCCGGTGCTTGAGGCAATCGCCGAGGAACACGCCGACAAGATCGACGTGGTCAAGCTCAACACCGAAGAGAACCCGCAGACCGCGCTGAAGTACGGGATCATGCTGATCCCGACGCTGAACGTCTTCTCCGGCGGTGAGGTGGTCAAGCAGGTGATCGGGGCCAAATCCAGATCCGCCCTGCTGCGCGAGTTCGCCGACTTCATCTAGATTCGCCGGGCGGTTGGCGGCATGCTCACAGCTCGACGAAACGGTAACCGCGGCTGCGGAAGAACCTGATGATCGTCGGCAGGGCGAGTGCCGTCGCCGGGTTGCCGGTGGGCTGGTTGTGCATCAGCACGACCGGGTGGCGCAATACCCCGCCCTCCTCCTCGGCCAGCCGGATGATGCGGTTCACCCAGTAGGGGGCAGCCGAGCCATTGGCCTCCCAGTCCTCGGTGTCTACCGACCAGAGCCACACTGCCATGTGGCGGCGCTGCGCCAGCCGCAGCGTGGTTGTGTTGTAGCTGCCGTAAGGCGGCCGGAAGACGCATGGCTTGGATCCGGTAATCGCCTGCTGTTCCGCGCTGGTGCGGTCCATCTCGGCGGCCTGCTGGGCGGCGGATAGCCGCGTCATGTCCGGGTGGTCCCAGGTGTGATTGCCCACCGCGTAACCTGCCCTAGCCTCCGCCCGCACCAACCGGCGGTCGCCCGCCTCGTTCCTGCCTATATTGAAGAACGTGGCCGGCACGTGGTAAGCCCGCAGGATCGACATGATCTTCGACGTGGTCTTGCCGGGTCCGTCGTCGAACGTCAGAGCTACCGTCTTGACGCGGCCTGGAGCGTAGTAATTCGGCCCGTACGGTGCCGCCGGGCAGCTCGCCGCCGCAACGTCGAGCGCTCGGGGCCGATCGGCCGGCTGCCGCTGGATGCCTGCCGCAGACCCCGAGATCACGGTGCTCGTCAAGGCGAAGCTAAGCAGAGCTCGCAGGGCGATGGCGACGAGCATGGCGCACTCCAGGGTCGAACGAGTTCTCGCCCCGAAGGCGGCGCATGGTCTTGGCGAGACACGAACCGGTGATTTGACCGCCTAAGGCCATCTTTTCACTGACTTAGTGGCAAAGATAGACCCTGATTCGTGCCCGCCAACAGCCGCCGGGCCGTATGCGCAGCGGTCGAAGACGGCTATGCGCAGCGGTGGAGGACGGCTATGCGCAGCGGTGGAGGACGGCTATGCGCCGTGGTCGAAGACAGCTATGCACCGTGGTCGAAGAGGAGGGACAGCGCGTCGTCAAGCTTGCGCAGGGTATCGGCCGACACCCGGCCGACCGGGTCGGCGCCAAGCCGGTCGCGGCGCACTCGGAGCACGGAGTAGGACTCCAGATGTCCCGATACGCGGTCATCGCTGGTCAGAGCGACGACATAGGGAGTCTCTGTAAGGTCAGGACGATCGCTGACCCGCACCACCACCGGGTGACCGGTGATCGCGCTGAAGCCGTCGTTGCTGACAATGACCACATACCCGGCGCGCACAAGCCCTTTGTGGGTATAGACGTCGCCGCGATTCACGCAGCGCCCTTCCCTGCCTCCGGGGTATTGAAGTCCCGCTCGCTCGCCTCCGCCCAGGCGGCCCAGGCCTGACCGGTACCGCGATCCAGTTCGGCCACCGTCGCAGCGGCATCCCGCTGCACTTTCTCCCTGGCTGACCTGGACATCCACGCAGACATCGGCAGTCCGGCCTGATCCGCAGCTGCCTTAGCCTGCCGGTAGGTGCGCTCGTCCATGCTGATACTGAACGTCTTCACAGCCATGTCAACAAGGTTACCAACTTGTGCCGCACCGCCCGGAGTTTCTCGCCGACAGCGGATTCCCTTGCGGGCCGAGAGCTGACGGCTTTGGGCCGAACACAGCCGACCTCTCATCGGGTCTCGCCGACGCTTCATCGATTCCGCCGACCCTCCGGGTAGCTACGAGGCGCTCGCCGTTGAATGCCGAAGCCGTCGGCGACCAGAGCGGCGAGTTCGAGGAACGCGGCGGCGGTCCGGCCGCTGAGCTGATCAAGCTCGACCTCGGCGCCCTCGTCAAGGCGAACGTCATAAGGGATCTTCGCGACCGCGCGGCACCGTGCGGCGAAGTGCTCTTCCAGCAGGTCCAGGCTCACCGTGCTGCGTGATCGCGGGCGAACGGCGCAGAGCACAAGCACGGCGTCGCTGGCCAGGTCACCGTAACCGTGCACGGCGAGCCAGTCGAGTGTCGCGCCCGCGCTGCGGGCGCTGTCGATCGCCGGCGTGCTGGCGAGCACGATCTGATCGGCCAGCCGCAGCACCTCGGTCATGACTGGATGCAGCAGACCGGTCCCGCAGTCGGTCAGGCTGATCGAGTAGTAGTTCCGCAGAACCTCGCAGACCGCGGGGTAGTCCTCGACGCGGAATGCTGCCGATGCCGCCAGGTCCCGTTCTGCGGCGAGCACCTCAAGCCCGCTGGCTGACTGAGAGGTATAGGCACGCATGTCGGTGTAACTGCGGATCTGGTCTCGCTCGATGAGCAGGTCGCGAATGGTCGCTGCGGTCTCCAGTGCCACCTTGTCGGACAGCGTGCCGTGGTCAGGGTTGGCGTCCACGGCGATGATCCGGTCGTCGCGCAGCGAGGCCAGGGTTGACCCCAGGCCAACTGTGGTTGTGGTCTTGCCGACACCGCCCTTGAGGCTCATCACCACCACCCGGTGATGGCCGCCGGCGACTGGCGCCCTGACCCGGCTGATCAGGTCGCGCCTGCGCGGCTCAGTCCCCGGCGGCATTCTGACCACGCCGCCAGTCGCTTGGAAGATCGCGCGGCGCCACCCCGACGGCGAGGCACCGCCACGATCACGTGACTGCGATTCCGGCGCACGACGATGCGCAGAGTCGGGATGACTCGCAGCCTGCACTGCCACCTCGGGCCAGTCATCCGGCTCCGCAGCCGGGTCCGACCAGCCGCGGGAGTCCGACCCCGGCCAGTCGGGCAGCGTCCCGGCACGCAGCGGCCCAGCGGACTGCGCGACAGCGGACCGCGCCGCAGCGCCATGCGGCGCAGCGAACGGCGGCCGGGCAGGGCCCGGCTGATCCCACCCCGGCGAGCTCGGCTGCCCACCCTGCGGCCGGGCGTACCGCGGCCCATCTTGCGGCCTGGCAGGCTCCGGCCGAGCATCCCGCGGCCTGGCAGGCTCCGGCCGGCACCACCCCGGTGAGCTCGCCGGCTTATCAGGCGGATCATCGGGCAGGAAGAACTCCACTGCTCCAAACGGACTCGGCTCACGGCCGCCGTCGAATCTGAACGACTCGCCGACCGCCTGCGCCTCGGCGCCGGGCTGCCCTAACGATCCGTCCAGGCTGAACGGAAGGACGCCGGATCCGCGATGATCGGTTCGGTCATCGAGGCCGGGCTGCCCTAACGATCCGTCCAGGCTGAACGGAAGGACGCCGGATCCGCGATGATCGGTATGGTCCTTGGACACGCTCGACCCCTCGGCTCGTGATCTGGCGGAAAATGTCGCCCCCGCCCTGCAGGCAGGATCGCGGTTGTGGCTGAGCCTAGGTCAAGAGGCCGCGCAATTGCATGCAGACGAAACGAATCGCAGCGGAGCCAGACATATGCGCGCTATCACGATCACATCGCCCGGCGGACCAGAGGTCCTGCAGATCACCGAGGTCCCCGATCCCATCCCGGCAGCCGGCGAAGTGCTGATCGACATCACCGCAGGCGGAGTGAACAGGGCCGATCTGCTGCAGCGCCAGGGCCTTTATCCGCCGCCACCCGGTGCGCCACCCTACCCGGGGCTCGAGTGCTCGGGCCGGATCCACTCACTCGGCCAGGACGTCACCGGCTGGCAGGTCGGGGACGAGGTGTGCGCACTGCTGGCCGGCGGCGGCTACGCCGAGCAGGTCGCGGTGCCAGCGGGTCAGGTCCTGCCCGTGCCGGACGGCGTGAGCCTGGCCGATGCGGCCGGGCTGCCCGAGGTTGCCTGCACCGTGTATTCCAACGTGGTCCTGCTTGCCGGTCTGGCCGCAGGTGAGACGCTGCTGGTGCACGGCGGAGCGAGCGGGATCGGGACGATGGCGATCCAGCTCGGTCACGCGCTCGGTGCTCGGGTGGTCTGCACTGCCGGTTCACCGGCCAAGCTGGAGCGCTGTCGCCAGCTTGGCTGCGACCTGGCGATCTCCTACCGCGATGAGGATTTCGTCGAGGTAGTCAGCGAATTCACCGGCGGCCGGGGAGCCGACATCATCCTGGACATCATGGGTGCCGCCTACCTGCAGCGGAACGTCACGGCGCTGGCCGCGGGCGGCCGGCTGGTGGTCATCGGCATGCAGGGCGGCAGCCGGGCGGAGCTTGACCTGAACCAGCTGCTGCGCAAGCGGGCCAGCGTGCACGCGACCTCGCTGCGCGCCAGACCGGCAGACCAGAAGGCCGCAATCGTCGCCAGCGTCCGGGACCAGGTATGGCCGCTGATCAGCGCAGGGCGGGTCCGCCCGGTGATCGACACCATCCTGCCGCTCGCCGCGGCGCCGGAGGCACACCGGCTGATGGAGACCGGTGATCACGTTGGGAAGATCTTGCTTGCTACATAACACACCCAGCCCCGGTGATGCATCACTGCCCGGATCCCGACAGACTAGGGGCATGAGTGACGAGAGGGAGCCCGGCGCCGAGCCACTCGCCAAGGTCGTGGTGGTGGGACCAGACGGAGTCGCCGTCGAGACCGACCAGGCGGACATGGGCAGTGAGCGCCCGGTCACTGAGATGGTGGAGCAGCCAGCCAAGGTGATGCGGGTCGGCAGCATGATCCGCCAGCTGCTCGAAGAGGTCAGGGCAGCCCCCCTGGACGAGAAGAGCCGGGCCAGGCTGAAGGAGATCCACACCAGCTCGATCAAGGAGCTTGAGGACGGGCTGGCGCCGGAGCTGGTCGAGGAGCTGGAGCGGCTGTCGCTGCCGTTCGCCGAGGACGAACTGCCGAGCGAGTCCGAGCTGAGAGTTGCGCAAGCGCAGCTGGTCGGCTGGCTGGAGGGCCTGTTCCACGGGATCCAGACCACGTTGTTCGCCCAGCAGATGGCGGCGCGGGCACAACTGGAGCAGATGCGCAGGGCGCTGCCGCCTGGTGCGCTGCCAGGACCTGATGAGCTCCAGCAGCAGCAGCGCGCCTCGGGCCCCTACCTGTGACGCGACCACTCAGCGGGCTAGCTGCGGCCTGAGCGGATCCGGCCTAGCCACGAAGCGGCCTCGGCGAACTCGGCCTCAGTCCGCTCGGCATCAGTCCGCTCGGCATCGGCGAGCGCCGGATCGGCCGACGCTGGCCGCTGCGGCCAGACGCTGTCGGCTCTGGCGTAGCTGCCCAGGAATCGCACATCGCTGCAGGTCCGGCGCAGGCCCATCAGCGCCTCGCCGACCTTGGCCTGGCTGATGTGCCCTTCGCAGTCGATGAAGAAGCAGTACCGCCCGATGCCGTCCCCGGTCGGCCTGGACTCGATCCTGGTCAGGTTCACGCCGCGCACGGCGAACTGGCTGAGGATGTCCATCAGCGCGCCCGGATGATCGTCGGCGAGAAAGGCGACCACCGAGGTCCGATCTGCGCCCGTCGCCGCGGGCGGAGGACTAGGCGGGCTGACCGCCACGAATCTGGTCACCGCACCGGCCTTGTCGCCGATCCCGGCGGCCAGCACGGTGAGCCGGTAATGCCGCGCGGCGAAACTCCCGGCCAGCGCCGCGTCGAGCTCCCCGTCCGCGACCAGCCTGGCCGCATCGGCGTTGGACAGCGCCTGCCGCCATGCGGCGTCGGGCAGGTGCTCGGCTAGCCACTGCCGACACTGCGGCTGCGCTACCGGATGGCCGCCGACGCACTTGATGTCCGCCAGTGCCGTTCCCGGCCTGGCGAGCAGCGCGAATTCCACCGGAACAAGCACCTCGGCGCGGATCACCAGCGGCGGCCCGGCGGCCAGTTCGTCGAGGGTGGCATTGACCCCGCCTTCGACCGAGCTCTCGATCGGGACAACCCCGGAGTCCGCGGTGCCAGCGCGAACCGCGTCCAGGGTCGCCTCGATGGACGCACACGGAATGAGTTTGCGCCGCCCATCGGGATGCAGGGCGCTGACCGCCTGCTCGCAGAACGTGCCGCGCGGTCCGAGGTAAGCACACCGGCCGGCTCCGGTCCCGGCGGCTGGCTTGGCCGTCGATCGGGCGGGGCTCACGGCGTCACCGTCCGTGGCTGGGTACTTGGCCAGAGCCACACGACAGCCACGATCAGGACGGCGAGCAGCGCTGCGGGCGTTATCGCCGTCCTGACGACCGTCTCCAGCCAGCGCAGTCCGCCGGGCACGACGATGCCGGTGGCGCGGGCCGGCAGGTAACCGATCGCGAGCGCCGCAGTCCTGGCCAGCAATAGCCAGTCGAGCCGGGAGGCCGGCAGCAGTGCGAGCATGGCCCAGCCCAGGCCGTCGTACCAGGGCAGGACATACGGCCAGGCCAGCAGCCAGGCGAAGACCACGGCGAACGCACCGGGCGCGATCAGCTGGTCGCTGGCACTCCAGAAGTACCGCAGCAGCAGCACGAGCAGCGCGACGGCCAGCAGCACAGCCCCGGCCTTGACCACGGTCTCGGCCGCGCTTTCGCCGACCAGCTGCCTGAGTCCGGAACGAACCAGCCGCCACGGCGACCCGATCGAGGTGAAGCTTCCCGCGTGCAGCCCCGGGCCGAACATCGCAGTCCCCCACGGCAGCAACGACGCGGCGGCCACGACGACGAATCCGCCGGTCAGCCCGCCGAGCACGGTCGCACGTTGCCGCCAGGCGGCGCCGGACTGGTCGGCCGGCTCGGCTGGTCCGTCCGGCCCGG
>Ga0116218_1000921_pt1 | contig 19709 bp, 21 predicted proteins | sample Sb_taG_2_FD_88966 | JGI IMG/M metagenome (GOLD analysis project Ga0116218, IMG submission 88966) | Peat soil microbial communities from Weissenstadt, Germany - Sb_50d_5_LS metaG | ecosystem: Environmental > Terrestrial > Soil > Wetlands > Peat | place: Germany: Weissenstadt | collected 2010-09-21 | reverse complement strand
GGAGCCCGCGGGCGAGTAGGGCCGCGTCAGGCGGCGAGCTCGAGCTGACCGTCTCCACCCACCCTGAAGGCCGGGTATCGCGCCACCTGCGCGATCACGCGCGGCCGGGCATGATCGTCGATCTGACCCAAGCCCGGGGCGACTTCGTGCTCCCCGAATGTCGCCCAGAGCGCGTGCTGCTCATCAGCGGCGGCAGCGGCATCACTCCCGTGATGGCGATGCTGCGCACCCTCTGTGAGGAGGGCTACGCGGGCGAGATCGGCTTCCTGAACTACGCGCGCTCGCGCGCGCTCGCCCTCTATGACCTTGAGCTGGCAACGCTCGTCCTGCGCCACGAGGGACTACGGGTCGCGCGCGGCTTCACGAGGGCGCGCGGGCCCGAGCTCACGGGGCGCTTTTCGCGCGAGCACGTGCGCGCCGTGACCTCAGAGCACGCCGAGGCAGCGACGTTCGTGTGCGGCCCGCCGGCCCTGATCGACTCGGTCCGCGCCGTCTGGGCCGAAGACGGCCTGGCAGAGCCCACGGTCGAGACGTTCACGCCGCCCGCGCTGTGCTTCGACACCGACGGCGCCGAGGGCCGCGTGAGCTTCACCGTGAGCGGACGCGAGGCCGCGAACAGCGGCCTGCCGCTGCTCGAGCAGGCCGAGGACGCCGGCCTCGCACCGGACCACGGATGCCGAATGGGCATCTGCAATACGTGCAGTTGCCACAAGACGGCTGGCACGGTACGCAATGTCATCTCCGGCGCGATTTCGAGCGCTGGGGAGGAGCAGATCCGGATCTGCGTGTCCGTACCTGTCGGCGATGTCTCGCTTGACCTCTAGAACACCGACCCCGAGAAGGAGCGAGCGATGTCCACCCCAGCACCCGATCTCACACCCGAGCAGCTCGAGACCTTCGGCCAGGAGCTCGACGCGATTCGGGCGCGCGTCGTCGCGGACCTCGGTCAGCGCGACGTGGATTACATAAACCGTCTCATCCGCGTCCAGCGCGGCCTTGAGGTAGCCGGCCGTGGCCTCCTGTTCGCCGGCTTCCTGCCGCCCGTCTGGATTGGCGGCACCGCCGCGCTGTCGCTGTCGAAGATCCTGGACAACATGGAGATCGGCCACAACGTCATGCACGGGCAGTACGACTGGACGGGGGATGAGCGCCTGAACGGCAAGACGTTTGAGTGGGACACCGCGTGCCCTGGCGATCAGTGGCGCCATTCGCACAACTACATGCACCACGCGCACACGAACATCGTCGGCAAAGACCGCGATATCGGCTATGGCATCCTGCGCATGTCCGAGGATGAGCCGTGGCGTCCGTACTACCTCGGCAACCCGCTATACGCGGCGCTGCTGGCGACCTTCTTTCAGTACGGCGTCGCGCTGCACGACCTCGAGGCCGAGCGGATCGCCGCCGGCGAGAGCAGCTTGGACGACGAGAAGCGCGACAAGCTGCAGGCCATCTGGCGCAAGCTGCGTGGCCAGACGCTCAAGGACTACGTGCTGTTCCCGCTGCTCTCCGGCCCCTCGTTCCCGTTCGTGCTCGCCGGCAACGCGACCGCGAACCTCACCCGCAACCTGTGGGCGTTCACGATCATCTTCTGCGGCCACTTCCCCGAGGGGACACATGAGTTCACCGATGAGGAGGCCGAGAACGAGACACGCGGCGAGTGGTACTACCGCCAGATGCTCGGCTCGGCCAACCTCACCGGCGGCAAGCTCTTCCACATCCTCGCGGGCAACCTCAGCTACCAGATCGAGCACCACCTCTTCCCCGACCTGCCCGCCCATCGCTACGGCGAGATCTCCGACGAAGTGCGCGAGATCCGCGAGCGTTACGGCATCCCCGACAACACCGGCCCCTTGCACAAGCAGTTCGGCAGCGTCGTGCGTAAGATCGTCAAGCTTGCTCTGCCGCCGCTGCCCGGCGTTAGGGCCTCCGTGCCGGGCGTGGACGAGCCCGCTGCTGAGGCGCGCCCGCCGAAGCCGGCCGCTGCCAAGACGAGCCCGCGCAAGCTGACTGCTGCCAAGGCGAGCCCGCGGAAGCTGACTGCTGCAAAGGCCGGCCCGCGCAAGCGGGCCGCAGCGGCCTGAGCGGATGGGCGACACGCTCGACGGGCTCCGAATCGCTGCACCCCTCGCGCTATTCGCGAGCTCGTGGTGTCTGTGATCTCGCTGGAGGCAATCCCGACTCCGCCGATCCCGCGCCTTCCTGTGGTGCCCGATCCGCTGCGCCGTATCCGGGTGCCCCGCGACCTCGACGCGGTCAGCGCGCGTGCTCCCGAGGTGGCCGACGTGCAGGCGCTGGGCATGACGGCTGACGGCATCGAGCGTGTCTGGAACGGGGTGGAGCGCCTCTACCGCAGTGGCTTCTATCCCGCGATCGCGCTATGCGTGCGTCGCCACGGTCAGGTTGTGCTCGACCGAGCAATCGGCCATGCACGCGGCAACGGGCCGACGGACCGCGAGGACGCGGTCCGAACACTGGCCACGCCTCAGACGCCGTTCGTGATCTACTCCGCATCCAAGGCGATGACCGCCGTCGTGGCCCACCTGCTCGACGAGCGCGGGCTGCTGCACATCGACGACCGCGTGTGCGAGTACATCCCCGAGTACGCCGCCCATGACAAGGAGGCCATCACCATCGGGCATCTGCTCTCCCACCGCGCGGGGGTGCCCAACCTGCCTGCCGATGCGTTCGACCTCGACCGCTTGGGCGACCGAGAGTTCCGGCTGGAGATACTGTGCGCGGCCAAGCCCCGCTCGCGCCCCGGGAAGTTTCTCTCCTACCACGCGGTCTCGGGCGGCTTCATCATCGCCGAGATCGTCCAGCGGGTCACCGGAAAGGACATCCGCACGGTGCTGGCCAAGGAGATCCTAGGGCCGCTCGACTTTCGCTGGGGCAACTACGGCGTGAGCCCGAGGGACGTCGAGCGCGTCGCCTTGAGCTACCCCACCGGCCCGCCGGCGCTGCCCCCGCTGTCCACCGTGCTGCAGCGTGCGCTTGGCCTTCCGCCGGATGAGATCACCGTCCGCTCCAATGACCCGCGTTTCCTCACCGGCGTCGTTCCGTCCGGCAATGTCGTCACAACGGCCAACGAGCTGTCGCGCTTCTTCGAGCTGTTGCGCGCCGGCGGCGAGCTCGACGGCGTGCGCGTCCTACAGCCGCGCACCATCCGTCGCGCCACATCCGAGCGAGCGTTTCGCGAGATCGACTTCACCCTGGTGGCCCCCCTGCGCCATGCCAGCGGGTTCATGCTGGGCGCCAGGGCACTCAGCCTGTTCGGTCCCGACACCGACGAGGCTTTCGGCCACCTCGGTTTCACCAACGTGCTCGGCTGGGCCGACCCCGAGCGCGCGCTTTCGGTCGGCCTGATGACCAGCGGCAAGCCGATGCTGCACCCGGCGCTGGGCGACCTGTGGCTGCTCACGCGTGCGATCGGCCAGGAGGCGCCCAAGCTGACGCGCACCGGAATCTGGTTCACACAAACATGACGCGTTGCCCCAGCAAGGCTTTAGTCGTTTGTTGACGTCTCTTAGAGCTCGACGGCGGTCACGGTGGCGCTGACGCCTCGGATACGCGTACCATCGGCGTCGCGCGAGCTCGCGCGGTCGGTGGGTCGGGTCCCGCGGTCCGTCGGAGGACCGCTGTTCGGACAGCGTTCACTGCACAGCGCGGTCGACGGCCGCATGGTGATGGTGACCGGCGCGTCGAGCGGGATCGGCCGTGCGGCCGCGGTCGAGATCGGACGGGCCGGCGGCACGGTGCTGGTTGTCGCGCGCACAACCGCAAGGCTCGAGGACACCGCTCGCGAGATCGAGGCGTCCCACGGGCTGGCCGAGGCGTACTGTACGGACCTGTCCGCCGAGCGGTCGATCGACGAGCTGCTCGAGCAGGTGCACGCCGAGCATCCGACGATCGATGTCCTGGTCAACAACGCGGGCCGTTCGATCCGCCGCTCGCTCGCGCTCAGCTACGACCGCTTCCACGACTTCGAGCGCACGATGCAGCTCAACTACTTTGGCCCGGTCAAGCTGATCCTCGGACTGCTGCCCGACATGCGCGAGCGCCGCAGTGGCCAGATCGTCAACGTGAGCACGATCGGCGTGCAGACAAACGCGCCGAAGACGGCGTCCGCGGCAGGGGAGTTCGGCGTCGAGCGGTGGGCGCACGGGCCTTTGCGTCGAAAGACGGCGCAAAGCGGGCGCGGCGGAGCAACAGCGGAGCAACAGCTGTGGCCGATCTAGAGGGATCGAGCTGGATCGACATCGACGCGCCGATCGAGCGCTGCTTCGACATCATCGCCGACGTCGAGCGTGCGCCCGAGTGGCAGGGCGCCATGCAGAAAGCGCAGGCGCTTGAATACGACGCTCAAGGGCGCCCGGTTCTGGTCGAGACCCACATACACGCCATCGTGGCGAACGTCACTCTCTGGTTGCGCTTTGACTACTTCGAGCCAACCGGCATGCGCTGGACGCGCGAGCGGGGTGACCTCAAGTCACTGTCCGGCACTTGGCAACTCGAGGACCGTGGCGGCGGTCGAACGCGTGCGACCTATTCGCTCGAGATCGGACTAAACCGGACCCTCGGACTTCTGCGCAAGGGTGTGCGTGGACCTGCCGAGGCGAAGGTCCGAGAACTCCTTACGAATCGCCCGGTCGAGGGCCTCAAGCGCGAGGCAGAGCGCTAAATGGATATCTGCGCCGACGCCCAGAACTAGGAGAGACCACGACTACAGACCAGCACTGCACCGGCCGCGCCCAGCCGCAGCCGGATGCCGGATGACAGAGCTTGTGCCAGCAGGTGCACGCTGCGAGGGACTGTGTCAGCACCAGCGATCACCAAGTCACGCTCGTCCAACCAGATCACGTCCATGCAACCGTCGGGCACCACTCGCCGCGCACGGTCCTCCGCAGGCTCGTGCTCCCACTGGCAGGCCATCACGGGCTCCGACTGCTGCTCTTATGCTTGCAGCAATGGTGCGGTCCAGCTATTTCCTGGCTGCGAGCGCCGCGGGGCGATTCCCAGGCCGCTCCTGCTCCTTGGCATCGACAGTCTGCTCGCGGCTCCGCGCAAGCAAGCACTCCGTCGTTCGTCTTATCGCTTCGAGGAAGCCGCCGTCTCGCGCCGGTGGTCTGGCCGACGAGCGCTCCTCGTCAAGCGGGGGGAGGGAGCTCAACTGTGCTGGATTACCGGCGATGCAGCAGCGGGCGGCTCAGCGGTTGGGGCCTATCCAGCGTCGGCCGGACAGCCGATACCGCACACTGCCTGATGTCCCAGCCGTTACGTTGGCGCGAGGTCGCGCACCGAACGCGCATCGGATCCGCCGCCAGGGTGCTCAAGCCATTCGCGTAGGCGCTCGTAGACCTCGGGGTGGTTCAGCAGCGCGAGGTGGTGGGCGGGGCTGACGTGGTGGCCGTGTTCGGCTTGGAATGGGATCCGCCGGGACCGGCCGCGTCCGGTGGCGCTGGGTGTCAGCACAAGGATGTCGCCGAGTAGGCGCCCGAGGGGATGGTGCGGGCTGCGGGTGATCGTGGCCGAGACGAAGAAGTGCGTGGCTCCCTGCAGTAGTGGCACTTCCTTGCATGCCGCGGCGCGCAGGGCGTTGGGGTCGCGGCCCCGCCAGTCCTCGTCGACCAGCGAGCCGTGGCGGAGGTCGCGGATGCCGGACGAGCGCCGGCGCAGGAAGGCGCCGAGCATCCGCGTCTCGGGCAGCGCGTGAAGCGCCTCGGCAGCCATGTGAGCTCCCCGCTCAAGCGGCGCGCCCAGGTGTGGCGTGCCCAGCGAGACCATGTGACCGACGCGCTCGGTCCAGCGTTGGCCGCTCTCGGAGGCCTGGTGGCAGGCGCTGCGGGCGATCAGACCGCCCATCGAGTGACCCACGAGCGCGACCTCTTGCACCTCCACCGGCCATGCCTGCACCAGCTCCTGCACCAGCGCCGCGACGGACCGACCGTTCTCCGAGATGTGCAGACCGGTGTTGTAGCGCAGATATACGGGGGTGCAGCCGAGATCCGAGGCCAGGCGTGCGCCATAGGTGTCTCCCGGGTGGACGCCACCCCAGTCCCAGTAGAACTCATTCCCCATCAGGCCATGCAGGAACACGACCAGCCGCGCCGTCGCATCGGGGAACGCTGCGCTCACCGAGCCCGCATCGAGCGCCAAGGTCTCGCCGTCCACGCGCACCGAGGCGGGCTGGTGCAGGTCGCTTCCCGAGCGCTCGAGCCGGTCGCCGATCAGACCGTTCAGCGCGGCGATCGCGGCGCTGCCCCGGCGCGTGGTCGAGAACTGGACGTCCTGCCCAATCCCCTGCCTGTCGATCGCTGCGTCGGCGGCCAGCCCCAGCCGCGCCGCGCCCGAGGAGATGGCGTCATAGGCACGGCGTGAGAGGGCGTCGTGGATCACCTGCACCGGGCGGGCAGCCGGACCCACGCTCCGGAACGCGCGCTGGGCGATACCGAGGTGCATGTCGCGGATGGCGCCTGGAAAGTCCCGTAGCTCCTCAAACGCCAGTGCGCTCAGCGCCCGCAGCTCGTTCGGTCCGCGCACTCCCGCCTGGGGGTCGCTGCCGACGCCGGTGCTGGTCGAATCCGTGCCGATCATGCGACCCCTCCTCCTACGAACGTGATGTCGATCGGCGCGAGATCACTTAGCCTCCACCCGAAGACGGCCGGTGCGCCTCCCCAGTCGTCCCCGGGTACACCCCGACGGCCGACCCCAGGTCCAACACGGCCTGGGTTGCGGTCATCGCCGTTAGTCCTCTCCTGAGCCATGACACTACTAGAGGGTAATATTACAGCTGGGTAGGCTAAGTGCACGTTCTTGGCGATTCGCATTTTTCAGGGTGGCGAGACGGCATCGCCGTGTCGATGAGATTGGTGGGAGTCATGGCTCCATTCGATTCAAGCCGCGGGCCGGCGAGTCTGTGATCGGGGGCAGATGACAACTCCCCGGGCTGAGCGCAAGAAGGTTCCGCGTGATCGCGAGAACGACTACACGCTCGAGGCTGTGGAGGCGCGCTGGGCTTTTGTTCGGGAGCAGACAGGGGTGGCTTTGGAGCACGTCTCGCGGTACTCCTTTGATCCATCGATTCTCGCCGGGAACATCGAGCACTTCACCGGGGTCGCGCAGGTGCCGATCGGCATCGCTGGGCCGCTGCTGGTCGACGGCGAGCACGCCCAGGGTGAGTTCTACGTTCCACTGGCGACAACTGAGGGCACTCTGGTTGCGAGCTACAACCGGGGCATGAAGACGCTGCGCGAGGCCGGCGGCGTGAAGACAACCATCCTGGACGATGCCATGCAGCGCGCGCCCGCCTTCGTGTTCGACAGCGCGCGCGAGGCGCGCGGCTTCGGCGAGTGGCTCACGGACCACTTCAGTGAGATCAAGCAGGCGGCAGAGAGCACCACTCATGTCGGCCGGCTGCGCGGCATCGAGCAGTACTCCGCCAGCCGGATCCTGTTCACGCGCTTTGATTACACGACGGGCGACGCCGCGGGCCAGAACCTCACGGGCAAGGCGACCGCCGCGGCGTGCGCCTGGATCACCTCCAACTACGAGGGCATCACCAACTTCTATCTGGAGTCGAACTTCGCAACCGACAAGAAGAGCTCGCAGGTCAACATCCTGCGCACCCGGGGCAAGCGCGTTGTCGCCGAGGCCACGATTCCCGCCGCCCTGACCGAGAAACACATGCACGCGACCGGCGAAAGGCTGTTCCGAGCGCGGCAGGTGTCGAACCTCGGTGGCTTCATGGCCGGGGTCAACAACAACGGCGCCCACTCGGCCAACGGCATTGCCGCCGTGTTCATCGCCACCGGACAGGACGCAGCCAACGTCGCGGAATCTTCCGCGGCACTCGGCTTCAGCGAGCTGCTCCCCAACGGCGACTACTACGCATCAGTCACGCTCCCCTCGCTGATCGTCGGCACCTACGGCGGCGGCACCGGGCTCGCCACCCAGCGCGAGTGCCTCGAGCTGCTAGGTTGCTACGGGACGGGAAAGGTCCGCAAGTTCGCCGAGATCGTCGCGGCCACAGTGCTCTGCGGCGAGCTGTCGCTCGGATCGGCGATCGTCGCCGAAGAATGGGTCACAGCGCACGACCTCTACGGCCGCAACCGCTAGCTCCCTGACAGCTCTCGCCATTCGAGCTGTCCCAGCGATGGTCGATGTCGCAGTCTGCGCGGGCCCGCCGGCGCACCGCGAGCTGTGTTCTCGTCAGCAGGACGAACCCATCTTCCCCTGATCCCTTCTCGGCGAAACGGCATCTCCCGGCCGAGGAGATCGGCGGCAACCAGGGCACAAGCAGGTCTTGAACAGCCTGGGAGTTCTGATGATGGCCGCGGTTTGTCCTTCAGTAAGGGGCGGGCCTTTCAACTTTGGGTCATGCCCCCGTGTGTGTTGGGGACCGGCTCTCTGACGCCGTTTCCGGTCACGAACGTGCTGCCGTCATCTATTCGCTCGCGCTGGGCGGACGAGAGTGTGCTGCCGTGGGCGATTCGGCGTCTTATGCTTGGTCGCGTGTCAGCCGAGACTCCAGGCCGCCCTGTTTCGCCACTGCGGGGGCGCAAGAAGGTGCCGCGCGTGGTCCGTGAGCGGGAGATGCTTGAGGTGGCCGGACGTGTTTTCGCACAGCGCGGCTTTCACACGGCCTCGATGGAGGAGATCGCAGGGGGTGCGGGGGTCTCAAAGCCGATGATCTACAACTACTTCGGTTCTAAGGAAGGCCTGTATTTCGCCTACATCGAGTTAGCTGGTCAGCGGATGCTCGCGCGCATGCGCAACGCCGTCGAAGCTGCGGGTGAGCGCCCGGAGGAACGTCTGTGGGCTTCGGCGCTGGCATTCTTCGGCCACGTTGACGACAACCGAGACGAGTGGTCGGTCCTGTTCGGGGAACTCGCCGCCCGGGGGGCACCGTTCTCTCGCGAGGTGTCGGGGATCCGCGCTACCGTCTCGGACGGCACCGCCGCTCTGTTCGACGAAGTCCTAGACGGCGCGGGTGTAAGCCCTGAGAAGATCGGTGGCACTGAACCGCTCGCTCACGCTTTCGTCGGCGCCGGCGAGTCGTTGGCCAACTGGTGGCTGGACCACCCGGAGGAATCCCAGGCGGCGATGGCAGCGAGGCTGATGAACGTCGGGTGGATCGGGCTCAGCGGGCTGATGCAGAGTCGCGCCGATCCGTGGCCGCTCCCGCATGACCCGGGGTCGGCGACTCGCGCCTCTTTGTCGACGCGCGCGCGCCGCCGAACGAGAAAGCGCGCGTAAGCTCAAAGATAGGCGTGGTGGCCCTCATCGCGGCAGCCGCGGCCGTGGGTGTCAATCCCCCTCACGTGGTCAGATGGCGTCCTCTCTTCCGCGGCGAAAGACGATATACGAGCGGTAATATTACTCTCGGGTAGTTTCCGGCACGCGCCCGTGGTGTTCTCCCGATGCGCGCACGGCCTGCGAGCCGTAGAACGGAGAGTTCAAGGCGCCGCACCGTACGGCGTTACCCCGAGTCACGGAGGTACCAAAATGCCGATCGTCGATAAGACCACAGAGCTCTCCGAGGAGGTGCTCGAATCGGTGAAAACCGGTCAGCAGCACGCGATCGCGGCGGTGCGCACGTTCGTCGACACCGTTGAGAAGACGCTAACGGGCGAGGATCCGTCCAAGCGGCAGGAGGTCATCGACTCCGCCCTGGAGATGGCGGACCGACTGGTCAAAACGGAGTACGACTTCCTTCGCAGCGTCGTGCGCAGCGCCGGTAAGTCGCTGGGCGCCCCGACAGACGCGAAATAGGGCACACGCGAGCCGATGGCACCGACGACCGTGCCCGCGCTTCGGCCACCGCAGGGGCTGGCCGAGGCGGTTGCCCGCCTAGTGCAGCAGCGCATTCCTGCGGCCGATCTGAACGAGCACGATCCGGACTACATTCGCCGGACGCTGCCGGGGCCGTGGTTGCTGGCCTCGTACTACTTCCGGGCCGACGTCCGTGGTCTGCATCATGTCCCTGAGCAGGGGCCGGTGCTGTTGGTCGGAACCATTCCGGGGGGAACGTGCCGGCGGACACATTCGTGTTCGCGCTTGCGTTCAGCGCGTACTGCGGCGCCGATCGGGCGTTCTACCAGCTCGCGCACAACCTCGTGATGGCGTGGCCAGGGCTCGGCTTCGTGCGCCGTTACCGGACGGTCGCCGCAGCGCACGAGCACGCCGCTCGCGCGCTTGGCGCCGGCGCTGCGGTGCTCGTCTACCCCGGCGGGGATTACGAGACGCATCGTCCGTCGTGGAGTCCGCTCGCGTCGATTTCGATCATCACGAGGGCTTCACCCCGCTCGCGCTCGGGCGCGGGCTCCCGATCGTGCCGGTCGTCTCGATCGGTGAGCAGCAGAAGGCGTTGTTTCTCACCCGCGGCGAGCGGCTCGCGCGCGCTGCGGCTCGATCGGTACTTCCATTCGCACGTGCTGCCGATCTCGCTGGGGTTGCCCTGGGGGGTGAACATCGGCGATCTGCTCGGTCACGTTCCGCTGCCGCCCAAGACTGCGGTTCAGGTGCTTCCGCCGATCGATCTGTGTCAGCGGCTTGGGTCCCTCCCTAGCCTCGATGACGCCTACGATCACATCATCGGGGTGCTGCAGCGGACGCTTGACGATCCGGCGGCGGAGCGGCGGCTACCGATCATCGGGTGAACTGGCATGCGGGTCTCGCAGCAGGTGACGATCAATGCGCCGGCGGCGGCCGTGTGGGAGCTGATCGGCGAGCCGCCACTGTATCCGCGGTTCCTGCGCGACGTTACGCGCTGGGACCCGATCGCGGGAGATGAAAGCAGCCGTCCGCGGTACCGGATCGAGGTCCGCGTCGGCGGGGTCGAGCTGGGTGCGATCGTCGAGATCACGCAAGCGTCGGCGCCGCATGAGCTGCGCTGGGAGAGCGTGAGTGGGATCGAGCACCGGGGGCACTGGCGCGTCCACGAAGACGGCGATCGGCGCTGCACCGTCGCGCTCCGGCTCCACTATCGCGCGCCTAGGGGCGTGCTGGGCGCGGTCACGGACGGCGCCTCACTGCCGCTCTTGCGCGAGGGCGTGCACGAGTCGCTCGCTCACTTGAAGGCCCAGGCCGAAGGGCGGGCGCCTGCGCGTGGCCTATTGGCAAGGATCGCCGGTGACGCGCGCGAGGCAGGCTTCGACGCTGCGGTGCTCGCACGGACCGGGCTGCTCGCGCCGGCGCGGCCCGATCGGCTTGTGGGCGCGGCCTGGGAGCTCGCGCAGTGGGACGCCACGCTGGCCAGCGGCTACGCGATCGCCGCGACTCTGCATCCCGACGATCCGGCCCTGGTCGACGAGCGCGCGACCTGGACGTTCGCCGAGGTCCACCGTCGCACGAACGCGCTTGCCCACGGGCTGCACGAGGCCGGCGTCGAGTCTGGCGACCGCATCGCGATCCTGTGCCGAAACCACGCGGGCTTCGCCGAGGCGCTTCTGGCCGCCTCGAAGCTCGGGGCCGCCGTGATGCTCCTCAACACGGGCCTCGCCGCCCCGCAGCTACGCGAGGTGCTCCGGCGCGAGCGCCCGCAGGTGCTGATCCACGACGAGGAGTTCGTCGACGGCGTGAAGATCCGCGGGCTGCGGCGGTTCGTCGCGTGGCACGACCGTCACCGGGCCTCGGCGATCACGCTGGACGAGCTGATCGCGCACGGCAGTACACGGGACACGCCGCCGCCATCCCGTCACGGCCCCGTGGTCAGTCTCACCTCCGGCACCACCGGACCGCCGAAGGCCGCCACAAGACGCGAGTCCGAGAATCTCCGCGTGCCGCTCGGGTTGCTCGACCGCATTCCCCTACGGGCCCAGCAAGTCACTCACATCGCTTCGCCGCTGTTTCATTCTTTGGGGTATATGCACTTCGGGCTGGCGAGCGCGACCTCCGCGACGCTCGAGCTACGACGGCGCTTCGATCCCGAAGCGCTGCTCGCCGACATCGAGCGCGAGCGGGTCGATTCGCTCATCCTCGTGCCGACGATGCTCGCACCCATCCTCGAGCTGCCGGCCGCCGTCCGCAGCCGCTGCGACACCTCGTCGCTACGCGTCGTGGCCGTCAGCGGCTCATCCCTCAAGGGCGATCTCGCGACGCGCTTCATGGACGAGTTCTGAGACATCCTCTTCAACCTTTACGGGTCCACCGAGGTGTCGTGGGCCGCGATCGCCACCCCAGCGGACCTGCGTGCCGCCCCGGGCACGGTCGGCCGCCCGCCCCGCGGAACACATCTGGCGATCCTCGACGAGCTCGGCCGCCACCTTCCTGCCGGATCGCGGGGACGGATCTTCGTAGCTAACGAGACGGCGTTCGAGGGCTACACCGACGGCGGTGGCAAGCAGGTGATCGACGGCCTGGTGAGCACCGGCGACATCGGCCACCTCGACGATGCCGGCCGGCTGTCCCTCAACGTTCGTGATCTTCGCCGTCGGGCCCGAGGCCGAGATCGACTCGCGCGGCTACGACACCGCAGTCGCACGAGCGGTCGAGCGCTTCGGGCAGCTCGAAGTCGATTGAGGCCCGGCCCGGAATTGCCGATAACAGTGGTGTTATCATGAACGCCATGAAGCTGAGCGAGATGAAGACCAACGACGAGCTGATCGCCGAGCAGCTCCGCATCGATCCGGAGTTCCGGGCGGAGTGGGAGCGAACGGCGCTGGCACGGGCGGTTGCAGTCGCCATCGTGCGCTACCGCGCCGGGCACGATCTCTCGCAACGGGAGCTCGCTGAGCGCGTCGGTATGAAGCAGCCTCAGATCGCACGTCTCGAACTCGGCGAGGTCAATCCCAGCATGGACACTCTCATGCGGCTCGCGGGCGAGCTGGGAATCGAGTTCACGATCGACGTGCGTGCTGCCGGTGCTCAGGCGCGGAACGTGACCAAGCGCGCCCAGACCAACGATCTCGTGGGCGCGTTGCGTACCAGCGACGCCGAGCTCATCATCGCCGCGAGATAGGCCGGGGTTCTGGGCACGCCCAACCCCGCCTCGGACTTCCTGCGCTATCGAAAGACAGTTCGAGTGTCGTCGACGCGACGCCGATACCCGCGGTGTGGGTAAAAGGCGAACGACGCAGCCAGGTGACTGGCGCACGTGCTTGAGAATGTCAGGGGAGGGCGAGTTCACTGATGTCGTTGGGTAGTGCGAATGAGGAGATCACGGCCGCCAGCGCGCTTTTTGATCGCGCTGACGAGCTGTTCGGACAGGCTCGCTACGGGGAGTCGCTCGTCGCGTATGGCCGAGCCGTTGAGCGAGTCGGACCACCCATCGATGGTGGGGTGCAGCGGGAGATAGCTCGAGCGGCCCAACAGATTGTTGGTGGGACGACCAGCGATGAGCTGTCGCAAGGACCGGTCGTGGACGCCGGTGATGTCGAAGTTGGGCAGGTCGTAGCGCGAGCGCTGGTACGCGTTGGGATGACGCTTGAGCGGCTAGACCGGCCGGAGGCTGCGCTCGAGGCCTATGACGAGGTCGCGGCCCGATTTGGCGACACGAGCCATCCGCTGACGCTGGTTCGCGTCGCGTGGGCGATGTATGACAAGGCGCTCGTGCTGTCCCGCTTGGGGCAGGGCGAGGATGCGATCGAAGCGTTCGACGCGGTGATCTCGAGGTTCGCGGAGGCGACTGACCGGCGGCTGCGGCCGCGTGTGAGCTGGTCGCTGTGGAAGAAGAGCGAGCTGTTGGCTGCCGCTGGACGCAGGTCAGGCGCGCTCGCGCAGTACGAGCAGCTGATTGCCCGCCATGACGAGCTGATCGAGCCGGAACTCGCGGGCATTGTGTCGTGGTGCATGTTGGAGGTCGCGGGGGAGCGGCGGTTGGCTGGCCGCGTTGACGATGAGCTGATCGTCTATGAGGACCTGCTCGAGCGGTTTGGGCAGACGACCGACCAGTACGTGAGTTCCGGCGTGGCGCAGGCGTTCGCGATGAAGGCATACGCGCTCGGTGGGATCGGCAAGCGAGAGCAGGCAGCCGCAGTGTATGACGAGATGGTCGAGCGCTTTCGCGCGGACTCGCGGATCGAGATCCGCGATTTGCTCGCCGACTGCCTCTGGCGCAAGGGTCGTGTGCTAGAGGATTGTGGGCTCGTGGCTGACGCGGCCGCGGCGTTTGACGACGCGCTGTCTTTGCTGGCTGGCTCGCGCGACGCTCAGCTGCTCAGGCGAAGAATCGACATCCTGCTCGGCAAAGCCACGCTGCTTTCACGCGCCGACCGCGACACCGAGGCGATTGTCATCTTCGACGGAGTCCTCTCGGCGTATCACGACCTGGCCGAGGGGGACCGCGACGATCGTGCGCTGGAATTGGCCGTGGTCGCTCTCCTGCGCAAAAGCGTGTCGGCCTGCATGATCGATCCGGTTGGCTCGGCGGTCGTTCTCGATCAGCTTGCAGATCTGCTTGGTGGGGACGTCACCGATCCGGCCAGCGTCCCACGCCGACAGCACAGTCAGCGGCCGCCGGACCGGGAGATCGCCGCGCGGCTCGCGCAGGTGTACAACAGCGATTGCTGGCTGGAGTTCGCGACCAGTGGCGATGACCCCGACTCGCTCAAGGCCATGGAAGACCGCGCGCTCACGCTCTATCACGAAACGGCGCAATGGCTCGACTCTGACGCAGAGGCCTGGGACAGCCCGGCGACTGCGGCGGCTGGCGTCCTGCGCCAGATCGCCGACGGGTATGCACTGCTCGCTCAAAAATGGAGCGGATCGACCCGAGAGGGCCTCTCGCTACCCAGCTCCCTGCTGCTGGAGTTCGCAATGCGGCAGTTCGGCATCGACCATTGGGCTGCTGAACAGGGATACCCATTGCAGCTTCGGGACACATCAGATCTAGCTGAGGACCTCGTCCAGAGCGAGCACGACCGCAGCGGCGATTGGGACCCCGAGCTCCCGAACAGATTCATTGCGTCTCTTCGCCACTACGAGATGCTCATCCTCCTCTGCGATGCGCCACGCGGACGCGAGGCACTTCACAGCAACCTGTTGAAGAGCTTCGCGGGGGTTCGGATCAACGAGGCACGCCAAGTCGCCGGCTGGGTCTGGCAGCATCAAGAGGAAGCCGCGGGTGTCGCAAGTGCGAGCATCTTTATCGCACAGGCGTACTTCATCGCCACGCATGGAACGCTCGCCTCGAGCCGCGACATTTTCCCGGGCCGCCACCTCCTGCGCGAGATACTGCGCCAATCAGACGCCCACGTGTGGCTCGAGCACCACAACGTCGAGCTACCAGACTGGCTGAACGATCCACGCGACGACTAATCGGGCTGTCGCTACTCAGTACGACGTCCTGTCGCGGTAGGACCAGGAGCGACGCGCCCGGCGCGGTCCTTGAACGGCCCTCCCGCGGGGTTCTGCGCTTGAGTCCTGCCAGGTGATGATCTCGGCGCGCATGATACGGAAGCCAGGAGCAGTGTCCGTTGCTTGAGACCATAATTCGGTGCATGAAGACCGAAGTGATCCTTACAGGCTTGGGCCTCGCGCTTATGCTGCTGCTCTTCGCGAGAGCGCTCATGGCCGCGTGGCCCCGGCTCGTCATCGTGAAGCCAGGCAACCCCTGCGGCTTCATGCCGCCGGCAAGCTACTAGCCATATGGCAAACCTCAATTTGCGCCCCGTGGTCCGGATGAAGACCATGGCGAGGTCGGCTGCTGCCGTAGAGCTGACCAGCACCGCGGTGGCCGCAGAGGTCGCCGCAGCGTACGAGCGTCTCCGCCAAGAAGCGACGGCGCTCAACAGTCGTGCGGGCTGGGGCGACGATAAAGCATTCGACAGGCCAGAATCCGACCGCCAAGCAGAAGCGGCAGGCCGCTGCGGACACCATCAAGCGCTTCCCGGGGCTGATCGACCTCTACATCAAGCTGCAAGAGGACGACGGCGATCGCGCCGGGGCCGTCAGTGCTGAAAAGGTCCAAGACACGCAGCGCGCCCTCGTTGACCAGATCCGGGAAGCCCTGGCCGCCATCGCCCAGACCGAGTTCTTCGACAAGCCATGGCGCAGCTATGTCGAGTGCTTGGCCCGGGCTCGCTACTTCAAGGCCTACATCGAGCACAACGACGGATACCTGTTGTTCAACCGAGCTGGCCGGCCGTTCTCCAACGAGAAAGAGTCCAGCTCGCCTTCGGCTTGGTCTGGTGCGGGACCGAGTTTGACCTCAATCGCGAGGTCAACAACGGCCGCGGGCCCGTCGACTTCAAGATCAGCTTCGGCGCCGGAGACAAGTCGCTGATCGAGTTCAAGCTCGCCAGTAACAAGGCACTGAAACGCAACCTGGAAAAGCAGGTGGCGATCTACGAGGCCGCCAACCGGACCTGGACCTCCGTGAAGGTGATCGTGATCTACACCGTCGCAGAGCAACTCAACGTCGAGAAGATCCTGCGCGAACTCAACCTCATGGGTGCCGAGTCCATCGTCCTCATCGACGCGAGGAGTGACAACAAGCCGTCAGCATCGAACGCGTGAGGCTGGCGGCTGCATACGGTGCGCCACGGTCGACCCCGATCAAGGGCGGTCATGAGCCGTTCAGCAGCGGTTCTCACCGAATCGAGAAACCAGCTATTTGCAGGTAGATCAGGGTAATCTCACTCCTCAGAGTCTGGCTTCGAATCCCGGCAGCGGTACTAGCAGAATGCCTGCAAATGAAGGAAAATGGGAAAGGGCTGGCAAAGCGGTCCAATCGCGGACCGATTCCGGCGAGAGAAGGCAGGCGAAGGGTCGTAGCTCGGCCCGATATCGGATGCCGCCAGGACCGTCTGGCACCGGTGGCAGGCTGACGATCCTGGCCACGGCGTCGACCTCGTCGACTTGGCCGGATGCGAGGACGAGAGCGGCGATCAGCCCGCTGCACTGAGCTGCCGGCTCTACCGCCGGGGGGCCGGTCGGATCTCGCCGACCCTGGATCCCGCCGACGTCCGCGCCGCGCTCGAGGTCGCGCGCGGACGCGGTCCCGACTCGCGCAAGGCGGGACCCGCGCCTGGGCGCAGCCGGACTCGAGCCCGGCTTGGTCCTTCGCGACTCGGTGAGCAAGCCTGCCGGGCCTAGCTCACAGTTGCTACCGCACGCGCTGGATCGACGAACACACCGTTCCGCACTATGCCCCGTCTTCTCCGCACTATGTCGCCCTTAGACCTCCCTGGGTTGCGGCGAGAAATGACCGCAACCCCCGTCGTTGCTGGGGTCTCGGCTTAGTGCGGAGTTGGCCGCCATGAGCGCCGTGGTCCGCGCTAAGTCGACGCCAGTGGACGAACCCCCTGGCGCCCAATTCCCTGTGTTCACGGGCTATTGCGGAGTAGATAGTGCGGACTTCGGTCCCGTTTGGACCGGAGACTTAGGTAGGTCCGGTGCCGCGGCTCCAACTGCTCTTGCGTCGTGGCGCCCGGACGCGCGGTGTGCTCGGCGACTGGGCGCAACTCGGCCTTGCAGGTGCGTCCGACCGCGCTGCCACGACGAGCCGCCCGACGAGCGCGACCGACCCACCGAGCGAACGCAGGGCGGCGCGCGCCCTCCTCAGGCTCCCGAGTCGGCCACCTCGAACTTGAACACGAGGAACGATGAAGCGGATACCGCTTCGCGGCCCGCAAGCCGCTCCAGCGAACGCCGGCAATGGTCGCAACCGAGCGGCAGCGGGCCGCCGTCGCCGGTCGGCCCTGCATCGCCTGTCGGGTCATACATCGAATGGATGCGGCCCGCGTGATCCCCGCTGGCTCGGCGGCTGCCGGCGATCCGCTCTGCGTGACCGCCCTGTGCTGTGACTGCCACCGAGCCTATGACACTGGCCAGCTCGACCTGCCGCCGTATTGCGAGCCCGCGTGGCGGGCGCAGCTCGCGCAACGCCGTCGGGCACGTCGGGCTGATCGGGGCACTGCGGCGGATCAGCGACTCGCGCACCCACGCACAGGATTCGAGGCGCGAGCACGTCGAGCTCCCCAATCCGGATCAGCGGCCGTAGGGACTGCCATGATTCGCACGATGACGATCCGCAACTCCTCGGCCTGGACACCGGAGGAGCGGGCCCGCGAGGAACGGGCCCGCACGATCCGGGCTCGGCGAGATCGCGCGAAGACACCCGAGGATCGGCTCGAGGAGACACTTCGCCTGAGCAAGCTCATGAGCGAACTGCAGCAGGGCGCGGCGCGCGATGTTCCAGGCCGATGAGCTGCTGCTGGCGCTCCGAGAGGCCCACGTCAGGTTCGTAGTCATCGGCGGGATCGCCGTCGGTGTGCACGGGTACGTGCGCGCGACCAAGGACCTCGACATCGTTCCGGACCCAGAGCCCGAGAACGTCAGACGGCTGTCGTCGCTGCTGCGTGAGCTCGACGCGGAGCACGTCGGGGTCGGCGACTTCGCCGCTGAGGAGTTCCCTTATGACCCGATCGATCCCGAGCAGCTGGCGAAGGGGGCGAACTTCAGACTTGAGACGCGCCTGGGGCCGCTCGACATCATGCAATGGGTCTCAGGGATCGATGAGGACCCGGCGTATCCGGCGCTTGCACGCGAGGCGATCAGCGTGGACTTCCGCGGCGGGCCGCTGCTCGTCTGCGGACTCGAGCATCTCCTCGCGATGAAGCGGGCGGCCGGGCGCGAGCAGGACCTGCAGGATTTGCGCGAGCTCGGCTTGGGCCAGCCGCCGGAGTCCTAGACGGGGCAGCTCGTCGCCAGCGCCTCGGTCCGCGAAGCCCCTTCGGCGGGCGCTACGCGAGCGTCTTCTCGAAGTACACGACCTCGGTGCCGGCGAGCTGCCCGCGGCCGACCTCGCGCTACCCCGCCGTCGAGTAGGACAGCGCATTCAAGGTCGGCCTCGCCGCGATCGAGCTGTCGTTCGCGCAACTGATTCCACATCTCGGCGAGCCGCTCGCCGTCCAGCGCAAGGTCGAGTACACCCTCGCGCCAGGGCTTGAGTGGAGCATGCTCTGCTACCACGGCGTGGCGGTAGTGGATGAGCGCCGCGCCGGGAGGCGCGGTGTGCTCGGCGACCCTCGCCGCGGCCCAGGCCGAACCGGCGGTCGCCATCCACTCGTCCAGCCACGAGTCCGGATCGCCGTCCTTGACCCGGAGTGCCGTTGCGAGCACATCGGCGCGATCGGCCATGTGGTGGCGGCAGGACGCGAGCGCCACCTGGAGGCCACGTTGGAAGTCGCTGTCGTTGAAGCGGACGGTCATCGTGCCGTGATGCTCGCGGGCACGCTGCACCTTGTCGTCAGTGGGCGACTACTGCATGTGCGGGGGGCCGGATACTGAGCTCGCCGGACGGGGACGGCTCGAATCGGGGGTATAGTCGAGCGCGAAGTTGTCGGCGTCCACATCATTGTCGGCGTCCCGAGTGGGCGTACGCGAGTGGCCGTTGATCGGCCGCGAGGTCGAGCTCGAGCTGATCGACAGGGCCTACAAGGCGCGGATGAGCGGCGTCGTCGTGCTCGGCGACGCCGGTCGATGAACAGCTCGCGCCTGCGCGCGGCGGGCGCGGTCATGCCCGTCATCGAGGGACTCGATCGCGACGCCGTTGGCCTGACAAGACGCGAGGCGCAGCTGGTCGAGCTTGCCAGACAGGGGCTGACGAATCCAGAAATCGCCGAGCGGCTGGTGCTATCGGTCCGCACGGTCGAGTCGCACCTCTACCGCGCAATGCAGAAGCTCGGGATCAGCGACCGCCGCGACCTGTGAATGTGCCCGCGACCCCGGGAGACCCGGGGGCGCGCGTGGCACGATCGGTGTGCGGC
>Ga0116218_1000920_pt1 | contig 19747 bp, 23 predicted proteins | sample Sb_taG_2_FD_88966 | JGI IMG/M metagenome (GOLD analysis project Ga0116218, IMG submission 88966) | Peat soil microbial communities from Weissenstadt, Germany - Sb_50d_5_LS metaG | ecosystem: Environmental > Terrestrial > Soil > Wetlands > Peat | place: Germany: Weissenstadt | collected 2010-09-21 | reverse complement strand
TTTACATGGAAGAATCTCTTCCGTCAAGATAGTAGACCTTACCACCCTGCTAACATCTACTACAGATTTTTCATATTCTACCACTCTAGAACACTTTTTGGGACATTTTTATGCCCGAATTCTTCTCGAAAGACAAATTCTTTTAAGAATCTTTCCTCTTTTGTATATCCTCAACCCACTCCGCTGCATTCCCAGTCACTGACCAATGTGAACTGTTACCGATACCCCTGTTGAATGTCGTTTCATAACCAAGCATTATGACATGTTCTTTCCTATATCTGAAAGTGAACGCCTCACACTCCAAATTCCCTATGTAAAAGGAGGCACGTTGCTTGATTGAGTTCAGATCTTTGAGTGAGGCATTTACAAAAACACGTTTCTCACCACGGTTTTCTACACACACGAATGCATTTTCAAATAGATACATGCGTCCCCTTGCCACTAACTCACCCTTTGAGTTGAGGAGTGTCATCAATGTGAAGCGCTGAGGCTGGCGCACAGGCACATGTTCGGCTATCACCTGCTCACATTGAGCACGTTGATCGGACATCAAACCCTCAAGAAACAAGCGCACATAACGTCTTTCACCAAAGAGAAATCCCACGCCCTCCTTACCTTTGCTCGCGCGCAGGTATGCTTCTCCCTCATCCACGGCAAAGAGAGCTTCTGACCAGGCCATCTCTTGCTCATCCGTACCTGGGAACCGCACGCGTATCTTATCAGGTTCAATCCATATTCCTGAATGAGAATAGCCATATTGCAGGACGAGTACCAGTAGCAGAACAGCCATGGCGCACATCGCAATAATGTAAGCTGGTAAGAGCAACCCGTTCAGACTGCTCGAAAGCAGTCGAAAACCTATGAGCAAAGCCATTGCACCTGCAATCACAGCTACAACCGCAGAAATGATAGTGAGCATAATGAGATGTCGAGTATGGGCAGAAAAACGAAATCGCATACTTTGTTCAACGTTCATAGGTTCATTGGCACTCCTGACATAACTGTCATCTTTCTAGCCCATACATTCATATATGTGTGATACACTACGGTTGCGAATTATCTTTCCGCTGAAGTGTAACACATCGAGGGATTATTTTATAGCATGATTGAACGATATTCACTGCCGGAGATGGCTGCCATATGGTCAGCAACGCACAAAACAGATTTATGGCTAAAGGTCGAATTGCTTGTCTGCGAAGGGTGGGCGCGCGAGGGTGTCATTCCACAGGATATTCTCGAAAAAATTCGTACAGCTCGCTATGATGCGCAGCGTATGCGCGAAATCGAACTAGAAACTCACCATGACATTATTTCTTTTCTGCGTTCGATTCAGGAACAGCTTGGCTCGGAAGGGCGCTTCATTCACCTTGGATTGACCTCTTCTGATGTGTTAGACACAGGGCTTGCGGTGCAAATCAAAGAAGCGGGAGCGCTATTGATCAAATCACTCTACGAACTTCTAGAAACCGTTACCCAGGCCGCTATACGCTATAAATATACGTTGATGGTTGGACGCACACATGGTATTCATGCCGAACCGATCACCTTTGGATTGAAGCTAGCGTTATGGGTAGACGAACTGCGTCGGGGACAGCAACATCTTTCAGCAGCGCTCGATGAGGTGTCTGTGGGCAAAATCTCAGGTGCGGTTGGCACGCATGCCACGGTTCCGCCGCAGATTGAAGAGTTTGTCTGCGAACAGTTAGGTGTTAGTGTCGCTCCTGCATCCAGCCAGATAGTGCAACGCGATCGCCATGCATACTTTATAACCACATTGGCTCTCATAGGCAGTTCACTAGAGCAAATGGCCCAGGAGATTCGCCACTTGCAGCGTACAGAAGTGAGTGAAGCCTTTGAACCCTTTAGCGCAGGTCAACAGGGATCATCAGCCATGCCACATAAACGTAACCCCGAATTGTGTGAACGTGTCTGCGGATTGGCTCGCGTCTTACGCGGTTTTGCTGTAACATCAATGGAAAATGTAGCTCTCTGGCACGAACGCGATATTAGCCATTCTTCAGCAGAAAGAATTATTATTCCTGATGCATGTACGTTGCTCCATTACATACTCCATATTTTTGACAACGTTATGGCTGGGCTTGAGGTCGATGAGGAACGTATGCTTACCAATCTTAATATGACAGGAGGGCTTATTTTTTCACAGCGCATCTTGCTTGCTCTTATCGAAAAAGGAGTTGGCAGGCAAGAAGCATATCGGATAGTACAACGTAATGCCAGAAAAGTCTGGAGTATGTCTGGTCGTGGCAGCATACAAGGAGAGGCATTGATTCAGACGCTCAGTAATGACGATGAAGTTACTCGCTACCTATCTTACAGCGAGCTTCTCGAATTGACAAATACTGAATATTACGTCAAATATATCGACACGACTTTTGCCAGACTGAAATTATGAAAGCCTTAAAGAGTCTCCCACGCATATCCCCGCTAACATGCTTTTTGCTCCTTGGCAGCGTATTCGAATTACTGTATCTCCTACTGTGCTCGCTCTTCCCTTTCAATGCAACCAATCCAATTAGTTCGCCTTCCAGTATGGATTGGTTCTGGATAATTGCTCCTTCGCAACCACTTGTTTTTAAAACCGGGGTTTCAAGTCTAAAATTCAGCGATCCTGGCATCCATTTCATGTTGCTCAGCCTGATTATCATCGCGCTTTCAATCATCTATCTTTATACAGTTGGATATGCATTTCACATCAGCAACAATAAATCTATCACATCTCGCTGGCTCCTTTTGCCTGTAATTGGAGCAACAACCTTCGGCCTTACGTTGATGATTTTACCTGCATTTTTCAATGATGAAGCAAACAGCTACATTTTCAAAAGCCTGGCTCTACTGTCTCATCTCATCAATTGCGTGCTCATCTGGGCCATCCTAACTAATGTAGCACCCGCTCGACGTGTGGGTGGAACCATACTCTATGCATGGAATCCACTTGCACTGATAGAACTGGCGGGTAATGGACACAATGAAGGCTTTCTTATTTGCTTTTTGCTGCTGACAATCTTGCTCGTCATCCAACAAAAAGGCCGTTGGTACGATTTTTGGGCAATGATTTTCCTCGGATGTGCAATGAGCATGAATTTTATAACCCTGTTGTTCGCTCCTATGATCATCTGTTTCTGCGTGCTGCGCAAAACAAAACACAGCACCAACTTGCAGCGATCTGATGGAGAACGGAATACCAACATCAATTTTCTTCCTCCTGCCACATCGAAGGGAAATTACATCCAATTACTCTGGGGATTCACATGGAGAGCCATTGTCGCACTCACAACAATGTCGGCTATCTATCTGCCATTCTGGCATCGCAGATCTACATACCTGTCCTTCACCTCATTCTTCGACATGCAATACTTTCTACATTCCCCATTAAGTGTGCTTGTGATACCTGTTCAATGGCTCAATAGACTTCTCTTTCTGTCCCTATATCTATCTACGGCTCTTTCCTCTGATTATTTGCAAGCTGTTCCTGCTGCTAACATGGCAGTACAAGCATCAGCCATGTTTATCTTTATTCTCTTGTATTTCTACATCTTAAGCAAAGTACGCAGCATTGATACATTTCTTACCGGCTTGTGCTTGACTAGTCTGGGATTTTTGATACTTCTGTCGGCTCAATTCTGGCCGTGGTTTATTTTATGGGTACTATGGATTATTGCGCTGCGCCGTTTTGATGAACTCACACTCAGTGTTCTACTACTCTCGTGTACTGCGCTGCTTACGTATCCCTTTCTCTATATAGATAATTTGCCGATTGCAATCTATCAACCAATACTCATCTTCGGCATTCCTCTCATCTATTTGATTACACGGCTGAAAAGAAGCAATGAAAGGATGACTTTTTTCTATGACCGACGAAGTGAAACAGCGAAAAATTGAACATGTGAAAATCGCGCTAGGACAAGATATTTCCGTAGCGCAAAACGCTAATTGGAACGATGTCCAATTTGTACATCAGGCATTGCCAGAGGTAGATCTGGATGAGATTGATACCTCTGTCATCTTCCTTGGTCATAAGCTGCGTTACCCTATTTTCATTTCTTCATTGACCGGAGGGCATGACGATGTAACTTCAATCAACCGCAACCTTGCTCGTGCGGCGGAACACTACGGGTTAGCGCTCGGTGTTGGTAGTCAGCGAGCTGGCATCGTCAATCACGACGTTATCAGTAGCTACGCTATTACTCGTGAATATGCTCCCAAAACCTATTTGATTGCAAATATAGGCGCTCCCCAACTTATCGCCCAGGAGCATCATGCTCCATTCACTATCGAGCAAGTTGAATATGCTATTACCATGATTGGAGCAAATGCTCTTGCCGTACATATGAACAGCCTTCAGGAAGCAACACAACCTGAAGGTGATAGACGAGCCGTCGGTGAGGCGGCTGCTCTCAAAACGCTCACTGAAAAAGTCGGCGTTCCGGTAATCGCCAAGGAAACAGGAGCCGGGGTCTGCCGCGAACAAGCACTCCTCTTACGCTCTTGCGGCGTTGCCGCCATCGATGTTGGTGGAGCAGGTGGAAGCAGTATGTCTGCGATGGAGGCAGAACGATCTAAAGCACGTGGTGATGAGAGAACACATAGCATTGGTCTGCTTTTTAGAGATTGGGGTATAGCAACTCCTATCTCGATCATTGAGTCAAAGGTGGCTCGTTTACCCTTGATCTCTACTGGTGGGATACGAACTGGACTGGATATGGCGCGAGCGCTTGCCCTTGGAGCAACACTTGTCGGCATAGGCTTTCCTTTCCTGAAAGCCGCTAGTCAAAGCTTTGATGCTGTTTGCGACCTTCTTGAAACCATAGTAGCCGAGCTAAAAGTAGCAATGCAACTCAGCGGAGCTTCCAGTATTGAACAGCTACATCAAACAGATATCGTTGTAACAGGAGAATCACGCAACTGGCTCTCAATGCGAGGATTTGAAGAAGAACTGAAATCAATCGCCCAACGGCGCTGGTCGCGTTTGCAACACATGTCGTAATTCTTCAGGTGTATTGATATTCATAAAAGATTGTAGTTGGGGATCGATCTGGAGCAGTTGGGCCTCCTCAACAAATTGCACGGGGGCAATCTTTAATAGACAACGTAAATCGCGTCGCCCTTGTAGTAATTGTTCCTTTACAATAGGTAAAATTGAGCGTGGATAAAGAGCCAACAATACCTGCGGTATATTGTGTATCAAAGGAACTAAGAGTGTGTCTGCAGGCAGCGGTTCAGATAGAAGGAAAGAAAGTAGCGAGCGTTGGACAAAGGGCAAATCTACAGCAACAATTAAAGCATGCGTCGTCTGAATAGTTCTCAGACCACAATACAATCCCATCAATGGCCCAATATCAGGTGTTTCATCGATTGTAACACGCACATCAGCGAAGACATAATCTCGTGCATGATCTTGGTCACGAGCAACGATCAATGTCTCAGAGCAGAATTCTTTAAGTAGGGAGACAAGATGCTCAACAAAGGTAACAGCCTGGTTCCCAGGAAGTGGCAGCAGTGCCTTATTTTTACCCATTCGGCTACTGCTGCCCCCTGCAAGAATAATGCCGCTAGTCTGAGTAGAGCGATGATCAATCACACGCTAAATTACCTGGAGGAGGCAGTCTTACGTCTGGCATTCTTTGATTTGCTGCTCTTCGGTATATACTGCTCGCGTTTCTTATATTCCAGATAATTGGCTTGCTCCTTGGGGAATTTTCGTATGAGATATACAATCCATATAATCGCCCACGTCAGCAGACTGGCAAGCCAGAGATAGCGCCATACACGCCATGCGAAAAAGTATTCGTAGAGGAATGCGCGCGCGAAAATCAGCGGAAAGCCGAGTATACAGATGATAGCCAGCCAACCAAGAAAGCGATCCAGCATATTCTTGATGATAGGTTTATCTTTAACAAAACGTTTACGACCTTCTACAGAATAGTAAAAAGGAATCAATACACCAAGTATACAAAAGATGGTCCATGGAACATAAAAATGGAATGTCTCAGGTGGGGTTCCTGGACTTGTTGCAGTACTTACCACGCAGTTCGTAGCAGTACATGGATCCGTAAATAACCATTGTATCAGATTGAAATTCATGCGTTCCCGCCCCTTTATGCACGGCCGTTCAACATCGCTCAATGTAGTGCTCAAAAGGGATTTTTATCCCTTGTCCCGCGACGAATGAAAAGCCTTGCCCTTCATAAGCTAGCTTTAATTGTTGACAATCATAACATGCTTAAGGCTAACAGTCCAGAGCAATGTCATATAATAGTGACTATTAAAACGTTTCGAAGGAGCAATCAATTTATGAGAAAAATAGCAATCCTGGCGGAGGGCTCATTTGAGTGGCATTATGGCAAAACTGCTACAGGCGTCATTCGCTATGGCAAAGATAGAGTAGTGGCTGTCATTGATAGTACCAAAGCCGGGATGGATGTTCCCCAGGCTTTAGGGGGGGCGTCTTTCGGACATGGTATTCCCGTAGTACAAGATATCAATGAGGCCTTGAAGTATCGGCCAGATTCTCTCTTAATCGGCATTGCTCCTATGGGTGGAGCGTTACCAGAAGCCTGGCGCTGGCAACTTCTCACAGCAATCGATGCTGGATTAGAAATTATCAGCGGTCTGCATTTCTTTCTATCTGATGACGAGGAACTACGCTCTGCTGCCGCGAAACGTGGCGTGACAATCTGGGACGTTCGTCGTCCTCCTGATAACAACCGCGTTGCTCAATTCATTCCACATCGCCCGGGAAGCCATACTATCCTTATGGTAGGCTCGGACTGTGCCGTAGGCAAAATGACCGTTGCCCTTGAATTGGATCGTGAGGCAAACAATCGTGGTCTGAATAGCGCATTTGTTGCTACCGGCCAAACAGGGATCATAATCTCTGGTAATGGTTTACCGGTAGATCGAATCATTAGCGACTTTGTGGCAGGGATGGTGGAAGAGATGGTGATTGATTTTACGAACAAGCATGACTGGGTTTTTGTCGAGGGTCAGGGCGCTCTTAATCATCCAGGTTATTCGCCTGTAACACTTGGCTTGATTCACGGTTCCATGCCGGAAGCTATGATCTTTTGCCATAAAGCAGGGACAACAGAGATTGAGGGCTATAATCATTGTCTCTTTCCCTCACTAAATCGCATGATCCAGCTCAACGAAGATACGGTAAGTTGGGTGCGGCCTGAGAGGCCTTGCAAGGTTGTTGGCCTTGCGCTCATGACTTTTGGATTGAGTGAGCAAGAAGCCCGGGACACGTTAAAGCAAGCAGAGGATGAAACAGGTCTACCAGCTACCGACGTGATGCGTTACGGCGCAGGAGTTTTAATGGACGCTCTCAGCAGATATTTTGCTTCTTAGGTTGAGTATATAGAAAGGAAACTATTTTATGTCTCCAGAAGAGAACAAGGCTCTTGTAAGCCGCTTTAATGAAGAAGTGTTCGGCAAGAGAAACCTGGCAGCCATTGATGAATTCATCACCCCTGATCAGATCGATCACTCGCTGCCTTCTAGCCTGCCAAATACACGTGAAGGAACTAGACAGGCCATAGCGATGACCTTGAAGGCATTCCCTGATCTGAACTATCAGGTTGAAGATATGATTGCGGATGGCGATAAAGTAGTCACCAGGTACACCACTCGTGGCACACAGCGAGGTCCATTTGGCCCGATTCCCCCCACAAGGAAGCGAGTTGCGGTCTCAGGAATTGTGGTTACTCGCATCGCAAACGGTAAGATTGTGGAACAATGGGGAATCGATGATAGGCTTGCTATGCTTCAACAGCTTGGCTTGATCCCCGCTCTATTTGGTTTCATCTTTTTTGCGGGTTTCACAGCTGGAATGGGCCTGATCGCTGTTTTGCGAACGGTGTTCAAATAATCTCAGGTCCTGTCCTAAATGCTGAGGTTGTAATCTTTTTCGGCTCGCCTCATCCAGAGTATAGACGGAGGTCGCACAGCATTCCAAAGCGGTAGACCTCAGTCGCTTTCTATGCCGTTCAAAGCTCGAGGATCAGGTATTATCGCGGTTATCTTCACGAAATGCTCGAGCCTCGCACCACTTCCGTGTCCCCCAAATGTTCTGATACTTCACTTTCGTGGGCCTTGATAACGATATTGGCATCAGCAATTTGATTGTAAACGCGCATATCTTGCTGGAAAGGCCACCCATCGTAGAGAAAGTACTCAAATGGCATCCACACTGCAACCCAGCCTGCGCCTAACACACAAAATGCTACGATGAAAAGCAATACCGCCTCCAGTACGCTATTAACTCCCGACTGCGACCACGCAGTAGCACCGATTCCCAGCACGACACTAATCATCGCCACCCAAATGCTTCTCCTGAGTGCATCGAGACCCTGGAGGCGCAATACCATCAGTTCCTTATGGCTTTGCTCAGCTTTGAACTTGCAGTAGCGTTGTATTTTCGCCCTGGTTCTCTCAAGGAGGCCCTCGGTGATCTTTTCACGTGGGAGTTCAATAGTCAACGTTTACCTTTTGGCTTGTTTGAGGACTCTCGTATGGATCCTGACTTCACCATAGAGGTAGTCCATTCCCGAAACAAATCTATCTGAGCTAGGTTCCGGGTCAGCAAACAGCTCTTGTATGTCGCCAAGAGGCACCGTTATTTCATGAAGCTGTTCCTCACTCATTATTTTCCCTCCAAATTTCGCGCAGTTTTAGGCTTTTCGTTCTGATTTGACCCTAACTGGAATAGTTCACCTTACAAAGTTTAGCATATGAAGTTGAACTCACGAAAGCGTCACAACGCACCTCTCAATCTTTACAAGACAATCACATACGTCTATGGCATGGACGTCTGATCTCATTATACCCTGAATCTCCATCTTTCTGTGTGATTCGTTGGTGAGTGTTGAATTGCGTTTCTACGAATCACCTAGAAGAACATTGGGCCTACACCTTCAAACAGTAGACGAAGTACGCTCTGTCGATATTCTCCACTCCATGATTTTCATGCTCGAAACCAGGGAAAAGCCGATCCCACTCTTGCAGTGCTCGCAGATAGCTGAGATACATACCATCAGCAGGTCCTGCGTTCTCACCAGGCATGAGCAATGGAATACCAGGTGGATAGGGTACTACACCGCTCGCGACAACACGGTTCGCCATGGCTTCTAGAGAAACCTGCTCGACTTCATCATGAACGAGGCGTTGGTAAGTATGATTGGGTGTCAACACTGGCTGTGGCAGATGAGAGAAAGCCCTGGCCTGTAATTCGAGTTGGTCGGATCGCTTCATCTAGTAATATGACAAAGCAGTCATTTGCTCTTCTGCTCCACAGTGATGACGACTTTTCCTTTAGCATGTCCTTCTTCGAGATACTGGACAGCTTCAGCAACCTCACCTAACTGGTACCGTCTATCTATAACAGGTACTACTTTACCAGATTCAAGAAGCTCACTAATGAAAGACAAATCTTGTTTGTTAGGTTTTGAAGATAAACCACCCATTTTCTTACTCCCGGTCATCGATATCAATGGTCCCAAGAGTATAGCCTGAAACATTTGAGCCATGGAACCTCCGGACATGACATATATTCCTGCGGGGCTTAATGCACGCCTGTAATTTAAAATCGGATGATATCCGTTCGCTGCAAGAATCAGATCATAACGCTGCCCTTTTTTGGTAAAATCTTCTTTCGTATAATCAATGACATAGTCTGCCCCAATCAAGCGCACCATGTCCACATGCCTCGTGCTGCACACGCCAGTGACCTCAGCCCCAAACGCTTTAGCGATCTGCACCGCAAACGTGCCCACACCACCAGACGCACCATGAATCAAGACCTTCTGCCCCGGCTGAATATGTCCTTTGTCGCGAAGGCCGTGCAAGGCGGTGACTCCCGCAACAGGAACGGCCGCAGCTTCCTCGAACGTTATATTAATCGGTTTCAATACCAATGCATTTTCACGAGCACATACATACTCGGCAAAACCGCCCAAACCACACTCGAACATGTCCCCGAATACATCGTCACCAGGCTTAAACTGCTGTACGTTTCTGCCAACCGCTTCAACCCGACCCGCTATGTCAGATCCGAGTATCCTGTATTTTGGCTTGAATAGCCCCCCGGTCATCAGGCGCACCAAGAATGGTTTACCTCTCAGGATATGCCAGTCAGCCGCATTTACGGATGCTGCATAAACTTTTATTAAGACTTCATCGTCCTTGGGAGTAGGATTTTCTACCTCTTCAAGTCGAAGAACATTTGGTGAACCGTATGTGTGATACACAATAGCTCTCATGTGTGTATTCCCCTATTTCCTGACTGGCACTCACCTGAGACATAAGACCGCCTGTACAGCACTACTATGAGCCAAACAAACAACGTTTGCCCCGTAGGCGAATGTCTCGCTCTAGTCTGATTTGGTCTGTTACCCGACCTCATTTTGCACTCAAGGAGACCATAGCACACCCATGTTATGTTCGCCTCACATTTGCTTGCTTTTGTGTCTCACTCTCATCACAATCCATCTTTGAATTTGAAATACCACGTCGGGGTAAGCTCATCATAGAAAGGTTTTGTGATGGAGAACCTCCCATTTGTGATTGCCTCGTGAGATGAGCATGATATCCTCCATAATGGAAGAGTCTAAGAGTTGTTGAGGAAGTTGCTGATTTAAGGAAAACAGCTATCGCATGCATCCATCACCTGGTTCGGAGCGAAAACTCAACATGTGCATACAACGAGAAAAGGAAGGATACGTTCATGACTAAAACTTATCACGTTAATTTTGCTGACCGCATGGAAGCTGCAATGATCACAACGCTTCTTCATGCTGGCGTCAAATTAGGGACAACGTCGCTGCTCACCGTTCGTGGCCGCAAAAGCGGTCAGCCGCATACAGTTCCGGTGCTCCTGGTTGAGCAGGACGGTGAGCGTTGGCTGGTCGCGCCTTATGGTGTTGTACAGTGGGTACGCAACATCCGTGCAGCAGGAACGGCAACGCTCACCCGTGGTCGCCGTTCTGAGACAATCTCCGTGACCGAATTGGAAGCTAAGGAGGCAGCTCCCGTGCTCAAACAGTATCTCTTGCATGTCTCCGGAGGAGTTCGATCCTACTTCGATGCTACGAAAAACTCGCCCCTGGAGGATTTTGAGCGTGAGGCTGCCCGTCACCCGGTCTTTAAGATCGCGACGGTGGAGAAGACCTCACTGCCTGAACGTAAAAATAGCTACTCCTTTAGAAAGTAGTCATTGACTGCTTTGGCAACTTCTCGTGGGGCCGTTCTTTCAATCCCGAAGTGGTCGAGTTTCGGAAATTCCTTCGTTTCAGTGTGTGGTAGTATTGCCGCAAGCCGCTCCATTGCCAGATTAACCGCTTTGCTATCGCTTTTCCCACCATACATGAGCAGGACGTCGGCAGCTATTTCTCGGTAGTTTTCATAACTACTGTCAAGCCGGGCAATTTCCCGCCACTCGCGCACATTTTCATGGAGGAGACCCAGCATCTGCTGACGCTCGTGGGAGTTGATGAAAAGCAGAAGTCCCAGCTTCATAAGCCAGTGAGGCGTTTTGCGTAGATGCTCAGGACCGACGCCGAGAGCACACTCGACTAAGGCATCAGAGTCTTTTTTCTCGGCGAGCTTCTTCTCGTAGCCAGGCATCCAGTCTATTGGCATGGAACCATCAATCGACACGCCGGGTTCGTATACTGCTATTTTGGTTAGGGCTGTGTTGTTGCGAGCAACTTCCAGGGCAACCAGTCCGCCGTAGCTGTGGCCAACGAGCAAAGACGCGCCGGTCTCGGCTTGCAAGGCGAGCACATCCTCACACTCTTTGACGATGCTGTAATCATCACCCTGCGGGCCGCTCTCGCCTCGTCCGCGACGCTCGATGGTGTGGACGGTAAAATGCTCAGCCAGGGCACGTGCGAAGGTGGCGTAGTCGGCAGCCATGGAGAGGACGCCGGGAATAACAAGAACCGATGGCCCACCTCCTATGGAGAGATAGCTAATCGTTGTCCCATCCCTGGAACGCACGCTGTGGGTGGCGTCGATGACGGTATTCGTGTGACGCTTGATCACGATTGCTCCTTCTTCAATTTGGCAACAAGCGCATCCTGTGGGTGCTTTTCGCAGCAAAACTCATCTCCGATAGCAATGAGTTCTCGTTGAAACTTTTCCGGTTCCTCCATATGGGGCATGTGGGCCGAGTGCTCGAACCAGATCAGTTTCTTGTAGGGTGCATGCAGCGAGGCATAGAACTGCTCAACCAGGACAAAAGGCGTGGTATAGTCATAGCTTCCTGTAAAGAATACAACAGGAACGGAAAGCTCTGGTATTTCTTGCAGCAAATTCACGCCCATGACTTCGTCCCCCAATCGTCGGCATGAAAACTTCATTTCCCTCATCTTGAGAGGAATGATGCAGTCCCCAATGGAACATTCGGGTGCATTCAACAGGATGGAGACAACTGCTCCCGTATCTAGCGCATGCATCATACCCCCGTAACGCATGAGCCACCTGCGCTGGACAAACTTACTGTCTTTCCTGTACGTATCGGCGCCGCCCAGTTGCTCAAGGATGCGGATGGCCTTGCGGTTGTGCCCGGCATACGCACACTCCAGCACATACCGGTAGGAGAGGTCTTCGCCTCGTTTCATATCAACGACCTGGCCCATCCCAATCACCGCATACAGCAGATCGGGCCGCGCTGCCGCGACTTTCATCGCCAGGATGCTTCCCCAGGAATGTCCGAGCAGCAGGATTTTCTGCTGACCGAATCGCGAGCGCAGCAGTTCGATGAGCGCAATGGTATCCTTCACAAACTGGTCAATAGTCATTGTCTCGGGAGGGGGACCCGGTCGGAAGGATCTGCCTGTCCCGCGCTGATCCCAGTTGACACAGACGAAGTATTGTTCCAGTTCTCTCATCGTGTAATGGGCAAGCCACATGTTCGATTCGCCTGGACCTCCGTGCAGGAAGAGCAGCAGCGGTCTGGAAACATCCTGCCCGCGGATAAGGAGCCACTGCGGATAGCCGTTGAGCTCGACCGGCTTTAACTCGGCAATACCGTTGGGCGTTCCCATCGGGGGAGTAAACGTTCTGCCTGCGCGAAAAATCGATCCGAAGAGGCTGGTGATTATGGATGGTGACATCTTCTGTTCTCCTTTCGATATGGACCTCTTTAACGCTTCTGTGCTGCGACTTCTGCTCCAGCCTGCTCTGACTCAAACGTGGAGTCGTCCAGGCCAAAACCGCTCTCAATCAGTTCTTTCAACCTCAGGGTGAAACGTGCTGCCGGTGCCCCGTCGATGATATCGTGATCAAAACTGATCGTCAGACTCAGATAGTCCTGGATCGCTATTTGCCCGTCCACAACCCCCGGCTTTTCGCCAATGCCGCCCACCGTTATCCAGAGTGACGGAGGGGTGGCTGGAGGGATGCCCCAACCAGCACCGTCCCCAAACATGCCCACTGACGAGAGAGCCACCGTCCCCACGTACTTCTTCATCTGCTGTGGATCCCTCCCCAGCATCCACAGGAGGAATCTGAAGAGGAATGGCGGCAGGTACTGAACCAATTTGAAGCCCACCGCGGTTTGTGCCACGTCTTGCACCTGGGCGGTACGGATCTCGTGATGAATCTCGCGCACGGTCTTGTGATTGGCTGCTCGAATAATGTAGGGCATGGGTAACGAGCCACGCTCAATATAGGTCAACACGTCCACCTCATCAAACAGGATGAGGTGCTTGCTGCCTTTGCGACTTGCCTGCACGGCTTTGTGCTCCTCGACGGCTTGTGCCAGACAGACAATGAGGAACGCCGTGAACGACAGAGCCTTCCCGGTTTTCGCTTTCTGATCCCTCAGGAACGTACGTGCCATGCTCACATCGACTTCGATCAAGCCATGGATCATAGGTGTGCGGTGGGATGAACGAAATTCGGCCGCCATAAAACGCCTGATCTTTGAATACGGCACCACCTGGTAATCATTGTGCTGCTGTTTCATGCTCTCTCTTCCTCCTTCTGATGGGACGAGACGCACAAGTGGAATGGTACGATTAGTAGCACGTTGATATCGCTCATAAGTGGGCGCGACTCGCAGGATACGAGGCCAGAAAGCAATTGCCTCATTGCTCAACAACTCCTCGGCATGTATCTGGAACGTGCGATCCATAACCTGGACTCGCACTGTTGAGGTGGCTTTCAGATTGTAGAACCAGCCGGGGTGGGAGGCTCGGCCGCTATTGGCTGCCACGATGACCATGTTTGCACCATCTTGGAAGTACTGGAGGAGGACAGTTCGTGTCTTTCCGGTCTTGCGTCCACGCGTAGTGAGGATCAGAACATTGACCTTCCAGAGCTGGGTGATGCGGCCACTTGTCAGCCTATACAGGCCTATACCGAGACCCCCAAGTCTTTTGTCAAGCTCGTAATTCAGATAAAGAGCAATCTTATCCTTGAGTGAGAGGCTCCCGCTAGATGTCTTGCCAACATCTCTCAACCTCCGCACGAAAGCACGGACGAATGGATAGTGGAGCGGAAACGTGGCTAGAAGGAAAATGCTTGAAACTAGCCCAAACACACCTGCCCAGTTCCGCACTTTCGGCTTGTTCATGATTACCCTCCCTTTATTGCGTACACTGCGTTATTCCACGTTAGATGTTTTCCTGTACCTGGAAAATTCGTACGCTGTGGTTTGTGCATACCAGGCTTCACTATGCTAGAGCAGGCTGAAATTGCGCGGCAAGATCGCTCGCCCAGGCGCGAATGACAGTCCAGTCCCGTATGTCGCTGGCTGGCATTTTCTTGAGGGCCGGTACCAAATTGTGGGGGAAGGTGAGCTTCTCCGGATCGAACTTACCGCCAAAGATTTCAATTGCTGCTGGGGTCAGCCAGGGAAACTTCACCAGTTCTTTATCGAGTTGCTCGCGCGCACCCTGAAATTCCTTCTCATCAGCATGGAACGGGCCGAGTGCGAAAATGGCCACTGGCCGTGCTGTGAGCGGTGTGCGATACTTGGTTAAGAAATTGAGCGCGTCCTTGTGCCAATGGAACATATAGAGCGGCGCTCCTATCACTACCGCTCGATACTGATCGATGGTATGCACTTGCCGCAAAGGCTGTAGATCGACCTCAAGCCCACTTTCGCGAAGAGTCGTCGCGATTGTTTCGGCCACTTCCTGTGTAGAACCATAACGTGTTGCATATGTAACTAGTATTGAAGCTGACATATTTTTCTCTCCTTTGGATCAAATCTTCATAATCCCTCTGGAATTACTTGCATTTTTTCATCTCTCAGAGAGTACAGTAGAGTAGTCACATATTCGTCACATGCATTGACTTCATAATCCCAGATCAGTCACACTTTCGCTGCTATACATTGGAAATATTCTGATGGGAGCAGATGATTCTTCAAGTCTTCGGTGGCATTTTTTGTATTCTGGGCCAACCATCAGGTGGAGACCACCATGTGCCTCCTGGAAATGATCGCCAGATCCAAACGTGAGCAATTAACGCCCCGGTGAAGGCCAGAGCAAAACCGAGCATTTCTCCAAATGGCACATTCGATTGGTTACCGAGTGGAGAGATCAGAAAGTAGCCGAGCAGCAGGTTGAGCGCAAGTAAGCTACACAGGACGCTAACTGTTCCTAGAAAGATGGTTTGTAAAAGTTGACTACCACGCAGTACCCAATAGGGAGCCTGAACTCGCTTCGTCGAGACCGAGCGTGATAGATAGGCAAACACAAAGTAGATCACTGGCCCGGCTATCAGTAAACTAGGCGCTCTCACAACCAGATCCACCATGCGCTGCTGCTCTAAATACGCCACATTTGACTGACCCAAAGCCCCTAGAATCGGAAAGGACATATACCCGTAAGAGTAGTACAAGTCCAGGTAGCCAATGAGACCCTTAAAGAGGTAGCCGATACCAGCCGTAAAGACAACGATTCCCACCATTGCCATAATCTGCGCATACCAGCCTGCGACACACGCCGTGAATGAATACTCTGAAGACTCGGAGTGTTGCATCGTGATAGCAACGATCGGCCACAAGATCACTATGATAACGAAGAGCGGTATCAGGACAATGATAACGGGCATCTCAATACTCTTCCAGCAAGTTACGCGCTTATTAGATAATCACATTCAAAGAGAGAAATAGGCTCGACTTCTTCATATTCAAACCACACAGGCTCTTTCGTAAGTGCACCCTCAAGATCGACCAGATAGAAACAAAATGGTTCGACAAGGTCAACAATTGTATCGACAATCCGAATTGTTCCTATGAGTCCCCTGAACGGTCCGTAGCTTATGATTCGCACTCGATGCCCTGCTTGAAAGATCGGGTAATTCATTGTATTGCCCCTTACTGCCTGCTTTAAGTAGCCGGCATTCTCTTTGCACTTTCTCAGAGTACGTCCCTGGCATCAGCAACACGAGAGAATCAGAACACATTCAAAGATTGATCTGACTCCTCTCTTGCTTGCTTGAAGTATATTGATAAAGCCTCACATTTAGCTCTCAAAAACGATGTTTTCTCCCTCAAATCTCTCACATTCTTTCGAATCTCATCCAAAAGACACAAACCTCATATATCCACATACATCCCACTTTTTTACAAAAAGCCCTCTCTGCTTAATCTTCGTTTAAAACTCGTTAAGCCTGAATCTTAACGTGCAAGAGACTTGTGGGCGAGAGGCTCTTATCGCTTTGACTTTATCGTAGGTGAAGAGGTTAGCACGAACGAAGGACATTTGCTGGCACTTTTTATTGAAAAGCATATACCCTCACACGTAAGTATGGAACGCAGTATAGACCTCATTCACGACCAGGGGGGACTTGCAATTGTCGTTCACCCTCTCAACCCACTCTTCCGTATAAGCTGCCAGCGTGAGGTATTAGATCGCATCCATGCTAACAAGGACCTCTGGCTCGATGGAATAGAAACGTGGAATGCAGGTTTATGTGGGATATATGCTAATCGTGTAGTGATGCGAGCCAATAGACAATGTTACAGGTGCTCTGAAGTGGGAAATAGTGATGCGCATACATTGAATGCTATTGGGCGCGCCTGTACCTTGTTTCAAGGCAGTACAGCATCGCAGGTGCGTACGGCTATTCAGTCAGGTCTCAGCGCGCCTGGTGGAAAATTGTGGCATGTGAATGACTTCATTGTCCTGGCGGGTTATCAAATGAGCAAGCGACGCTTAGCCCGTAAACAGTCTGCCGCATAGCGATGAACCACTTTGAAATTTTCTCAATGTACTATATGAAATAACTTATCTCCCAGTTCTGCCCCACTATACCCACCATCCACCAACTCCATCTGGAGTTCTTGTAAAAAGAGACCAAAAAAAGTTAAGCGGTTCCGGGCTAATGCCTGGCCTGTTTCAGTCATCATTGCCTCAGACAGAACCAGGAGTTTTGTAAAAAAACGGTCGAGCAAATAGTGTTGATCATCTGGAGTTCGGTGCAACGCGAATGGGTCATCTGGATGATATGATTTCCACTCCGACCATTTCTTATTTTTTATTGTCATGGCCCAGCGCATCAAACCACTTGCTCCCATGCTGTCCAATCGATCTGCATCGTAGAGTACGCGTGCTTCAAGGGTCGCAGGGGTGATACCACGACGATAATTATGGGCCAGTATCGCATGCTGAATTGCTTGTTGGGTTTCGTCAGAAAGATCATATCGAGCTAGTAGCTCAGCAGCAAGTATGGCTGAACGTTCTGCGTGCGATTTCTTAGGATCCTGTGTGGTTCTGCCAACATCATGCAGCAAAGCAGCCATTCCCACGATAAAGCTATCAGCGTGCTCTTGCTCTGCTATGCGCAAGGACAGGTGATAGACCCTGTAAACATGCTCCCAGCCATGGGCAAGGTCTGTGAAATCAGCGAAACGTGCCTGGACCTTTGTAGAAACTTCTGCAAGCATGCGGGATTCTCGTTCTGATATTTCCATCATACAAAATTCCCTTTGATAATCTGCTTTTTTCTTGTCGATGCTTAAAACATACCACTGAACATTCAATTCTCAGGCATACATATTCAGATGATCTAAACTTCACGGATCTCAATCTGCCTGGATTTTTTAGTGCTGGTATTCTAATCCTCATCTCGCTCAATAGTCAGAGTATTCATTACATTATAGTCTATAACATAGTGCAAAATAGGAAGCATTACTCCCAAGTTTTTCTTGAGTAGCAATTTTACTCGATTCAGCGACACCATACTGTTGCTTGCTGCGTGTTCCTTCAATCCATGCCATCAACATTTCACCGGACGAAATACAACTTTTAACCATCGCATAATATATGTTTAACCCGTTTCATTTATGGTATGGATATTGAATATATGTTTTCTATTTGTCTCACAAAACGTCACTTGAGATAGATCGAAAATGCGCGAGATTGATTTGGTCAGGCTCTTACAAATTCCTATCCAGTGTTTTAAACAAAGAAAAGAAGGTGCTAAGATGGCAAGCATAGAGCAAGATTTGATGGTTATGCTGCAGCATTTACCCGTTCCAATCACCATTACCTGGCAGAGCGGTCGCTACCACTGGCAGTGTCTTGATGGACACGGATCATCAAATGATCTGGTCGATGCTACTGGGCAAGGTCTGAACTACCTGATTGCGTCTCTTAAAACTGATCGAGATAGTTTAACCGAAAATAAAAGCGGTTTCCCGGCTTAGAAATCGTGAAGTATTATGCTGCGATCAGTGGGCTTCGTTCTTCAAGCGCTTCACGATACCCACACAACAAACAATCCATGGCTTCGGACCAGGAACGTTTGCTAGCCTCTAAAAGTGCGGCATGTCCCATAGCATGGCGAACAGAGGCAGACTGTATGAGGCGTTGAAGGTACGCAAGATAGCCATGTACTTGCTCATCTTCACTGAGTCCTTGCATATCTAACATCAGGCCTGTTTGTTCGTTACGGACTAGATCACAAACGCCCTCTGAAAGAACACCGACTACAGGCAGACCGCTGGCCATGGCTTCTAACACAACCTGTCCAAAGGTTTCCGAAGTCGATGGGAATGCGAAGATGTCTGCTGAAGCATAAGCGCTCGCCAGTTGTTCACCCTTGAGATATCCCGTAAATGTGACAGGGAGATCGGCAACGTCCTGCTGTATTTCCTTCAAAGCTGGTCCATCTCCCACAATCACCAGGTGGCAATGTCCGCGATCCATCGCGCGATATGCCTGTGTGAGTAAATGTAGATTCTTTTCCCACGAAATGCGCCCGACGTACAATAACACGGTCATTTCATTCGGTCGCTCCCTATCTGCTAACCAGGAAGTTCGTAGTTCCTGACTTCTACGTTCTGGATGAAAAAGCGCTGTATCGACACCGCGAGGCCAGATACGCAGGTTCTGAAATCCATGTTTTTGTAGCATTGTAGCCATCGAAGGTGACGGGCAGAAGGTTAAGGCACAATGAGCTGTTGATCTTAAGCCAATTCCTCATGTGCCAATAGTGGCATGGACGTTGTCTCTATTTGTGCCCCGAACGCCTGCGATTTTACCTGACGCATCAGGATAATACTGTACGCAATGTAGATGATGATCTCTCCGGCTGTGATCACGTACACAAGTGTGCTCAAGCTCGTGGTCTCAACCGTCGAAACCGCGAGGTACCCAAAAAAGTCCGTCAAGCCATGGATCACGATCAAGGGGAGGATGGTTTGCGTGCGCAAGGCAAGGGCAGCAAACATCATGCCAAAAGCGAAAGCATAGACGACCTGTAGAAGCGT
>Ga0116218_1000916_pt1 | contig 19774 bp, 7 predicted proteins | sample Sb_taG_2_FD_88966 | JGI IMG/M metagenome (GOLD analysis project Ga0116218, IMG submission 88966) | Peat soil microbial communities from Weissenstadt, Germany - Sb_50d_5_LS metaG | ecosystem: Environmental > Terrestrial > Soil > Wetlands > Peat | place: Germany: Weissenstadt | collected 2010-09-21 | reverse complement strand
TATCTCTTTGTGCAAGCCTGACAAAGGCATCCTGGGCCGGTATTTTGACGTTCTCGCTGGACCCTTCTCCTTGTGTACGAATAGTATCGAACTGCACTTCCTGGAAAATATCTCCGAATGCCATAATGTTTGCATGTCTTTCACAGAGCATCATGAGCAGTTCAACTTTGGCAGGTGAAAAATCCTGCAGTTCGTCAATGATGATGTGTTCAAAGTAGCGCTGGTACTCACGCAGAATGTCTGGATTGGTGCGTAGTATGGCCAGTGCGAAGACAATTTGGTCATCAAATGTATACAGGTTCTGCTCTGCTAATACCTCAATAAATGTCAAATACACTGCGTATAATTCTGACGCGCTGTATGCTCCTGTATGGTCTCCTACTATTTGCTGGAGCATCTCTCTGGTTGGCGGTACCGTTGGAAAGATACCGTACTGACGAAGCCGGTGGATGGCAGCCTGGAAGCGATCTTCTTCCACAGCATTAGAGAGGTAATGCGGTGAAAAATGGGGAAGCTCCAGATCTTTCGGCCACGGCCAGTGACGCTGATGTACAAGATCGGTAAAATCCATTGTAGCAACCTTTTTTAACGCTTGATTGATATATGGTAATTCCTCTTCTGAAGCGAATCTGCTCTTGAGAATTTCTGGTAGTTGAGTGCTCCTGTAGTATGGAAGTCCATCTGGCCGACGGAGTAGCGAGCGATACTGTGTAAAGATTTTGTTGCCAAATGCGTTGATCGTTGTACTGATTGCCAGGGATCCCTCGCTTTCCAGATCTTTCAGTGCTTCGGCAATGTGTCCTTCGGCAGAGGTGAAGTGGGTTGTGATCATGATATGGTCTATCGGGACCTGACGGTTGATGAGAAATTTGATGTGCTCAGCGAGCGTAAGGGTCTTCCCACAACCTGCGGGGCCTTCGATGACATGAATCCCCTCAGCCAAGCTCGCTATCTGGCGTTGTTGCGGTGTAAGGTCTTGACGCAGCTCGTGCTGGTTCTGTTCGAGTAACGGCATATCTCCCTGGAAATAGCTCGCAAACAGCTCAGCATATCGTTCTTTCTCAGAAGATGTCGCATATTGCTCCATGAGCTTGCGCTTGCTTTTCGCGTACCGTTCTTGTAAGCGGAGCGATCGGAGGTCGATGGCAAGCTGTTCTCGTGGAACAGGGGGCTGCAGGAGCGTCAGTTGCATTGCCTGCCCCAGAGCGGGATCGCTGCGGTAGGTCAGGAGGCCGAGCATTTCGAGAAGAAGAAGCTGCCGGTGAAACGTTCGCCGTTCGGCATAAGACAGATGCAGGTCTGCTTCAAAGACATCGATGGCGTACCAATCCATCGTATCTGTCGTGTCTTTCATGCGTGTTTCAAGGATTTCCAGCTTTTGGATGAGCTGCGTAATAATCGTGTGTGTGGTCTCCAGGACAGACGTAGAAGGATCTCGATTGAGCCAGAGCTGGAGTTCGTAGGTATCCGGCTGACCATTGCGGATAGCTCTGTGAAAATGTTCGAGCAGCCGTAACGGTTCTGAGGATTCCTGGGAAAGCAGGAAGAGAAGGTGGGTAAGTTGGGTGAAGGTTACCGAGTTGAAGTGCGAGTTGCTTACTAGTGCCCGTATGTTCGCGCTTACTCGCTCGTTGCGTGCAAAGGCGTTTCTGCTGGATGTATTGATAGCCCGAAAAAGCTTGTTTACATCCTTATCTAATTGCACAAGTTTTTCAGAGAGGATAGGAAGCGGATCATGCAGTTTAAATTGGCCACTCCCACCATATTCAATGATGCCTCTTCGCGCCAGATTCAACAATTCTGTTTCCAGAGTCTTAAGAGACACGTGCAAACTGTCCGCGAGTTCCCGTGCAGAGAGCGTTGAGAAGCGCTCATGGTTCAGGCGATATTCGCTATTACTCAGGAAGATACGTACCAGCGGCCAGGAGGCAGAGACTGATGGTAGCGCTTGTAAGCGTGTCTGATACTCTTTCGTAAATCGCAATTGCCAGATGTTGCTGGCGTAAGCCCCTCTTTCTATGAGAGCTTGATGGGTGCGTTTGTCTTTCGTCTGGTATTCCAGGTAGTACAGCAGCGTGTGGACACGATCTTCCTGAACGCCGGCTCGTTCTGCGATCTCCTGGACGCTGGCAAAGATATGCCGGGAGTCGATCATCGAGAAGCTTGCGTGCTCGTCATGCGTCATACTGCGTAGATCGAGTTCTTTGTCACGCTCATAAAGAGCGCAGATCGCCTGGTATACGTCTTCGATCTCATAATCGGTGAAGGTGGTCTGGCTACTCAAGAAACGGTGCTTTTCAAGGTCACTGGGGTGAAAAAGGAGGATGCACTGTGCCCGTTCCGCGCCCTCACGAAACTGGCTATCCCTTCCGGCTCTGCCTGCTTCTTGATAGTAGGCCTCTGGCGTTGCAGGCGTATCGAAATGGATCACAAAGCCAAGCCGCCGTACATCAATACCCATTCCGAAAGCGTTCGTACAGACAACGACATCTATCCCTTGTTCTGTATCGCTGGTAAACATGTTTAGGATGTCGTCTCGGTCGGCGTTGTCCATTCCAGCATGATAGGCTCTCACACGCAGACCAGGGATTTCTTTTCCAAGAAAATCAGCAATGTCTTCTGTCGTTCTCTGGTAGGCACAATAGATCAGCCCACGTTGGCGCGTGCCGAGTGGTTGCGACCAGCGTGTGTATAGAACAGGCAGATGGTTGTTCTTTTGCTGGGGATTTGAGCTGAGCAGGGAGAGCAACCGTTGTTTCTTGAGTACTGTCACTGTTTGTTGCAACTCACTTCTGGTTAGATGCAGGCGGTGGCCGCATGAGGGGCAGATGCCGGGCGCAGCGATATATTCGTAGGTGTGCTTGCATTTGGGACACCTCTGTATTGGAGTGGTGTAGTCAAAATGAAATTCCAGTTCTGGACGTATTGCCGAGGAGAGAATGACTTCATCCTCGCTGATGCGTAGTCCCAGTTTCTTTCTGATGTCTGTTATGGTGCTCGCTTGATCCGGTTGTACTACATTATGACTATCCTTATAGCCTTTCCGAGCTGTGGCGGTGAGCGCTATGATAGGAAACTCCCGATGTCGACCATGGCACAGGGTTTTCTCAATCCATTTCTTGAGTGCAAAGTAGTCGGTGCGGAAGTTGTGTCCCCATTGGCTTATACAATGAGCCTCATCCAGAGCGATAAGGCCTATTTCACGATACTGCAAGACTTCGCGTATCTTTTTAGAATATATCTGCTCTGGAGCGAGATAGATAATCGAGTAGTATCCCTTTTTTATCCCTTCGAGATGCTCCTGGCGCTGTTCGAGAGAGAGTGTTGAATTGAGCATGATCGCCGAGAAGATGCCTTTACGCTTGAGTTGTTCCACCTGATTGCTCATCAACGCAATCAGTGGCGAGAAGATCAGCGTCACTTTGGGTATGGTCCCTTCAGCCAGGATAATTGCCGGAAGCTGGAAACACAGCGATTTCCCTCCTCCTGTGGCTGCAATAACCAGTTGGTCTTTCCCATTGAGCACGGTCCTCACGACGTCTTTCTGTGTGACAGCAGGCCGATCGTCTCCCTCAAGAGGTGGAAACGAACGAAAGGTATCGGTATCCCAAACACTGCGTAAGATAAGGGTGAGATCGGCATCGGAGATGGAGACGTGCTGATCCAGGCCATGTTGGTCCATGATACTGCGGAGTTTTGCGAGAAATGGTTCTGACTCCAGAACCGTGTCCTGGTTTGCGAACTCATGTACATCAGCACGTTCGGCGAGGATTTGTAATACTTCGTCGCGATAGCTCTTAGAAAGCAGACTTCCATCACAGATGATATATTCGTTCGCATCTGAAGTCATGCGGGATTTGAGCTCGAGGAGCGCCTGGGGGAGCAGATACGCAGTAAAGGGACCTTCCTCCGGATACAGGTGGGAAAAGACCTGCATCTGGGCAGTAACTACGGGATCGCGCCTGTTCAAGAATCTCAGAGGCCCACTGATCTCGAGATCGACTGCCCCGTCAAGGAGCGTTTGCCTGAGACTTGGAGAGGCAAAGACGAGCAAACGCCGTGATGGATCATGCAGTCGCTCCTGTATCTTCGTGACGGACCACTTGAGTTGTGTTGCCAGCAGCTGCCTGCCCGCAGTAGCGCCAATCTGTTGAAATGCCTGGATGTAAGCTTCCACCGCGATGCTGTTGTTGAGTGAGACGAGTAGCCTTTGATGTTTCTCTTTCATTATGTGTGCCAACATGGCCCCAACCTGAACCATCCATGTACGGCGCTGCAGTAAACTAGCGGGAGGGATAAGCTCGGGTGCTGGAAGATAGACACGCTTCCTCGGTTGCTGATCCTGTTGGTAGGGGAGCTTTCTATCTATACCCAGGCTGCGTTCCAAAAATGTGGTGTTGCTCCCTCCTGTAAAGAGTGCCGGCCCGGCAAGGAGATGTTTCTGGTATGGTTTCCAGCATTGTTGTTGGAAGAACTTTCGAAGGTCCTCACTGATACCGCACATACGCCAGCTTTGAAGCTGCGGTGTAGCTCCCTTGTTCTCGAACCAGAGTTCGATCCAGAAGGCGTGAGTATATCTCGGGTCTTGTGGCTTTCGCGAGCACTTCTCATAGAGTTCCTCAAATATGTATGCAAGTATCTCTCCCTGTTTGCTTACTTGTTTCAGACTTGCTAGCACCGCTTTGAGATTGCGTGTTGAATCTTGTGAGGAGTAAGCAGCGATGCTAGAGAGGGGAAGGCGCTCATGGTAGCCAGGCTCGGGTAGATACTCTCTAACCGAATGCTGGATGTGCGCTTCAAGGTGTGAAAGGATTGCTCGTTCTTCCGGAGAACGGAGGCAAGTTTTGAGCTGAACGCTTGTCAGCTCAGTTGCGCCATACTCAGCCAGATTCATCTGCAGGAGAACAACGTCATCGATCACTATGGTGTCCGCTTGGACACGCAACTGTTGTTTGAGGCAAGCTTCATGCGTGCTCAATAAAATGGGATGGGTTTCAATCGCGGACTCGACTGCGCGCCGGGCAGGGCAATCTTCTTTGTGGTCGATATCGTTTGAGCAACATGATTCCATGAGAATGCGCCTGAGCTCTGCGATCTCCTCGTCGTCAAGTGCCTCAGGAGGGAGGCGCAGCGGATAGAGGGTTGCAGCGTCGTGATTATGCGATGCTTGATAGAGGCAGAAGAGATGTAGCCTTTGCTCGCTCGAGGAGCAGCATTCAATTGCCTGGCGGATGCGGGTGGGGCAGAGGAGCGTCCGGGGATCGGGTAAAACGTAGAGCTGCTCTGCATGGGAGTGATGGGCCAAGATTCGCTCAACGCGTGTGCGCGAGGCGACTGTCACAAGCGTACGTTCTGCCGGTGAAAGAGCGTTGGTGTAGTACGCGTCAAAATCGGCGTGTTCAATGTACTGGTCAACATCCTCGCTAAGCGCTCGTTGCATCGCGAGACTTGCCTGGGTGCCTCTGAGTGGAGTAATACAGCTGGGAAGAGTTGAACCAGCATCGAAATCCCACTCGAGATTAGGATCTGCAGTTATATTCCGGGGTTTCAGGATGGCTCTATCAAACGCGCTACAAGGTGTAACCAGCGCTCTTATCCCTGTAAGCAAATGAGCTTCTCTCCCGGACAGGCTGTCTCCTAAAGCGTGGAAGAGTAGTGCGCAATAATTGGCGTCGGGCAATGCCGAGTGCAGGGAATTCTGTTTTACCGGAATCCCGTATTTTTGGCATAGGATGTCGAGGTGGTGACGAAGGCTATCTGGGTGGAGTAAACGGGCTAGATGAAGCGTGTCAATCATGTGTTTTATAGAGATGGTTACACCCAGGCCTTGTAATTGTGGGACATCGAACACACGTAGGTTATGTCCAACGACAATGTCGTTTCTGATAAATTGTTGTAGTTTTTGTGCTACTCTCGTGGCAGCAGGTGCTTGGCTCAACCTGGACTGAGCAGTCTCTCTGTCCCATTTCGCCGGACAAAAGTCCCGCTGTATATATGAACTGTAGTGACACAGGCACGTACGCCCTTTGTAACGAACAGCAGCCACTTCAAACACACGAGATCCGGGGGATGCTTCTTCACAGGGATCCACTTCGAGGTCAAGGGTAACAACGACCGGAAAAGGATAATCCGGGTGATGTCGCAATGCTGGAATGATATCCCACTCACCATCATAGAATTTTGTTAATTGGGGTACCTCCTGCCCTGACTCCACAGCTTTTCGATAGTCTCGGACTGCAGCCATTCCATCGCTGAGCTGTTCTCCCTGCAAATCGCCCATCATCTTCCAGGCTAGACCTGCACGTTCATCTTGCTGTGGAAATCCAACAAATTGCAGGAGTGCATCATACTGGACTCGTGGAGGGCGACCAAGTTCACGATAGACGTGAATGAGGAGCCAGATGGCCTCGGGAGAGGCATAAAGCGCTCTCAATTTCTCGAGCACTCGTTCAGCCTGGCTATAGTTTTGGCAGCTGATATGTGCTCTGGCTAGCAGCAAGTGCGCATCTGCCTGAGGAATGCCATAGCCTGGGAGCGCGCGATAGAATTGCACGGCCAGTTCATCGCTGCGGGCTTCTGCCGTCCAACGCGTCATAATAGACTGGATCAAGGAGGAGAAACCGGGGAGTGCCGGGAGTGGGAGTGAAACGAGAATCTGGGCAAGAAATGGATACCCGTATTTGGCCCCTATGAGAGAAAGCACCTCAGCCCTGATGTGTTCAGGAAAGAACGCAAGTAGTTCCCGTAAGATGCGGATATAAAAAATAGAAATGTTAGCAGGTCTGCCACGTAGCATCTCACGATAAAGGATCCCGATCGTTTCTAGTGCCTGGGCTGTCCGTGGGTCGAAAGGCGCGCTTCTGATGAAGCAAACAAGCGCCCAGAGAAGCTGCTCGGGTGACCGGTGAAGCTCTTGAAGCACGCATGCAAGTTGCCACCAGGCATCAGGAGAGGGGCTGTTTTGTGCTAATTCCAAAAGCAGTGGTTCGGCGTGGATATATTGAGATCGCGCCACCAGTGCGCGTGCAATGAGCCATTGTACGTGCAGTTGAGGAGCTCCATAGGCTGGCAGCGATTGATAGAATGCAAGTGCCAGATCATCGTGGCGTCCCGCTTTTGTCCATTGTTCTGCGATCCCTTTCGCAACGAGAGCGAGGCCGGAGGGTGCTGAGGGTAAGAATTGTAGCAGTAAGGAAGCCGTTCGGGCTGCGTCACTGTTCGTAGCAAGTTGTAATGCTTCTGCTCGCATCTGCACTGGAAGCTCTTCGAGCAGTTTTTGGAGCGTTGGTAGATCTGGTGATGGATTGCCTAGCTCAACAGAACTCCATAAGAGACATGATGCAAGCAGGATGTTTGTGCCTGGAGACTTTATTTGAAAGATATTGGTCAAAGCTATCGAGGAAGTCTTCCATTTCTTCAGTGCATACTCCGCTATCTGCTCCGGAAACATATCGTCGGAAACATACCATAGACCCAGCAATCTTGCCCAAAAATATACAAAACGTTGCAGCAGTGCCCTATCCATCCTGATTAAACTTATCAAATCATAAAAGTATTTCTTAAGTGCAAGTAATTATGACTGAAGATTTCAATACTTGGGAAGAGATTTTGGTTATGATCTGGTTGAGGTTCAGTTATCATTTATTGAAATCGGTTGTGATCAGATTCTCATTCTATGGAATGAATTCCAATGAGTACGTTCCACTTTCTCCCTGATCCATTCGTCAAGCAAAGCAGTACTGGGTATGGCTTGTACAGAGGATATCCTGAGTAGCTGATACTTATGTTTCGTTGCTGTGGTCAACATTCTCAACTCAAGAGCTACTTTTATCCTGTATTAGTCCTTAAAGATCGTCATGCATTGATGAGTGTAGTAATATATCTCAACAATGTGATTGTATCTATAAGCTATGGAATTTTTGTTCTAGTGTAATGATTTGCAATAAAAAATGAATATTGGATAGTGCAACAAATTAGTCGGTGATTACCCGTATCTTCCAGGTATTTGCTACGAAGTTATTACATGATTAACTGCGAAATCTGATGTTCGTAGGGTAGGACCTTATCAAGGCATATGCAAGGGATGCCGCGAACGTATGGCTGATCATCAAAAAAACTACAGGTTGCTAGATTGGTAAGGAAGAAGGTGCTTATGGAGGAAACAAAGACCATGCTAGAAAGCGAGGGAGAAGCTTCAACAGATCCTCTCACTACTGCTTTACTCAAACAGTTCCTTGGCAAGGAGGCTGCACAGTTCATTGGTATTTTACGTAGCTACATCTCCCAATATCACATTGCTTCAGGTGACGAAGAGGTGCAAGATGTAGCACTTGAACTGTTCCACGATGTCTATATCGAGGCCATGCGATCTCTCACTCATTTCGATCCGGACCGCCCTCCACGTGCCTGGTTGCTCGGTATTGCGCAAAATCTGGTAAAGCGACAGTATACGGCTACGATGAGACGCAAGCAAAATGAAATAAGGTTTAGTGAACTTGCGCAGCGAAACCAAGATCAAGAGATGGATGCTGATCCTCTAGAACGCTTTTTTATGCAGAACAGTTCTGGGCCTGAACAGCAGGTGGAAGCAAGCGAAAATGTGAAGTATCTCTTTTCCCAGGTTCCCCAAGAGTATCAAGCCATTCTCCGAATGTGGTACATCGAAGACCTTGAGGGGGCGGAAATCGCGGAACGATTAGGTTGTAGTTATAGCAGTGCAATGGTACGACTGCATAGAGCGAGAAAACGGCTGCAAGATGTCATCCTAAAAGAGAAAGGGGGGCGTAATGGATAAAGAACAGTTAATGAGCGAGCCAAGAAAAGCGCGTGAAAGGCTTGTTCTCGCGTACCTGGACGCCTTTGATCAGTGTGATGCTGAAAATGTAAGCCGCATCTTACAGAAGGCTGAACAAGATCCAGTGCTAGAAAAAATGATTTGGGATGTGCATGCTACATACCAGACGGAGCAGGAGTACGAAGGACACGAGAAGGATGTAGCGCTGGTGCGAGAACTTTTGCAGAGACACGTCTCCTCAGGATGGACAGAGCGCTCAGTGCTAACTGACATACCTCCGCTTACCGTCAGCGACGTGATAGCGCAAATGCAGAGCGAAGCAGTTGTGAATGGTGAAGTCAGGCATGAATTTACATCTCTCGCATTCCAGTTACGCCAATCGTCAAAACAACTACCGGAAAATATGGGGTTACAAGGAGTACGTAAACTCTTCCAGGAGCTGGGTATACAGGCCAGCAAACAGCTACAACGCATATTTAGCGAGGCCGCTCTCGTCCTTATCTCACGCAGAGATCAAGGAATAGCGCAGTTGGCAGCGGCGCGCCGGCAGCGAGCGAAAGCATTGCAATCAGCAGAGCAGTCTGACAAGGAGCAACGATGATGCCAGTCTCTATTGAAAACGCCATCAAAGCGTTATTCCAGTTAGCTGAGGTGCCTCCAGTAACCGGCCAGCAATGCGTTGTCCCTCTGAATGAACTGGTAGGAGCCTATAACCTGGTATGTATTGAAATGGCTACATTGACTAGCGAAGGTGCTTCGAACTATCTGTTGCAGCGGGGGGTTATCCTACAGCCACTACACATGGTGATCAAGGAACCATTGGCCGGGTATGTGTATGTCAGCAAACGTGTCGGTTATATCTTCGTGGAGAAGGATGATCCTTTGGGGCGCAGGCGTTTTTCAGTCGCGCACGAGCTAGGCCATTATGTGCTGCACTTCTTGCCACTGCTTGAGCATACAAGGCATGCGGAGCATGAGCTTCTTGAAATCACAGAAGCACTGACCTGGGGTAATGTTGAAGAGGAGGAGAAGGAGGAACCACCCCAGGGGAAGGTACAACCGTTGCGTACTGAACTAGAAAAACTGTTACCGTCTAATGAACAGATGGAACTGGAAGCAAATCAATTTGCTGCCGAGCTGCTTATGCCTGAACTGCTCGTACGTGAGCTGGTGAAGCGATTTGCAGTAGATTGCAGAGGAGATGACTTGATCTGGCGTCTTGCTACTGAAATGATGATGAGCCGTGCAGCTGTCAAAGTGCGTTTGCATAGTCTCGCTTTGTTGCCGACTCCTGCCGGAGTACATGAAGAAGGGTAACGTATGGGATTAGAGTTTTTGTATAAAAATGGCGCACAGCGTATGCGCGATGATATCGTGGGGCCGCTCTTGCTCGATAATGAATACGAACAAAGTGACGTGCAAGAAGTCCAGCAATGCCTCGAATATGAATATCCTGCTGAGAAGTGGAGCACTCTTCCGGTCCATCACACCTCCATTCCTGCTGAATGGTCGCTGTGCCCCCAACGTTTTATTGATGGGAAAGATCTTGGGCGCACTGTGGCATGGTTACAAACTGAGGAATGGTATCCCATCCCTGTACGGCTTTCAGAGATTGGAGCCGTCATTATACAGAATGTCGAAGGGCGTCTGCGACGTGAGTGGTATACCATTGAGCGCGTCGTGGCAATGATCATTGATCCTTTTCCTTGGTATGAAATTGAGAGTTTCGCTATTGCCTTGCAGGAAGAAAATCTACGCCTGCTCCCCTGTAAAAAACCACAGGGGCGCCTGACGTACGATTTTCAGGAGATGCGAAAAGCCACACAAAATCGCACACTGGACGAGATGATGCGCCTGGAAAAACGGGCACTAGTTCATACTTGCGATGCCCCTGTTCTTATAGATGGCAGATTGGAATCACGCTACGGCGGCTTTGACGAAATGCTCACTCCTGTCGTTGGCATGATAAAAGGGCACCATCGAGATTATCTGCATAAAGAGGGTTGGCGCGTCTATTACAGTCTTCGCTGTGGGGAGAGAACCCCGGCTTTTCTTCTGAAACAGAAGAACATCGATGTGGTTTCGTGGTATGTGCGTATTGACGGCACGGGGGGCGACCTTCCTAACTGGGGAATTGTTCGATTAGAAATCCCTGCAAAATTTTTCGAGAAGCTCGACAAGGATTGGGATTATATAAATCGGCTCTCATACCTGGTGTGTGAATATCGGTGCCGCGATAAAAGTTACGAGCGTGCATCAGTCTCGCTCTATCCTATTCAGCGTGCAGAAGAGAGCCTCGGGTCCCTGTTTACGGGAGCAGATAAAATCATTCAGCACTTTTACAAGCTGACACAACTCTAATCATGGGAGGTAGCATTATGAACCAACAGGGTAACGACAACATGGTAGTTGATCAGAAAGATACTACCGACGAGGAAACTCCAGATGATAATCCGCTACAGCGGGATGGTAGAACTTGTATTGGCAGAGTAGGAGCGCCGCCACAGAAAGAGGCAACCAGTACCAAGTTTTACTTCTGGACGCCTGAGAATCAGTTGGTTGAGAAGACGCAGATCATCACCTGTGAAAGTGCTATTGCAGGGGAAAACTACACTTTCTATGGCATCGTGAATGAGGTATACCGTCAGAGTCGCAAGCGTTCTATGGGCGCTGAAATCGATGAGGCAGATGGGGAAATAGACCACGAACCCCCATTTAAAAATGATGGTTTCACCTATGCAGAAGCCAGCATATTGCAAACACCAATTTTTGCCCCGCCTCAGGAGCGAAGCCGGGTCTACCTGGCCTGTGGGGATGAAGCACGCATCGCTTACGGAGCCGATGAGATTGATGAGAAGTCTGCCCTCGAAATTGGGTTAATCAAGAATGGAATTACCACTGTAGCTGGCCCAGGTGTCATTGATCTGGATTATCTACTGGGGACAAATGGCGGCCATATGAACGTCAATGGTTCGGCAGGACGTGGCACTAAGTCCAGCTTTCTGCTGCATGTGAACTGGTTACTCCTGCGCAAGGCACGAAGCGATGCTGCGAAGCGTCCCTCTGCTCGTGATCGCTGGCTTATTGCCCCGATCATTCTCAATGTCAAGGGCCAGGACCTCTTCTACATTGATCGTTGGAGCAGTCATTTCCGTCCAGAGGTTCACCTCGCGGACTGGAAAGCCTTGGGCATTCAAGATCCACGACCGTTCGAGCGAGTAACCATGTATGCTCCACAAATGCCAGACAGTGATATTGCAGTGCCGACCGGACGCGGAAGTTCAGTCAGTCCATATAGCTGGAGCCTGCGCGACATTATCGAGAACGGGCTGTTTTCCTACCTGTTCGCGGAAATAGATGCGAATGATGCTAACTTTGGGGCGCTGGTACTGGATGTGGAGGCCTGGCTTATGAGAGAGAACACAGTGGCTGGCATCACAACCCGTGCTTTGCGCAGTAATGATGGTGCACCACAAACCTTTCAGGAACTGCTTACCTGGGTTGATGAGCAGAGCGATAGTAAGGACGCGAAATGGCGTAATCACCATCCCTCGACCTTGAAGAAACTATACCGACGTTTGCTGAAGTTGGTGCTGGAGTGCAAGGGAGTCCTGCGTATCGATGATCTGCGCGGCAATCCCTTGGACGTGAGGAGGAGTGATACCAGTGATCCACAAGTTGTCGATCTTTCGTCACTGGCGGCCAGACCTGAAATTCAGCGCTTTGTTGTTGCTACCATTTTCCGGCAGTTAATCGATGCTCAAACTGGCCCTCAGGCCATTCCCGGCCTTGACTACCTAGTGACCCTGGATGAACTAAACCGATTTGCACCGCGTGGCGCAAATGATCCCATCACGAAATTGATCGAGAATGTCGCTGCCGAGATGCGCTCGAGAGGGATTATCTTGTTGGGAGCCCAACAACAAGCATCAAAAGTATCAGAAAAGGTGATTGAGAATGCTGCATTGCGAGTCCTGGGCAGAACCGGAACGCTTGAGCTGGATTCGGTTACGTGGCGTTTTTTAAGTGCCAGTGCGAAGAGTAAAGCAACCGTGCTGCCTCTGTGGGAGAAACTCATCATACAGGACAATTTCCGCGAACCAATGCACGTGCGCGTTCCATTTCCTACCTGGGCTATGAACCCACGTGAGGCGATGGACGAAGAGGGTAACGAGAATGATTTTATACTCTATTAGTGAGTAGGAAGCGAGAACGCTCATGCGGATACTACACACCTCGGATTGGCACTTAACGGAAAGATTGGGTAATGTGGATCGCCACCCAGATATTGTTGCTCGCCTACAAGAGATAGCGAGGTACCTGGATGTTTATCGTGTTGATGTCATGCTAGTCTCTGGCGACATGTTTAGCCAGTGTACTCGCTGGGACGAAATTGAGAGGGCGGTCAAAGATGTGAATACTATCTTCAAACCCTACTTACTTCGTGGAGGAACGATTGTCGCGATCAGTGGCAATCATGATCACGAACATCTTTTCTCAATATTACGAACAACCCTTGATCTCGCGCTTCCTCTCGACCCCCAACAAATGGGGAGAGGTCCGAGGCCAGGCGGAAGATTATATCTCGCCTCAGAGCCTGGTTTATTGCGCCTGGCGGATAAAGATGGGCAGGTCGTGCAGTTCGTTCTGCTGCCTTATCCAACCCAGATGCGCTATTTGAAAGATGAAAAAATACGTTATAGCAGCCTGGCTGATAAACACCAGCGGCTGCACGATGAACTGGTTAAACGCCTCAATGACATAGGAAGCAATGTACTGAGAGAAGATCAACGCAGCGTTTTGGTGTCTCATATCCATGTGCGTGGCAGTGAAATCCATACATCACACCATCTTTCAGAAAACGAGGAAATCGTCTTTGAGCAGGGAGAACTTCCTACACGCTGGGAATATATAGCACTGGGACATATCCATAAGCCTCAATCGATTCGCACTATCCCACACGCCAGGTACGCTGGCAGTATCGAGCGTCTGGACTGGGGAGAGCGTGAGGACGACAAAGGGGTCGTGTTTGTCGAAATCGGTCCACAGGGTCGCATTAATGAGCCCACCTGCCTACCCCTCGATGGAACCCCTTTCTACGAAATTGAAATTCGCGATCACGAAAAAGATATACAACAGTTACAAGAACAGTATCCCAATGCTAAGCGTGCTCTAGTGAAGTGCCGTATCATCTACAAGCCAGGAGATGATTTGAATAGCGTACTACAAGCGATGAGAGCGATCTTTCCGCGCTGCTATACAGTGCAACTAGAAATGGAAGGGATTGCTCCTGTATTAGGCACTCAAGGAGAGCAAGTGTTGTCTTCGACAGTGGAGACCACTATCGAAAACTATCTGCACGAACGGCTGAAGGATCACCCGTTATGGGATGAGGTTTTGTCTGCGGCCCGTGAGTTGATTGCAAACGTAGACTAGGGAGAGAAAAATGATACCACTACGCATCTCACTTGAAGGCTTTATGTGCTACCGGGAAAAACAATGTATTGATTTTAATGGATCATCGCTTTGGATTTTGTGGGGAGAAAACGCAGTTGGCAAATCGGCCGTTTTTGACGCCATTACCTACGCTCTGTACAACGAATATCGAGGTGGGAAATCCAATCACAAAGACCTGATCAACCATGATGCGAATAAATTGTGCGTTGAATTTGATTTCTTACTGGGCAATGTTGCATACAGAATCAGGCGCACCTGTGCGAGAAGTGGAAGCCCTACACGCGCTATCTATCTCCTTGATGAGTCGAGTTCCGATGGCTCAAGAGGACCTGCAATCATTCCCATCGCAGATACCGAGACAGTCCAGGGTTTTGAAGAATGGGTGAGACGTATGATTGGCTTTACATATACGACTTTTACCTCTTCAGTGTTGTTGCTACAAGGGAAAAACGAAAAGCTATTAGATGTGACCCCTCAAGGTCGTTTTGTGCTTCTCTCTGAACTGATAGACCTTTCACGTTATGAACGTATCGCAAAGGCCGCTGATCAGAAACGTGGGGAAACCAAGGTAACGCTCGACAACCTGGAAACGAGGTTACAACAACTGCCAGAAGTTACGGATGAACAAGTATCAGTCCTCAAGGCTGAATTAGAGCAAAAAGATGCGGAGTGGGTACAAAAAGGTACAGAGATAGAAGACTTGACTACCATGCTAGAACGGGTTCGACAGCGCATGCGACTTTTACAACAAAAAGTCGAAGAGGAGCAAATCCTTCAGGATATTTTGGGACTGTTAGAACAGGAACAAGAGATCAAAGAGCGCTATGCAGAATGGGAGGACCTGGAGCAGGTGCTTCCCTCAATTGAAAAGATTGAGGAACAGCGGCGACAGCTTCGTGAGAAAGAGCAACACATCATGTCGCTGGAAAATGATGTACAGGTCCTGGATACACTTATTCGAGGTCTGAAACAAAGTGAAGGGGTGATGAGAGAACAGGTTGACGTGTATGGAGAAGAGCTAAGGCAGATACAAGAACAGAAAGAGGAGTGCCTTAAGCAGCAAAAGGATCTGGCGCCCCTGGTTGAGCGGATAGAACAGATTGAAAATGCACAAAAGTCAGTACTTGATTCAGAAAAGAAGTTAGCCGATTTTCGGAAGGACATCGAGCAGGCAGTTGCGGATGCCGAGCAACGTTTGAGAGCATTGGATGAAGCGTCGCAGGCGTTGCCCTGGCTGAAAAAAGTTGCTCGTTGGCGTCAGGATCTGAACAAGGCTCTACTTGATGAAAGATTAGCCCAGGAAGAGCTTGAAAAGTTGAGCGTGCAATTACAGGAAGCTGGGCAGACGCTTGAAGCACTAGATGAAGAGCTGAAGAGTGCTCAGCAGGAGGAGCGGCAGCTCTTTGAACTCAGCGCGCAGGCGAAGCAAAAATACAAAGCTACTCAAGAGCGACTGGAGCGTTTCGAAGATGTTGCTACGAAACACGTTTGTGAACTGTGTGGGCAAATAATCGACCAGCAACATGCTCATAACGAAAGAAAGCGTCTGCAGGGGCAACAACATCTCGAAAAAGAACAATTTGATACGATTACCCGGCAGCAAGAAGAGGCAAAGAAGGTGCTGTTATCGCTAGAAGACGCGCGTGATGCGGTGCAGGAAGAATCCAAGTCTCTCACTGGGTTGTTTCGTGACAACGAGAATTCTCGAATGCATGCTCACACTCAAGTCGGCCAGTATCTAACCCAACTGAGCGAAGCTTATGCCGCTCTTCCCGCTTTGTACCAGAGATGTATCTCGGACAATCAATCGGTCAATGATATCGATTGGCAGGAAACTGAGTATCCTTCGCCGACAGATTTACAAGAGATCGACCTTCTTGCAAAACAGAAGATAGCGCATGAATCGCATCTAAAGCAGTTGCGTGAAGACTGTGAACAGTGGAGATGTGTTCATATGGAAAAAACTCTGTTAGAGGCGCAACTGAAGCGTTTGCTTAATATGACTAATCTTGAGCAGGCGAGAGAAGCCAGGACGTGTATGTTGACGCTGGAAAAAGATTACACGGATTTGCAGGACGATGAGAAACGTATAGATCGTTTGCTTGAGCAAGTAGATTTACGCCTGGGAGGTGTACACCATAATCTACTTCAGACCGAAACGTGCTTCCAAACATACAGAGAAGATCTAAAGGGCGAGAGAGCCACTGTGGATGAAAAGAACAGGCTAGTGCAGGCCCTTCTGACCACTTTAACTACTGCATGGCAGGAGCGTGCGGTTACACTCGATGTACAAGGCTTGGAGGAATTAAGATGCAGACATGTCGAATTAGTGGAGTATGAAAGCCTTTATGATCAATTGGGGGAAGCGCAGCAATCAAGGGAGAACTGTAAGCAACGCATAGATGAATTGGAAAAGCACATTACTCGTGAATACAAAGAAGAGGCAATGTATTCGGAAGATTCAGTTCAGGAGAGTCTTAAGACGAAAAAAGCTGCGCGGCAGCAACTGGCAGACGAACGCAATTCCAAGCAAGTTCAGCTCGCACTTTTAGAAGGTCAGCAAAAGACACGATCTGAACTGCTTGACCAGAAACGCGAGGCCGAACGTAGGTTACGGGTCTATAAACTTCTGGCTGATCTCCTTGGACGGAATGGCCTTCAACGTAACCTGATGAACGATGCAGAAAAAATGATTGTCATGTATGCCAATCAGACATTGTATAATCTGTCTCACGGTCGCATGCGCCTGGAGTTGAAGAAAGACAGCCAAAGAGCCGCCCCTAACAAAATCGATAAAGCTTTAGATCTTGTGGTGTACGATGAAGCGACAGGAAATCAGCCCATTTCCGTTGACATGGTAAGCGGCAGCCAGAAATTCCGCATTGCGATAAGCTTGGCAATGGCCATCGGTAAGCATACACGTGGGAATGGTCGGGGAGTAGAATCTGTCATTATCGACGAAGGCTTTGGTAGTCTCGACAAGGCAGGGCGCGATGATATGATTCTGGAGCTGTCTCAGCTTAGCCAAGTACTGTCACGTGTCATCGTTGTTTCCCATCAAGAAGAAATTGCAAGCGCATTTAGCAATCGCTACAGCTTTGAACTCGTTGACGGTTCAACGCAGGTAAGTTTTATGCTGAGCGATGAGTAAATCCCTTTTTATGAATGCACTATGCAACGCCTTTCACACTGGCGCACCAAGCTATGGTATATAGCTCCTTGCTTTGTAAGAGATACATTCAATTTGGTCATACTTACTAAAAGAATGTTGGAAACATATGTTCAGTACATGCCAGATGTCTTAAGCATTGTAGTGAGCGAATCACCATGGAAAGTGGAATCAAAGCGCTCCAAAAAGGCGAGTGACCTGTTTATTCAAAAGATCATTCTTTCAAAGTAGGATCAATCCCTGGGGCAATGCAAGGGTAGAAATAGATATCGCTGAATATGTACAACATAACACTGATATATTCGGGTAGAGAGAGGTGCTTCTAAGCATAGTAGCATACATATCTACATTGGCTTGCCATGATCCTTGAGATAGGCTAAACTAAGCAAACTGCAAGATTACCCCTACAAGCTCTAAGTGGCAAATTATGACTGAATCGGGTGAGAAGATCTGGAGGATGCTGATCCACTAAGGAGGATCTTTACTCACAACATCAGAAATGAGCAGTAATATTTATTGAAGGAAAGGGTTGAGGAGGGAAGGATGACTGCACCCAAAGAAGTTCTTGAACTGGTTGAGCGCTTTGACCGTAATCGCGATGCATATTGTTCTCATAATTACAATGAAACTCGGCTGCGGATTGAATTTATCGATCCTCTTTTTAAAGCCCTTGGCTGGGACATGAGCAACGAGCGAGGCTATGCTGAGGCATACAAGGACGTTATTCACGAAGATGCCATCAAAGTTGGCCGTGCTACCAAAGCCCCTGATTACAGCTTTCGCATCGGGGGAACCCGTAAGTTCTTCCTCGAATCGAAGAGACCATTGGTCAACATTAAGGAGGACATAGACGCAGCTTTCCAATTGCGTCGCTATGCATGGTCGGCGAAGCTTCCCCTCAGCATTCTTACTGACTTTGAGGAGTTCGCGGTCTACGACTGTCGATTCAAACCTGAAAAGGTAGACAAAGCCTCGAAGGCGCGCGTCATGTACTTCACCTATGCCCACTATCCCGAGCAATGGGATGAGATTGCTGCGTTGTTCTCCCGTGAAGCGGTACTCAAGGGCTTTTTCGATACATACGCTGATTCGAGCAAAGCGAAAAAAGGGACTGCTGAGGTTGATGATGTCTTTCTTGCCGAAATTGAGCAGTGGCGCGAAGTGTTGGCTCGGAATCTTGCTCTTCGCAATCCAGGGCTCACTGCGCGTGATCTCAACTTTGCTGTCCAGATGACTATTGACCGGATCATTTTCCTGCGCATCTGTGAAGATCGTGGTATTGAACCGTATAAGCGACTGCTGGAACTCCAGTATGGTGGTCACATATACGAGGCGCTCTGTCAATTGTTTCAGGAGGCTGATGCCAAATATAACTCCGGTCTGTTCCATTTCACACAAGAAAAGGACAACTTGGAGGCACCTGATACCTTCACGCAAACTCTCACAATTGATGATAAACCATTGAAAGAAATTTTTAGGGATTTATATTATCCCGACAGCCCGTATGAGTTCTCGGTTCTCCCGGCGGATATCCTTGGTCAGGTCTATGAGCAGTTTCTTGGGAAAGTGATCAGCCTCTCTCAGGGGCATCGAGCGGTGGTCGAGGAAAAACCCGAAGTCAAGAAAGCGGGTGGAGTCTATTACACACCAACGCATATCGTGAACTACATCGTTGAACATGCAGTTGGGAAGCTCTTGACAGGGAAAACGTGGAGACAGGCTGCAAAACTAAGGATACTCGATCCAGCTTGTGGCTCCGGCTCATTCCTTCTAGGAGCTTACCAGTACCTCCTTGACTGGCATCGCGACTTCTATCTAGCAGAGGGACCGGAGAGGCCCCGAAATGTGTTGTTTGAAGGCCCTGGTGGAGTTTGGCAGTTGACCACGGCCGAACGCAGGCGCATCTTGCTCAATAACATTTATGGAGTGGACCTGGATCCGCAAGCAGTTGAGGTGACGAAACTGTCATTGCTGCTCAAGGTATTGGAGGGTGAATCGGAGGAAAGCCTGGCTACCCAACTGCGAATGTTCCATGAACGTGTGCTGCCGGATCTGGGAAACAACATTAAGTGTGGGAACTCCCTTATCAGGCCGGATTTTTATGAGAACGAACAGATGAGTTTCCTCGATGAGGAAGTACGCTACAGTATCAATACCTTCGACTGGCACACTGAGTATCCACAGATTATGAAGAGGGGAGGCTTTGATGCGGTTATCGGTAATCCTCCCTACATCTTCGGCGAATACCATAATCAGAAGGCAAAGCATTACTTGCGCACTCATTTTGCCCTCGCGAGAAATCAGTACGATACCTACTGGCTCTTTGTTGAGCAGGGGCTCAACCTGACAACAAG